>Ga0134121_10001806_pt1 | contig 19557 bp, 22 predicted proteins | sample KB301_FD_96463 | JGI IMG/M metagenome (GOLD analysis project Ga0134121, IMG submission 96463) | Terrestrial soil microbial communities without Nitrogen fertilizer from Kellogg Biological Station, Michigan, USA - KB3-0-1 | ecosystem: Environmental > Terrestrial > Soil > Unclassified ... | reverse complement strand
GGTTCGGCCACTCCAAGGAGTTGCGCCACCTTTGCCGCGAGCGCAGGCAGGTCTTTCTCAAGGATGCCCCATACCACCTCGTTAGAGACTGAGGCGTAGCCGTGGATCAGATAATTGCGGAACGCAATCACCCGAGGCGCCTCTGGAAACTCCTGCTGCATTTCCGGAGAAAGCTTGAGCATCTGATTGAGCGCTTCTCCCACAATTTCGAATTGCCGCTCCACCGCCGATCGGGTCTTCAGATCTGAACTATAGTCTTGGAGGGTCATGCCAGAGGTGAATTGCATGATGACCTCACACGCCCTTTGGGCGTCGAAGAGAAATGTGCGCGCGTCAGGCTGCTTCATAGAGGACCCTACGCGATCTCTCGATCGACGCCCACAGGTAGGGGTTCTCGATCGGCTCACGCTCCAACAGGTCGATTCGCCGCTGGAACAAGCGCTCCAAATCCCCCAGGAGCCCGAAGAACGCGTCGGCATGCTCCACGGGAGACATCGCCTCGAACTCCACAAGGAAGTCCAGATCGCTCGATTCTGGATTGAAATCCTCTCGGGCCGCGGAGCCGAAGATGTCAAGGCGCTCCACCCTGTGCTTGGCGCACAACACCTTGAGAATCTCAAGCTTGTCCTGGATTACGGAGTGCATCGCGATCTCTCTCTCAGGCGCTCCAATCGGTTCCTACCTCATCCCATTCGCTCGCTATGTGTGCTTGTTCCCGGGCGAACTCGCCGTTGGAGAAGAGCTCGTTCAGGCGCTTCGCGACCTCGGCATCCCTCTGAAGCTCTTCGAATTTCTGTTCGGTTGGCTCCGGCACAAGAACGATCAGCTCCACCGGCCTGGAAGGTATCGTCGCCGGGAATTCGATCGTCAAGCGATGATCTTCGGGTACCACGACATGAATTCTGTACGCCTTCATCGCTGGGCTCCTCGGCTCAGGTTAAGAATCTACCATAGTGGCCTTCGCGAGCCTCACTTCGAGCTTCTCCTCAAGGACAAACCTCTCCCTCTCCCGGCGGACGGGGGGAGGCTGGGAGAAGAGGGCCGGGGGGATGAGGGGGCCTCGAGGTCGCCGTCGCCGTCCCGAATTACACCGGACCGCATATCGCACCCCATTGGGGCGCACGGAAGATGAGGGACATTCAACCCAGCCCGTTGGGCTGGGCTGAGGAATCTCGGACCTTCGGCCCGAAAACGGCACCGGGACGCCGGCGCTCCCAGGAACAGCCCTACCCCTCCACCCGCCGCAACGGCACCCCCGTCTCCCCCGCTTCCCGCACCTGCGGGTCCGGCACCAGGCCGAAGCCGTCGGCCAGGCGGGGGAAGTAGTTGAAGATGGCGATGACGTGGGCGGCTTCCAGCAAGGCTTGATCGTCGAAGCCGAGGTCGCGCAGGGGCTGCCAGTCGGCGACGGTCATGCGAGTGGGTTCCAGGGTCATCTTCTCGGCGACGGTGCACAGGGCTCGCTGCCGGGGAGTCAATCCCGGCAGATCCCGCCAGCGATGCTGCTTGATGGCGTCGACCAGCTCGGCGTCGTTGTTCTCGACACGCAGAAACTCTGCGTGAGACTGCGTTCAGTATTCGCAGTCCTGGGCCGCGGAGGCGACCGCCGCGAGCATCTCCCGCTCGGCCCGCGCGAGGGCTCCCGGCGCGAACATGATCTCGTAGAAGGCCCCCTGCATGGCCTTGCCGATGCGCTCGTGGGCGGCGAGCAGGCGCCCCATGCCGGAGGGGTAGCCGAAGTTGTAGGACGAGGGCCGCGGCCCCCCTGGACGGGCTCGCAGTTCGTCGGGCGTGGGCAGGGCGATGAAGGCGTTCTGAGGGTCCTTGAACATGGTAGTGAGTTCCTCTCTCGCAGATGACATGCTGCCTCATTCTACCGCCTAGCCGGCCGGTTCTCCCCGAATTCGATGGCCTCAAGGGAAATCGCCCGCTCATCAAGGAAAAGCGACCGCGCCAAGGGCGGGGCTTTCCGGGGGGGATACACTCGCAGCGGTTCGCTCTGCTCCTAGCCAACCCGGGGCGGCTTTTCCCAGCGAACGCAGACTTCGAGGCCAAAGTGGGGAGAAGGCCATTCGAGCTTATAGAAGAGGAAACGCTCAGGAAATTGAAATGCAGCCCGAATCCGCTTTCTGCCGTCCTCCGCGAGGACTAGCCCATTATCGGCCGTAGCTTGAGCAACCGCGTCAAGGCGCTCCTCCAGTTCCCGAAGAAGTCCCAGGAGTGGCTCGACCCTGGAAGCGGTGGTCTCTTCTCCGAGGAACTTCCCAGCGGAGAATTCAATCGGGTTCTCAGGATCGAGAGCAACTTCCAGCCCCTCGAATCGGGCGCCCTCACGATTGCGGAACTCCAGTTCCAGGTTGGGTAACTCCTCAGGGGCAAGAGAGGCCTTTCGGTAGAGGTCGCTATCTACGATAACGACAACTTCGAGGTTTCGGGTAGGAATGTCGATCGGAAGGTCCACCCGATCGTCGCCCCTCTCTTCTTCCTGCCACTGCACATAATCCTGGAGACCCACCAGGGTCTCGCGCACCAGAAACCGGCCACGCCCTTGATCCACGGGCAAGTCCGCTGCTTTAGCGTAGGTACCTTGTCGATCAACCCACGAACTTCTCGGAGGGCCTGACATCTCGTGTCCAAGCCATACAGCAAAATAATTGACCAACCAAAGCGACCGGAAAAACTCGGCCTCTTCGACGCGGCCCATGGGGCCCCGAAGAAAGTCACGCCTCTTCTCAGGCTTCATCTCCAAGATGCAGGGAAGCTTCTCTCTGCTTGAATTGAGCTTCAAGACCTGAATCATTCTGTAAAAGACATGTCCCTCGCGTGTCACGAAGACCAAATGCCGAGCCGAGCGACAAACATAGGGAGATTTCCGCCACTTCGTCATCGCGGCCGAGACCATTTCGCGTACAAGAGGGGAGTGCGCCCCCCTCTTGTCCCGATACTCTAGCTCGACTCCTAGCTCTTCGAGTTGATCCCATAGAGCGTCGGTCATTGTTATCTGCTTAGCCTGCCGATGGTCTTTTGCCATTGCCGCCCTCCTGCCCCGAGTCGCCAGGGAAACCTCAACCAAGCATTAGTCTTCATGCAAAGACTAATGCAGTGCCCCTAGATTATACCCCCGTAAGTTGTCCCTCAACAATGGCGGGGTATTCCAAGAGGAAGTTGTCCCCTCATCAAGTCTCTGAGAATCAAAGACACATATAAATGCAGTTCTTCGATCTTGCAAATAACTCTTGACAATTAACCTGCACGCGTTTATCTTAGGCGACCTACCCATTTGGGACGCCCGTTGGGGGCGCCGCGCGGCTCGGGAAGGGCAGCACAGATTCTTGGAGGCAGCTACGCCACTCCAGTTGGCGGTTCTACCGTTAGGACGTAGAACTTTTTCGTTGCAGACAGCAGCATTGGATCGAAAAACCAGAAGCCCTTAGCCGAGGTTAACATGAGAGCAACTCAAGTCTTCCTTAGTTATGTGCGACAGGATGCACAAGCTGTAGCCTCGCTTTATGATAAATTGGTCGCCGCAGGATTCAGGCCCTGGATGGACCAACGAAATGTCGTCCCCGGTGAGATGTGGAAACAAAAAATTACTAGGGCGATTCATGAATCGGATTTTTTCCTTGCCTGCTTCTCGAAAAGCTCGATCACGAAGAGAGGATTTCTGCAAAAGGAAATCCGGGATGCTCTGACCGCATGGCAAGAAAAACTGCCCGATGACATTTACCTCATCCCGGTGCGGCTCGAGGAATGTGAGATTCCGCAGAACTTAGCCGATTTCCAGTGGGTAGACCTCTTCAAGCAAACCGGCTGGCCCCAACTTCTCAGAGCCGTCCAAGTCGGAAGCGAGCGCCGTACTGGTTTGGGCAGACTGAGATCCTCCAGACTTCAGGCGCTCTCGGCGCCTGTAGCGAGTAAGAAAATAATTCTAAAAGAACAAGGGACCCGGTGGGTTTACGCCGGAAGCTTCGATCCCGTTTCGAAGGAAGGTGCGCATTTACCCTTGGTCACCTTCCCTAGCGAGCTCTCCCGGTTCGCACAGCGTGTCTCACCGGCTACTTGGGCGGTTATTGATGAAGCTACCCAGCGCTTTCTGATAACGCTCGGAACTAAGCTGGAGCCGATCATGCAGATCGTCCCACACACACCTGTTCGTCTGGTCATTGGATTCGAAAGCCTGGCGCTCGGCTCTCTCGGAGAAAATTTTAAAGAAATCTGTGATCGTACGATGGAATTTGATGCTGGGCTGCTAAGACTCTTGCTTATCCTTGCTGCCATGAAGACGATTTCGACATTGCGCATCAACGCAGCCCAAGACGGCAGCTGCGGAGTTCGACATCTTATTTTTACGATGAATTTGGATCCAGAGATGCTGGACTGTCCTCACCTCGACGATCTCTTGGATAGGTATCGCCACTGCTGGGAGCATAATGTCCTCTTTGAAATTAATGAGAGAACCTCGACTAGATACCTCCAACGCCTGAAGCGACTTCAGTCGGACTTCGCTCTGCGCTACTGCGCAGACGATTTCAACAACTGGTCTCAGGAAGTAAAAGATGCTCTGGAGAGCCGTGTCGAAATGACTAAGCTTGACTATCAGGGGTTCCGCAAAGCTATGGCAGTACGCGGCGATGATCCTCACGAAGCTATCGCACGCATCGCGGCGTGTAAGGTCTCCGACAAGCCCTTGGTCGTCGAAGGGATCGAGGAACAGAATCATATTCGATTCCTCGATCAACATTGGCCCTTCGCCAAGCACGGCTCTCTATTCGGACAGGGCTATTTACTCGCTCCTGGCTATCCATGGGACGCTTGGACCACTGATCTACGTAACTTCGGCCTACCAGGCGGCCATTTTTTATCTGACGCTCAACCTGTACCGGGCGGCCGTTCTGAAGGCACACAGATGGACGAGTGAACTGCCTCATGACTACAGGGTACGGTGCGACAACCGGATCTTGAGTGTTGCCGCACCGTGCGTCGTTCCCGACTACCCCCTTCAGGGCTTCGAATGGTGAAACTCAGAGCCAACAAGGTCGAAGAACGCCCTCGTGCATCCTTCTCTACTTCTTCCGCAATGCCATCGTCGACCGGATGAACTCCGCGATGTCCTTCTTGAGCTTCTGGTGATCGGCACGGCGGATGTACATCATGTGGCCAGCGTCGTAGGTCGCGAGCTTCATGTGGCCGCGCAGCTCCGCCGGCAGGCCGAGGTGGTTGGCGGTGTAGACGGCGTCGAAGTAGGGAGTCGCGAGGTCGTAGTGGCCGGAGGTGACGAGCACCTGGAGGTTCGGGTTCTTGACCATCGCCTGGCGCAGGGACTCGGAGAGGTAGGGATAGCGGAACTCGAAGCCCGTCGTGCTCCAGGGCCAGACCTGGGCCAGACGCTCGTAGACGTGGTCGTCCTTGTAGCCTAGCTCGCGGCGCAGGTAGTCGTTCAGCATCGCCACGTAGGGTCCGTCGGTCAGCGTGCCGGCGGGATCGTACTCGGGGTTCTCGCCCGCGGAATCGATGTCCCAGCCGGTGAAGCGGCTGTCGAGACGCCCGACGATCTGTCCGTCGGCGCGCTTGAGCTCCTTGCAGAAGCGCTCGATCTCGATGCGCAGGTTCGAGCGCAGCACGTAGTCGACGGAGAGGCCCGTGTAGCGCGCCACCTTGACGGCGATCTCCTGGCGCCGCGCGGCCGGCAGGGAGTCGCCTTCGAGCAACGCCTCGGCGTAGTCGTGCATGGCGAAGTTTTCCACCTCGCGCAAGGTCTTCTCGAGATCGCCCGAAAGCTCCGGCGGCAGCTTCTTGTGGTACCACGCCGCGGCGGCATAGGTCGGCAGGTAGACGATGTACGGCCGGTCGTTGCCGGGCCCGAAGAGGATCGCCTGCCAATCGAGCACCGAGGAGATGAGGACGATGCCGTTCAGGTCCATGCCGAAGCGCGTCTGAAGGAACTCGGAGAGGCCCGCCGAGCGGGTGGTGCCGTAGCTCTCGCCGGCCAGGAACTTGGGGCTCGACCAGCGCTCGTTGCGGGTGATCCACAGGCGGATGAACTCGCCCACGGACTCGATGTCCGGCTTGATGCCATGGAACTGCTTGGCGTCGACGCCCGGCACCGCGCGGCTGTAGCCGGTGGACACGGGATCGATGAAGACGAGGTCGGTGACGTCGAGGACCGACGACTCGTTGTCCACCAGCCGGCCGGGCGGCGGCAGTTGCCAGCCCTCGTCATTCTGCTCGACGACTCTCGGCCCGAAGGCGCCGAACTGCACCCAGACGGCCGCCGCTCCCGGGCCGCCGTTGAAGCTGAAGGTCACCGGCCGGTCACCGGGGTCTTTCATGCCGTCGCGGGTGTAGGCGACGTAGAAGATGGACGCCTTGGGCGTGCCGTCCTCGTCCTTCATCAAGTAGTTGCCGGCGGTCGCCGTGTAGTCGATCTTCTTGCCGTCGAGGGTGATGGAATGCTTGGTTTGCGACGACTTCTCCTCGGGCATGACGGGCGGCTTCTTCTCCTCCTTTTTCGCCTCGGCCGGCTTGGCCGCAGGCTCCTCCGCCGGCAGCAAGGCCGGAGTCAGGAACAGAAACAGCAGGAAGAGAATCCGCAGAGGGGATTTGACGAACATCCTCAAGCCTCCTTCTCAAGATGTGGCATAGCCAATCGCCGATAGGTTCCGGAGCAAGTACGCGAGAAGGGAGGAAAAGTTCCTGGCTCAACCGAGGTAGACTTCCCGCGCAGCTGTTTCCAAGGAGAACCGCCATGCATTGCCTCACCCGCGCCGGACTCGCCGGTGCCGCAGTCTTCGTCCTGGCCATGCCGGCCACCGGTGAAACTCCGAAGTACGAGATCCAGAAACCCAAGAGCACCTGGCAGACCCCGGGGGAGATCCAGCAGCCCAAGGGGAACTGGCAGACGCCAGGCGCCATTCAGGTGCCGAAAGGAATTCAGGCCATTCACAGCGAAGCCGGGAAGTGCACCCAGCGTTTTCTCGTCGGCGCGGACGCGCTCTTCGAGTTCGACAAGTCGACGCTGACCGCCGACGCGGAGGAAACTCTGAAGGCGCTGGTGCCGCTTCTCGCCAAGGCCGGCAAACATCCGGCGACGGTGGAGGGACATACCGATTCGAAAGGAACCGAAGCCTACAACCAGACGCTGAGCGAAAAGCGGGCGCTGACCGTCAAGGATTGGCTCGCGGCCCATGGTGCGCTGCCCGCCTCGACGCCGGTGAAAGGCTGGGGAAAACGCAAGCCCGTAGCCTCCAACACCAAATCCGACGGCTCCGACGATCCGGCGGCGCGCCAGAAAAACAGACGGGTGGAAGTCGTGCTGGATCTTTGTGAAAAGAAAGGATAAAGCTCAGGCGAGATCAAACCTGCGCCCCCTCCAGCGGCTGCCAGAAGGGGTTTAGCTTGAGTTTGCGTCGCGAGGCGCGCGTCAGACGACGCGTCTGCCCTGAATCAAGTGGACGACCGCCACGATAACGGCGATGACCAGAATGAGATGAATGAGGCTGCCTCCAACGTGGAAGGCGAGAAAGCCGAGGGCCCAAAGCACCAGCAGGATCAGCGCAATCGTCAGTAACATGTGGTTTTTCTCCGTGTCAAAGTGTAGCCGTTTTATCTAGCAGCGTTCTGCTCGGCGTGCCCGAGCTTCTCCTGGACTTTGCCAACGTTTTTTTCCACTTTGCCACTGAACTCTTGACCGAGGTCGCCCTTGACGGCTCCAGCCACCTCGTTCACTTTGCCCTCGACCTGCTTGCCGACGCCCTTCTCAACGTTGTTGTCTCCACGCTCTCCGAGTCCCATGATGTTCTCCTTGATGTCGTTTGCCTTGATGTTGGGTTGCGAGCTCTACTGCCAGTCCCCATTCCGTAATTGCAAGGTCCGGGCCAGCAGTAGAGCGCGCCTCGAAAAAGCGAGACAATCCCCCAAGCTCTTCAGGCACCTCCCACCCGGCGCCGGTCGCGGATGGCGCCCCAGATCAGCCAGACGCCCGCCACGACCAGGGCGAAGGGCCAGAGGTCGAAGAGCCAGTCGAGCCGGATGTCGAAGTACCGGTCGGTCACCGCGAAGAGGCCGATCAGCGTGAGCAGGACTCCCGCCACCAGACCGCCCTGGCCGGCCCGCGGATGAGCCGGCAGATCGAGCAGCCCGAGATCCTGGGCGTAGCCGTAGTTGATCAGCGTGGCCTGCCGGTAGGCGTCGAGCACGTTGAAGACCCAGAAAAAGGCGATTGCCATGCCGAAGAGGTCGTGTCCACGAGCCGTAATTACGATCAGGCTCGCGATCACGAGGAAGAAGGTGATCCCCCGCAGATAGAGGCCGTTGTAAATGTTGCCCATACCCGGCATGAGGGAGAGCAGGGCGGCCAGTGCGGGGTTCTTGCGCAAGAAGGGCGGCGTCACGGCAGCCGCCGCGGGTGCGGGAGCCGGGGCCGGCACTGAGGTTTCGGGCTCCGTGGAGCCGGAGTGGGTCTGCCAGTTCTCTGCGGTGTTCATCGCGATCTCCTAGAGGATCCGGCGGCATCGGGCCGCGGATCCGGGTGAGGTAAGGACTTGAATAGACGGGTGGAACGGGACGACAGACCGGAGAGGCCGGCCTGAGCTTTTTCAACCGACTTCGCCGCGAGCTCGCGCGCCTCGCCCCAGACGGTGGCCCAGGCCGTGCCGGCGGCGAGCGATAGCCGGCCGAGCGCCTCGTGGCCCTCCTCGGTGGCGTCCGAGACCAGCGGGGCGACCTCCTCATGGGCGAGGTGCAAAGCCTGCTCGCCGCGGTCGGCGGCGCCCGCGAGGAGCGGTCCGAACAGCAGCGCCAGGACGATGCTCGCGGCGATGGCGACGCGCGGGCTGCGCACCCACTCCGGGGGCGCCGGACGCGCGGGCGCCGAGGGCATGCCGATCGTCCGCAAGCGACGGGCGAGCTCGTCCGGCACCGCCAGCCGCGGCACCGGGAACGGCAGCACGGCTCCGGGCTCGGGACGGCCCACGGCCACGGCTTTCAGGTTGCGCCGCAGGCTGGCGGGAAGCGGCAGGCGAGCTCCGGCGGCCTGCTCGACCGCGGCGGCGTAGGCGTCGCACTCCGGGCAGGCCCGGCGGTGAGGCAGAGAGGTACCCGGAGTGAAGCGGGCGCGGAAACGGCGGCAGGCCCAGCTCAGCATGGCTCCACCTCCATCGCGGGCAGGACGGCGGTGGCGGGCACCCCGAGCCGGGAGATGACGCGGTCCGCCAGCTCCAGCCGGGCGCGATGGAGCCGCGACTTGACCGTACCCACCGGCACGTCCAGATAGGTCGCGGTCTCCGCCAGGCTCCAGCCCTGGAGGTCGCGCAGCAACACCACCTCGGCGGCGTCCTCCGGCATCTCCTCGAGGGCCTGGTAGACGGCCCGGAGCTGCTGGCGCCGTAGCGCTGCGGTCTGCGGGTCCTCGCCGCCGTCCGGCACTTGCGCCAGAACCTCCTCGGAGACTGCGGAGCTCCGCCGCTCCCGGCGGGCGCTACGGTAATGGTCGATGCACAGGTTGCGCGACAGGCGTAGCGCCCAGGCGGCGAGGGGCACGTCGCCCCGGTACTGGCGGAGGTTCTGATAGAGGCGCAGGCAGATCTCCTGGGTGAGGTCCTCCGCGTCCTCCCCGGCGCCCGCGAAGTGGACGGCGACGTTGTAGAAGCGCTCGCTGTATTGAGCCAGCAGCTCCTCCCAGGCGTCCGCACGCCCGGCGGCGGCCCGGCGGGCGAGCAACAGATCGGGCGATGGGGCGGGCGCGTTCATAGATCTCCTGTCCAACTAGACGAAGGGGAGAGGAAAAAGGTTCGCTTGGGGTAGCTCACGGACGCGGCAAAAGGCTAAACTATCCCCAGCTCAAGACGACAGCTTTGCCCCAAGCGTTCTCAAATCTCTCGGAGCACCCACGCGCCTATGCACATCTATCCCTGGGAAGTCATCGCCATCATCCTCCTTGTCGCGGGCCTGATCTACTTCCGCCGCAAGAACCAACCGGCGACCACCCGCGATCCGATCACCGGCCGCAAGGTGGCCGCGAAGGTGAACCAGACCCCGGAAGAGGCCTACATGGACCTGCGCCGGCAGGCGATCGAGACCGACCCCCAGCGGCTCGCCCTGCCCGGCGGGCGCAAGCCCGAGGACGTCTTCGGCGTCGTCATGGAGATGGGTATCTCGAGCTCGGTGGTGACCCTGGCCTGCTTCGCCGACGGCGACGCCCGCGTCTACTACAAGACGGGGGGCGGAATGATCGGCGGCGTCAGCCACGAGAACGTCCGCGCGGCCGCCAAGGATCTCGTCGCCCGCGCCCAGAAGGCTCAGGGGCGCATGATCAAGACCGCCGCCCATCCTCTTCCGGCCGACGACAGGGTCCGCTTCTACGTGTTGACCGGTCGCGGCGTGCTCACCACCGAGACCAGCCGGCAGGCCCTGGGAGAGCGCCAGGGCGAGCTCTCCGCGCTGTTCGCCAGCGGCCAGGAGGTCGTGGCCCAGATGCGGCAGGTCGAGGAGCAGAGGACGAAGACCACCTTCGCGCCGCCGCCCATGCCACCGCAGGACGAACCGGAGCCCGTGGTGGAGGAAAAGAAGCCCAAGATCCCGTTCTCGCCGCCGCCCATGCCTCCTCCGGACGAGCCGGAGGGAACTCCGCCGGCAGGAGCGTAAGGCTCAGTCGCCCAGCTCGACCGAGCGGACGAACGCCGGCTCGCCGGCCGCGAGGTCCAGCCGCGCCTCCTCCGGCGTGCCGAACGCCCTGGCGCGGGCGTCGTCGAACTCGCCCTCCCAGCGGGCGATGACGCAGGTCGCCAGACAGTTGCCGACGACGTTGACGCAGGTGCGCCCCATGTCCATCAGCTCGTCGACGCCGAAGATGACGGCGACGCCGATGGGGCCGAGGTTGCCCGGCAGGAAGGTACCGAGCGTCGCCAGCAGGATCACCAGCGAAGCGCGCGGCACGGCGGCGATTCCCTTGGAGGTGACCATCAGCGTCAGCATCATGATGAGCTGATGGCTGAAGTCCATGTGGTAGCCCGTGGTCGCCTCGGCGGCCTGCGCCACGAAGACCGAGGCGAGGGTGAGATAGAGCGACGTGCCGTCGAGATTGAAGCTGTAGCCGGTCGGCATCACGAAGCCGACGATGCGCGGCGGCACGCCCAGGCGCTCCATCGCCTCCATCGCCTTCGGCAGGGCGGACTCGCTGCTGGTGGTGGCGAAGGCGATGGTCGCCGGCTCGCGCACCGCACGCAAAAACTGGCGGATCGGCACGCGCGCCAGCACCGCCACCACGCCCAGCACGAAGACCACGAAGACGATGAGCGCGATATACAGCGAGCCGATCAGCTTGCCCAGGTTGAGCAGCACCCCCAGGCCCTGCGTCGCGATGGTGTGTGCCATCGCGGCGCCGACGCCGATGGGCGCGAACATCATCACGTAGCTGGTAAAGCGGAACATGATCTGCGACAGGCTTTCCATCGCCCCCAGGATCGGCTTGCCCTTCTCGCCGATGGCCGCGACCGCCAGGGCGAAGATCACCGCGAAGGCGACGATCTGCAGCACGTCGCCGCGCACCATGGCGTCGACGATACTGGCGGGAAAGATGTGCACGATCGTCTCGACGATCGTCTTCGGATGGTTCTCGCCGATCTTCTGCACCGTCTCCAGGCTCGGCGCCACGAGCTTGACGCCGACGCCGGGCTTCGTCAGGTTGACCACGGCGAGGCCGATGAACAGCGCGATGGTCGTCACGACCTCGAAGTAGAGGAGCGCCTTGGCGCCCATCCGCCCGACCTTCTTCAGATCGCCGCCGCCCGCGATGCCGACCACCAGGGTCGAGAAGACCAGGGGGGCGATAATGGACTTGATCAGGTTGAGGAAGATGTCCCGCAGGAAGAAGACCTTGATCCCCCAATCCGGCCGGATCCAACCCAGGAATCCGCCCAACACCAGGCCGATCAGGATCCAGGTGGTCAGCGACAGGCGGTACCAGGGCTTGCGCGGCTGATTCGGGCTGGGATCGGTCACGGTGTCCCCCTCGGGTCAGGAAGCGTTCAGGGCGGGGACTCTAGCAGGATCAACCGGTCCGCGCGACACTCAGCGCCGCCGTGGCCACGTCGTGAACCGGCGTCTCGACGCCGGCCAGCCGGCCGAAGCGGGAGACGGCGCCGCTCAGGTCGTCGATCTCCGTCGGTCCGCCGGCCTCCAGGTCCAGCAGAAAGCTCGGCCGCATCCCGCCGGGCGCGGAGTCGATGAAGCGGAGGATCCTCTCCTCGACCACGTCCGGCAGCGCCACGCCCCGCGCGCGGGCCACGGCGAGCACCTCGCGCAGCGCCCGTTCGATCAGCAGGTGCCCCAGCGGCGCCTCGCGCACCGGACCGATGGGTGAGCGCGCCAGCCCGCAGGCGGCGGACATGGTGGTGATGAAGGCGAGCTTGCCCCACAGATCTACGGTAATGTCCGCCGATGCCCGGGCCTCGGCGCCGGCCTCGCGGAACGCGGCGGCGATCCGCTCCGTACGCTCGGACAGTCCGCCCGCCCTCTCCCCCACCACCACCCGATGAAAGGCGCTACGGCGCTCGACGACTCCCGGCTCCAGCCGCGCGGCGCTGATCTCCGCCAGGCCGCCCAGCACCCGGTCGCTCGGCACACCCTGCTCGACCAGGCGGTCGGCGGCCTCCACACCGTTGAGCAAGGGCAGAATCACCGCGCCCCGCTCCGCCAGCAGCCGCGCCGCCGGCACGATCTCCGGCAGCGAGTAGCTCTTCACCGCCACCACCGCGAGCTCGATATCTCCGATGTCGCCCATCTCCCGCGGATCGTCCGTGGCCGCGACCGCCGCCATGAACGTTCCCTCCGGAGTGCGGACCTCCAGGCTCCGCTCCCGGATCGCCGCGAGATGGGCGCCGCGGGCGAGCAGCGTCACCGAATTTCCAGCCCGCGCCAGAATGCCACCGAAGTAACCGCCCACGCCGCCCGCTCCGAGGATTGCGATGTTCATGGGGGTCGAAGTGTATCGCGACACATCAAGCAATACCAGTGCCTGTGTCACGTTCCAACGACACGGTACACCATTACTTAGTGAAGCTAGGCCGCATCACCCCCGGCCCGGAGGATACATGGCACGTTCAATCGCATTCGGACTGATCATTCTGCTCATGCCCACAGCCGTAGCTGCGGACCTGTCGATTCGCGAGTGCATTACGGCACCATCATCCGGCCGGTGGCAACTCCCAGGCGACAGCGTATGGCGGACAGTTGCCACGTTGGGCTTCAATAATGTCCTGAGTAGCGATATCGTGGCCCAGGCTGCGATCACCTATCATGAAGGACCAGGCCAAACCGGTGCGCGCATAGAATACCAGCTCGCCCTCGACGGAGCAGCCAGCTTCACGATGCAACACCGTCCACACACTGGCTACCCTACCGCGAAGATGCTTAGAGCCAGCTTTCCGGATATCGCCGCTGGCCAGCATAGCCTCGAGCTAAAGGCTCGCAACACATCGAACTTCTCTGCATATTTTGCTCAAGCGTGGATCACGCCGCTTCTCGTTGACTCAACGGAGACGACTAGCTCGGGTTCTGCAACGGCTTCGCTAACTACCCCCGGCACCAATACTTGGACAACTCTCGTCTCTACTACCGTTACACCACCTTCTGGCGAAGCGGTGGTTCTTGGCGCCTATTCCGCAGTGACGGCCGGTCCCTTGAACCAACTAATCGAATACCGGATCGTACGCGGCACAACGGTTATCGACAGCTCCTTCGACTCAGTAAGCTCCTACCTTCCCACAGGTCAAAATTTCGCAATTCTGGACCGAACCCCAGGCAGTGGCCCGGTCACCTATTCTCTTCAGGTGCGGACCACGGGGGGAGCAACCACCTTCTCGACGCGTAGGCTCTTTGCCCAGACTATTCCTGGCAATCTTACCGTGTATGAAGGGACTGCGAGTAACGTCACCTTTCCCGCGGATGCAACGTGGCATACGATCGTGAGCTCGCCTTCCACACCTTTGGCGAGTGCCTCCGTAGGCACCTATGGAACCCGAGGCTTTGGATTTGCGACAGTCTCCTACAACGGCGCCTATAATAACGAGGCTCTACTTCGCTTTAATTTTATTGCAGACCAGCCTTGGGAGGTAGGCGTAGTTCACGTTCATGGCACGAACGGAAAAACCGTGATGGAGGGCCTCATCAGCGATTGGGAAACGCTGGGATTCGTCGCCGGAAGCTCCTATACAGTGCAGCTCGATGCCGTTGGCCAGTGCTCTTCAGCCTCGAGTTTGTCAGCAAAGAGTGCACGCTTTCAAGTCGTCGTGCTTCCGGACAACGATGGTTTCGCCGCACCTTATACCTGCCCACCTCATCCTCAAGTCTGCTGTCCAAACTTTCCCAACTGCACCCTCTACACCTGCTCGGCGGGTAATCTGTCTGTCGTCTCAGCTCCAGGAACCGATTGCCCGATTCCGCCCTGAGGTCGCCGAAGCGAGAAGTCAGTCATTTCGCAAGGGCGTCGCGATGAGAACGGTGTACCATGAGGCGGCACCGGCCCTTAGGTGCTCCCTTTCGGCTTGGATGATCAACCGGAGTAAGTCATCGCGCTCCGAGGGGCTGAGGTGGTCTAAACGGAGGTGCGGGTATATTACGGCCAGGAAGTTTCCACCGTAGTCGCGGCGCTCTTCCGTCCGAAAGTAGCGCGAGATGGTCGGCAGAATCTCAGAGGATCGCACCGCTTCTGTGGGATCGAGCCGGTCGACCGGTATACCGATGTGCCGTCTCCTTTTGACCGACGCAGGGAAAGAAACAAACAACCGATCGGCCTCTGCGATCATGGCCTGGGTCCATTCTCCCCTTGATGGCCCGACGTACTCGTCAATGTAGAGCATAGCGCCAGGCTTGAGAGCGGACGCCGTCGTAGCGAGACAGCCCTCCAGATCTTCGACGTGGTGCAAGGCCTGATGAGCAAAAGCCGCGTCGAAGGTGCGGCTCGGAAGATCTAGTGAGTTCAGACTCGCCTGGCGGTACTCGAGACCAGCCAATCCAAGAGCTGCGGCCTTGGATCTGGCGAGCTCCAGAGCACCCTGAGAGACATCAATGCCAAGGATCGATGAACAGATTCCCTTCGCGAGGAGATCGCGCTCGAGAGGACCATCACCACAACCCAGACTAACGGCTACTGAAAAGTGTCGAGGATGCACGAACGACTTGAGCCAATCGGTAGGCCAACAGTCCTTGGAGCCGCTCACGGATGCATTGATATACCGCCGGACTACGGCCTCGTGCATCCAGGTTCGGACTCCCCCATGAGCCAACCTTCGTCCCCAGACCAGCCCTCCTATCCGCGAGCGAATCGCGGTCAACAAGGTGTTGTGCGTCGTCAACGATTCGTCCTTGACATTGAGTCTAAGTTTTAGGCGACACCGCCCCGCGTCCGCCACGCCAGGCCGCGAACATCCAGATCAATCCGCTGACAGCGAAGGCAAAGGGAAGAATCAGCATGGCGCGGCTCAGCGACGTCGCGTCCGAGATGGCGCCGATCAGCGGCGGCGAAGGAACGTCGCCCAGGAGATGAATGCCGAGAATCGACAGCGCCACCGCCGTGGCGCGGCGGTGCGGCTCGACGACATTGATGATCGCCGAGTTGACCGGCCCCGTGGACATGAAGATCAGCACCTCCGCGATCACGATCGCCGTCATGTAGACCGTCCGGTCCTGGGAGGTGAAGGCCACCCACGCGAAGGGCACCGCGGCGAGCGTGCTGATGCCTGAAACCCACAGGTAGGACTCGCGGAAGCGGCCCAGCAGCCGGTCGCCCAGCCAGCCGCCCACGAAGGTACCGACAAAGCCGGTGATCACGATGATGGCGCCGAACTGAATCGTGGCATCGGTCCGCGCTAGGCCGCGCTCGCGTTCGAGGAAGGCCGGAGTCCAGAAGGCGAGGGCGCCGAGGGCGAAGGTGTAGGCGGCGTAGCCGAGCACCGTCAGCGTGTAGGGCACGTTGCGCAGCAGCCCGAGATAGGCGGCGACGGCCTGCCGGCCGAGCCCGACCGTGTCGTGCCCGGCGACCGGCGCGAGGCCGTCCTGGGCGCCGCGCGGCGGGTCGAGGAGGCGCGAGGTCATCCAGGCGAGCACGAGGCCGGGCACGCCGGCCACGAAGAACGCCGCCCGCCAGCCGTAATAGTGGTCGACGAGCCCGCCCAGAATGTAGCCAGCCGCCGAGCCGATGGGAATCGCGGCCGAGAAGATGGCGAAGACCCGTCCGCGCTTCTCCAACGGAAAATAGTCCGCGAGCAACGCCGGCGACACCGTGCCATAGGCCGCCTCGCCGACGCCCACAGCCGAGCGCGCGATGAACAGCGACGCGAAGTTGCCCGCGAAGCCTCCCAGGGCCGTCGCAAGGCTCCAGATGGCGATACCGATCGACATGAGCCGCGGGCGATTCCCCCGGTCCCCCAGCGTGCCAAAGATCGGCGACGTCAGCATGTAGACCAGGATGAAGCCTGTGGCGAGAGCCCCGAGCTGAGTGTCCGAGAGGTGAAGCTCCGACTTCTTCAGGCTCTCCACCACGGAGGAGAGGACGAAGCGGTCGAGATAGTTGAACAGGTTGACCAGAGTCAGGACGAAAAGTCCCCATCGGGCCACAGGGACCGGGTCGGACGGGCGGGAGGGCGCGGGCATAGTCGTAGTCGCGTAAGTTGTCAGGGGGACTCTAGACGTGGACGGGGCCGGCGTCAAACAGTCGGGACAGCTCCAAAGCGGACCGGGCGGGCTGAGTATGCGGCATAGCCTGGGAGGAAGCCTCGATATATGCCCCTTATCGCCCGCTGCAAGCCGCCGAGGGGTAGACTGGCATAGTATCGCGGAGCTCGGCGGCGAAGAGTCGAACGCGGGCCATCAAGGAGATCAACCAAGACACTTGGACACCTCGCGGACCAGTTTATGCGAATCTACATGGACAACTGCTGCTTCAATCGCCCCTTTGACAGCCAGATGCAGGTGCGCATTCGGCTTGAGACCGAGGCAAAACTTCGTATTCAGGAACGTGTTGTTGCGGGCGAGATCGAGCTGGCGTGGTCCTACATGCTGGACTTTGAGAGCGCGGCCAATCCTTTCGAAGAGCGTCGCGAAGCGGTCCGCTTGTGGAGGAGGCGGTCTGCCGTAGACGTTTCGGAAACCCCTACCCTGCTGGGGCATGCAAAATCGTTGGCTACGCTGGGTATTCACAGCAAGGATGCTCTCCACGTTGCCTGCGCAGTCGAAGCTGGCTGCGACTACTTTGTCACCACAGATGACTTTCTTCTGAAGAAGCTCGCCAAGCAAACTCGTATCATGGCAGTTGACCCAACTGCCTTCGTGAGGAGTACCGAACAATGATTACAGACGAAGAGCTCAAGGTGCAAGGAGTCCGTGCTCTGATTACGGCTCTCGGGGATGTGGAAGCGGAAAGGTTTTTAAGCTTATTGACCAGGGCGCCCTTTGACTATACGAAATGGCAGGCCACCCTGTGGCCGGACTCGGGAGTTGAAGAATTGAGCCGCGAAGCGATGCGGTTGCGGCATGCTTCTGATTCAGCGAAGTGAATGTAGCCTACTTGACGCGTTCATCGCCACTGCGGTCGGTCCGGCAAGGAAGGACTGGTCGTGCCCGCCCCCCTACCCTCCCCCAGAAGACGCGCAGAGATCCTCACTCCTATGCGGACCTTAACGCATAATGCTAAGAATTTGTCAGAGTACCACCTTGACAGCCTCTCTCTATTCATGCACTATCCGCTTGTCATACCGAATTCAGAGCGACTCTTTGCGATTCTCAGCAGCTTGTAGGGCGCGAACCTGCCTCGCATGGCGAATGAGAGTTACCCAGAAGACCTGATATGAGCTTCGGCGCCATTCCGGCGCCGGATTACGAGCCGAGAAGGCTCAGGAGGAGAAGACGATGGCTACGAAGAGGGAAACAAGTCAGGCTGGAGTGCTGGGATCCTTACAGATCTTTCGAGGCAAGCTGGAGGCGAACAGCGCGGACCTCGCTCATCTGGAGGTGTCCCGGGCCAAGTTCGGGACTATGCTGGGCCGGATCGACGACCTCAGCAAGGAGCAGGGAGCCATGATGGCCCGTAAGCAGGAGGCGTCGAAGGAGATTCAGTCGCTCCTCGTCGAGGCCCAGCGGTTGGGAGCCGGCCTGCGTGTGATGGTCAAGGAGCACTACGGCCCCCGCTCGGAGAAGCTTTCCGAGTTCGGCCTCCAGCCGTTCCGCGGCCGCAAGGCCAAGACGCCGGCCCCGGAGATCCCGGGAGCTCCCGCTCCCACTCCTTAGACCCCCGTGCCGCCTCATTCCGCCGCCGCAAAGGACTGATTCCGCCAGGCGGCTGCTGTCCGGGCTGTGAGGGGCGTGCTCTCGGCACGCCCCTCTTTTTTTTGTCGCCGCGTGAGCGAAGGCGAGCAAGACGGCCCGCATCTCCTCCCGAACAGGGCTTCTTCGGCTCCTTCCAGCGTGACATTGGAACCTGCCGTCGCGACCCGGTAACCTTACGTCCTGGCTCCGGAACCTTCTTTTTTGACGTTGAAGCCGTACGTGCTGGCTCTGTAGCCTTCCACCGTCATTCCAGAGCTCTCTGTCCTGAATCTGGACGCTTCCGCCGTCATTCCGGAACCCTACGCCCTGACTCCGTAACGCTCCGGCTTGACGTTGGCACTCTACGGCCTGACCCTGCAAGCTTTCGTCGTCATCCCGGAGCCTTACATTCTGATCTGGGACCTTACGTCCTTGCTTTGTAAACTTCCGGCTTCATCCCGGAACCTCAGGTCCTGAACCCGGAACATTCCTTCCTGACATCGGCACCCTACGGCCTGACCCCGGAAGCCTCCGTTGTCATTCCGGAATCTTACGTTCTGACCTCGAACCTTACGCCCTTACTTTGTAACCTTCCGGCTTCATCCCAGAGTCTTCCGTCATGACTCGGGGCTCTTACGTCGTGACTCAGGAACGTTACGTCCTGACCCCGGAGCCTTACGGATCGCTCCGGAACCTTCCGCCCTGACTCCGAATCCTTAACTGCTGACTCCGGAGCCTTACGCGATGACTTTGAAACCTTACGTCTTGACTCCGGAATCTTCCGCCTTGACTCCGGAGCCTTCGGGCATGACTTCGAGGCCTTACATCATGACTCCGGAACCCTATATCCTGACTCCGGAACCTTCCGTCCTGACAGTCGAAGACGCCCCGGTCGTTCGAGATCCCGAGGCGTCTCCTTCCTTACTTGGAGCTTACTTGACGGGGGGCTTTGCGGGCTTGGGGGTCTTGCCGGGTTTGGCGGGCTTGTCCGTCTTGGCAGCCTTGTCGGCCTTATCGGCTTTGGCGGGCTTCTCGGCCTTGCCGCCCTTGACGTCGATGGACGCCGCGGACATCCGGTACTGGATGGTGACCGTGGCGCCGACCTTGAGGTCGCCGGTGACTTTGGTGGAGGCGTCGCGCGCGATCTCCCAGCGCTCGCTACCCTTCTTCACCGTGATCGTGTCGCTGGTGAGCTCGAGCACGGGGCCTGTCACCTGGTACGTCTTGGGCGCCGCCGCCAAGGCCGGCAGGGCCAATAGG
>Ga0134121_10001804_pt1 | contig 19606 bp, 18 predicted proteins | sample KB301_FD_96463 | JGI IMG/M metagenome (GOLD analysis project Ga0134121, IMG submission 96463) | Terrestrial soil microbial communities without Nitrogen fertilizer from Kellogg Biological Station, Michigan, USA - KB3-0-1 | ecosystem: Environmental > Terrestrial > Soil > Unclassified ... | reverse complement strand
GCGCGCGTCGAGTATGGCTTCGGCTCGAACGGGCAATCCAAAACTCGGCAACTCCTGCGTGACCTGAATACTCAACGTTGGATCGTAAACACCCAATCGACCCGCAAACGGATCGATCGCAAATACCGTCGCTTCCGGGGAGAAGCGCAACACGGTTCGCACCTGCGTGCCGGTGCGGAACACGCCACCCAACTGCACCGCTGCAGTTTGGAACATTCCACTCTCGAACAGCTCGGCTGGCGTTTCGAAGCCCGCTGCCGAAAGTTGCTGGCCTCGTCCGAACGCGTAACCCGCGGACGCGGTCCAAACGCGATTCAAACGTCGCGTGTAAACGACGCGAATGCCGCGCGAGGATCCCTGCTGGTTCGCAACGTCCATAAATGCATCGCCGGCTCTGCCTGAGAACGCACTGGCTGGTCCACTCAACAAACCGACGCCGCGGCCGCTGGTCGTGTCGAAGAACGCGGTCGCTTCGACATTTGAGTTGTTGTCCAAAACTCTCTCGACTCCGAACTCGAGCCGGTGACTGCGTTCCAAAACTGCTTCTCCATCGATGAACGCAACTGGACGCTCTGACTGGTTACGGAAAACAACCTGATCGTTTTCGAAAGTCGCAACGCTCTGAATTCCGTCTTCTTCTCCACCTGAAGCGAATGCGGCTTTCACGCGTGTGCGCGCGTTGGCGTCAAACTGGACGCCGAAGCGCGGTGTGATCGCATGAGCGCCACCAGCGCCGATGAAGCGTGAATAGTCGATCCCCATCACGATCACGATGCCGTCGCGCACGATCCACTCGTCGACGGCGCGCAGCGAGACTTGCCCGTGAAGATCCGTGTGATCCTTGAGCTTGTTAGTCCAAACAGGTGTGGCGAAACGCACTCCCGAAGCAGTCACCCCGACGCGATGACGATCGTTGACGCGCACGCGTGACGTAGCTTCAAAACGTCCCGGCGCATCGCCCATTCCAGTCTGCCCGGCGAAGATCAGCTCAACGTGCTCGGAAACAGGCGTTGCGACTGCGAAGTTGAATCCGACATACGGAGCGCCGTACGCGTTGCTCGCGAAATAACTCTCCAAAACGCCGTGTGGTCTAATTTTGGAATCTGAACGTGTTTCGGTAGGAACTTCGGGCGCAGTCTCCATCTGTGCGGTTTCGGCAGTCTGCGCCTCCTGAGCTTCGGTCACTGCTTTGACAGTTGGATCTTCACCTTCGTCAGCCTGGAGGATAGACCGCTTAGTTTGGGCCGATCGCAATATCCACTTCACATTGTCGCGATCTGGTCTTCGTTCGGGCAATGTTCTGCCCGAACCAACTGGCTCGAGGTTGAACTTGTAGACCAGTTCCTCCTGGGCCTTCACATCAACTTCCGTGAAGACTACTTCAGTGAAACCATTCGCGATCGCCTTGATGCCATAGCGGCCGGGAAGCACCTTCGTAATGAAGTTGCCCTGCTTATCAGTGCGCGCTTCTTTGACAGTCTTGAAACCTTCTCGCATTAGCGAGACGAGCGCGCCCGCGAGTGGGTTACCACGATTGTCGCGAACTGTTCCGCTGATGGTGGCGAGTGATTTGTTGGAGCCTGCTGCGAGAGCGTCGCTGGTTATGAACGACACCAGCGCGACAAGAGACAAACTAAAACCAAATGCTCTTCTCATGCGACAAAGACCTCCGCGGCCAAAGTCCCTATTGGAAGCCATGACATGCGAACTGGTTCAGGAGAGGAGACGTACCGGAACCCCCAAAACAAGCCGTTATTGTCCGCCACGGCGTAAATTGCTGTCAAGTTTATTGGAGCCATAACACGGGTTTGCCCCCCACTTTGGGGCGTGCTAGGATCCAACACCCCTTTCACCACAACTAAGGATTTTCGCCCCTTTTTGGGTTTCCGAAACAAATGATTGACGACGTTCAAGCTACAAAACTCCCTAACGGAATCGCAGTCCTGACCGAACATATGCCGGGTCTCAGGTCCGTGACGACCGGAATCTGGGTCCGCAGGGGATCGCGGCACGAATCACCCGAATTAAACGGAATCTGCCACTTTATCGAACATGCTGTCTTCAAAGGCACCCAACACCGGAGCGCTCGGGATATTGCCGTTGAGACTGACCGGCTGGGCGGGAACCTGGATGCCTATACGACCCATGAGATGACGGGATTTACCACAAAGGTTGCGGATACGGCACTTTCACAGGCCGTAGATTTACTCGCCGACCTCATTTCGCACCCGCGTTTTGACCAGGAAGACCTCGAACGCGAGCAAAAAGTCATCCTCGAAGAGATGAAAATGGTCGAGGACACGCCCGACGAGCTGCTCGGAGAGCTTTTCAACGCTGCTTATTTCCCCAATCAGCCGCTCGGACGGCCAATCGAAGGCACGCGGGAAACTGTCCCTACTTTCGATCACAAAATTACCGTTGGTTTTCACGCGCGCGAGTTTAATTACAACAACCTGGTCGTCGCGGCGGCCGGGAATGTCGATCACAAGCGACTGGTCGAGCTGGTCGGACAGGCGTTTGACGGTTGTGAAAGCGGCGCGAGCGTTCGGCCGCAGGGACTCGACCCCGGCAAACCGCGACCAGCCGCGCCGATTCTGATCGAACAGAAGAGCGAGCTCGAACAAGCGCACCTGGTAGTTGCGACGCCGTGGCCGCACGCGCTCAGCAACGATCGTTACGCCGGGAGCTTGCTGGCGTCGGTGATCGGCGGTGGGACGTCGAGTCGTTTGTGGCAGGAGATTCGCGAAGAACGCGGACTCGCGTATTCAGTCGGCGCCGCGGGCAGTGCGTTTTCCGATATCGGCGTTTTTAATATCTACGCGGGAACGTCTCCTGAATATCTCGATGAAGTTTTAGAGCTCTCGTTGAATGCGTTGAGCGAAGTGGTACAGAATTGCGTGAGTGACGAAGAGCTGCGCATCGCGAAGGACCAGGCCATCTCGTCGATCCTGCTCGGACTCGAATCGTCAAGCGCACGGGCGGGAACGCTCGCGCGACAAGAGATCATTCACGGTCGTCGCATCTCACCAGACGAAGTGATCGAGAAGATCCGCAACACGACTGTCGAAGAGCTTCAGGAAGTTGCGCGCACATATTTTAAATCGGAAACACTCGCGCTCGGCGTCCTCGGAAATCTCAACGGCTTCCACGTCGATCGATCACGACTGGAAATTTAGCCACAAAAAGCACAAAAGGCACAAAAGCTCTGTTATAGTTGGCGCACTTCTTATTTTGTGCCTTTTGTGCTTTTTTGCGGCTAATGAAACTTACTGTTCTTGGCAGTGGCTCAACTGGTAACGCGGTCCTGATCGTTGCCGGCAACACGCGCGTACTTGTCGACGCCGGATTGAGTGCAAAAGAGATCACGCGCCGTCTCGCAATGGTTGGCGAAGATGCGCAACGGCTCGATGCGGTGCTCGTCACTCACGAACACGGCGATCATGCCGGTGGCTTGCGTGTGCTACTCAACTCCGTCGATTGTCCCGTTTACATTTCAGGCCAAACACTTGACGCTTACGTCAGCGAGCGCGTCAACGTAACTAACGAAGAGCCACGTCGACGCGCGAAAGCTTTGCGCGATCGAGTTGAGCAGATCGAGTCGAGCAAAGATTTTCGTATCGGCGAGATCGATTTTCATCCGTTCACGATTCCACACGACGCAGTCGACAACTTCGGTTTCACTGCTACGCATCAGGGCGTGAAGATCGCGACCGTGATGGACTTCGGTCATATCACGACGCTCGTCACCGAACGTCTGCGTGGTTGCGCTGCGATCGTGATCGAGTCGAATCACAGCCGCGACATGCTCAAGGCGTGCGACAATTATCCGTGGGAGCTGAAACAACGTATCCTGTCTCGTTTGGGACACCTTTCAAACGAAGATCTCGCTGACTGGATTCGCAAGGGCTTTGACGGCTGCGCGAAATACATCGTGCTGGCCCACCTTTCACAACGCGCAAACAATCCATACCTGGCCAAGATCAACGCCGAAGTCGCCTTGCAGGAAAGAGCGCCGCTGTTTGTCGGTTTCACCGAGGTCAGTCTCTCCTATCCGAAGGAGCCGACGCCCTGGATCGAGGTATGAAAGCTTTCTCACGCAGCGGCGCAACGGCGCAGCGTAAGACGAGAGCTTTTCTTGGCGCCGTCGCGCCACCGCGCGAGATCTTCCTAATCATATTTTTATCGAGTTTGACAGTTGCCGCGTGCCGGCAGGACACGGAGCGCGGGCGTGTGCCGAGCGAAGTGCAGGAAGTGGTGACGAGTGTAGGTGAGAATATTAATCAGGAACGTTACGAGCAGATCTACAGCGAGTCGTCGGATCTTTGGAAAAAAGACGTCACACTCGACCAGTCAAATGAGGTGTTCAAGACTTTGCGAACAAAGCTCGGTAAAGTCGAATCTCGCGCGCTTCATTCAGCCGCCGAACAGCAGAATTCAGGTGGCGCGCTGAAAGGTCACGTCTATATCCTGAGTTTCCAAACGCGCTTCGAACGCGGCGATGGGATGGAGACTTTTACATTAATAGAAGAGAATGGGCGGTGGCGGCTGGCGCGTTACCTTGTAAATTCCACCGCGCTTCAGTGAAGAAATAATGATCGATCGTTACACATTGCCCGAAATGGGCGCGCTCTGGTCCGAGCAGAACAAGTTTCAGAAATGGCTCGACGTGGAAATCGCCGTCTGCGAGGTCCACGCCGAGATGGGCACGATTCCGCGCGACGCATTGGAGCAGATCAAAGCGCGCGCGAAGTTTTCCGTCGAGCGCATCAACGAGATTGAGAAGACGACGAATCACGACGTGATCGCGTTCACGACAAACCTGGCGGAGTCGATCGGTGAAGCGAGCCGGTTTGTGCACTACGGTCTCACGTCGTCAGACGTTGTCGACACTGCGAACGCGCTGCTGCTGCGTGACGCTGCTGATATTCTGCTGAAGAAAGTCGAACAGTTAATCGAGACGCTGAAGCGACGCGCGCTCGAGTTTAAGAACACGCCGCAAGTCGGACGCACGCACGGCATTCACGCAGAGCCGACTTCGTTTGGTTTGACGTTTGCGCTCTGGTTCGACGAGATGCGACGCAATCGTGAACGCTTGCAGCGGGCTCACGAAGCAGTGGCCGTGGGAAAGATCAGTGGTGCAGTCGGTGCGTTTGCGCATCTCGATCCAACTGTTGAAGAGCAGGTTTGCACGCGACTCGGATTGAAAGCGGCGCCGGTCTCGACGCAGGTGATCCAGCGCGACATCTACGCCGAGTACTTAACAACGCTCGCGATCATCGCGTCGTCGTTAGACAAGTTTGCCCTCAATGTTCGTCACTGGCAGCGCACAGAAGTTCGCGAGGCGCAGGAGCGTTTCACGAAAGGTCAGAAAGGTTCGAGCGCGATGCCGCACAAGCGCAATCCGATCATCTCGGAACGCATTTGTGGTATCGCGCGAGTGATCAGGTCCAACAGCATTGTTGGCCTCGAGAATGTGGCGTTGTGGCACGAGCGCGACATTTCGCACTCGTCAGCGGAGCGCGTCGTTTTGCCTGATTCGAGTATCGCACTCGATTACATCCTGCAAAAAGCGATCGGGTTGATTGACGGTCTCGTGGTCTACCCCGAGCGAATGCTCGAAAATCTTCGCGCGACAAAAGGTCTGATCTTCAGTGGTCAACTGCTGCTGGCGCTCACTAATAAAGGACTGTCACGCGAAACGGCGTACGAGTATGTGCAGCGCAATGCAATGAAAGTTTGGGATGAGGATCGGGATTTTCAGGAGCTGGTGAAAGCAGACGACGACATCAAGTCACAGCTCTCGCTGGCAGAGATCGAGCGGATCTTCTCGCTCGATCACTACCTGCGAAATGTCGATGCGATCTATCGAAGGCTGGGGCTGTTATAACTACTTGGCCGAGTACTTCTCTGCCAGGTTCCCGATAACCGGCAGCTTGAAATATTGCCCCTGGAAAGCTTTGACTAAGCAAATGATCGCTCCGACCACAATCGCGAGCCCGAGTACCCCTCCCACCAACACCGTGACGATCCACAGTAGGAAGCTCAGTAACCCGGAAATGTAGCTCAGCACAACGCCTAAAATACCTGCTACGATCCAGAAGACGACGAGGATAACTATTGCAGCAACACTCAGCAGTATCGACTGCATGGCGTGAAAGCGAACCAGGCGACTATCTTTCTCCATCAGGAAGAATATCAACCCCGAAAGCCAACCAAAGACATATGACAATAACGCGGCAATATTTTCATCAAGCCCTGTACTGGATTTGCCGGCTTGGGCAGGCGGTTGGCTGCTCACTTGGACGGGCGGAGGGTTTTGCATTATAAGTTTCTCCTGTTAGAAAGGGTTTGATTACGGGCGCGACGGGTCACGAGTCGGAGATATTATTCAACAACTGCTTTTTAAGCAACGATTTGTTACCGGCGGCAGGTAAATAGATGAAAGCCAAAGTTTATGTAAACTTGAAATCCGGAGTGCTCGATCCGCAGGGAAAAGCCATCCAGCACTCGGTCGAGCTACTCGGCTTCTCGGGAATTTCCGACGTGCGGCAGGGGAAATATTTCGAGATCTCGCTCGATGGAACGATGGACAACGAGCGCGCCCTCGAGTCAATCGAGAAAATGGCGCGTGAAGTCCTTTCCAATCCTATAATCGAAGACTACCGCGTGGAGATAGAAGCGTGAAATTCGGAGTTATCGTTTTTCCCGGCTCGAATTGCGACCACGACGCCTACCACGTCATTTCAAAGCATGTGGGTCAGCCGGTGGACTTCATCTGGCACCGCGAAACAGATCTTTCGACTTATGACGCGGTGATTCTCCCCGGCGGTTTTTCGTACGGCGACTATCTTCGGGCCGGCGCTCTCGCCCGCTTCTCGCCTGTGATGAACTCGGTGAAGAAGTTTGCGCAAAGTGGTCGCTTCGTGCTCGGCATCTGCAACGGTTTTCAGATTCTCTGCGAAGCCGGGCTGCTACCCGGCGCGCTCATTCGCAATCGCGATCTGCACTTCATCTGCGAACACATTTACGCTCGTGTCGAGACGTCTGACAGTCCTTTTACTAACGAGCTGACGCGCGGCACCGTGCTGCGCATTCCGATCGCGCATGCCGAAGGAAACTATATCTGCGACGACAACACGCTCGCCGAGCTGCAACGAGAAGACGCAATTGTTTTTCGTTACTGCGAAAAAGACGGGAGCGTCACCGACGCCGCGAATCCAAACGGCTCGCGCGACAACATCGCCGGAATTTGTAATCGCGAGCGCAATGTTCTGGGTTTAATGCCGCATCCGGAACGCGCGTGCGAAGACTTGCTCGGCTCGAGCGACGGGCGCGATATTTTCCGCTCACTGGCGGCCACCGTGGCAGCCGCAGGTTTGATCCATGCCTAATTAAATATGAAGCGAATACTACCTTTCATCATCATCCTCGTCGTTCTCGTCGTCGCGCTCGGCAGCGCCTGGTATTTAACTCGGACCATACCCGCCTCGCCGACACTCCCGTCTTCATCGGGATCGCAGCCGCCGGGCTCGCAGGGTTCACCGGTGGCACAGCAGCAAAAACCGCCGGTCGTTCAGGGCGTTCCCGGAGCAGATCCGCCGCACGTGCTTGGGCCAGCGGATGCACCTATCAAGATCGAAGAGTTTGGTGACTTCGAGTGTCCGCCGTGCGGGATCTTTCACCCGATACTCGAACAGATGCATGCGGAGTTTGGTGATAAGTTGCAGATCACTTTTCGCGAGTTTCCACTCGTGCCGACGCACCAGCACGCGCTCGCGGCCGCGTCAGCCGCTGAAGCCGCCGGGCTACAGGGCAAGTTTTGGGAAATGCACGATCTGATTTACGAGCATCAGAACGCTTGGAAGAAAGAGTTTGACGTGCGGCCGATCTTCGAAGGCTATGCGAAACAGATTGGTCTCGATGTTGAGCGCTACAAACGCGACATGAACGGCGACCTTGTCGCGCAACGAATCTTTGCCGACGGTAAGCGCGGGCACTCACTCGGTGTGAAGGGCACGCCTACCGTCTTCATGAACGGCCGCGAAGTGCCGTTTGAGAATCTTCCTGCTGAAAAGCTGCGCGTTGTGATTCAGAACGAGCTGCGAAGTAGTGGCAGATGAAAAAGCTTTACGTCGTCGCCGCGCTGCTTTCACTGGTCGGACTTGCCGACGCGCTTTACCTCACGATCGAACACGTTACGGGACAAAGTGTCCGCTGCACGATCATTTCGGGCTGCTCGGCTGTTTTGAGTAGTCCATACGCTGTTGTGGCGGGCATTCCCCTCGCTGCGGTCGGTGCAGCGGCGTATTTCACGGTCTTCAGTCTCGCCATTCTCACGCTCTTCGGTTACCACTCGGCAGCCAAGCTTATGGGAGTAATGGTGTTCACGATGTTTGGCCTTAGCTTGTGGTTGATCTATCTGCAGGCTTTTGTCATCCGTGAGTTTTGCCAGTATTGTTTGTTATCAGCGGCAATCACAGCAGCGTTATTGGTGGTGGTGTTAATAAGCCGCGGATTACGCAGATAAAGGACGGATATGGCTCAGCAGCAACATACGGTCGCGGATATTTTCCGTCGCGCGCAGTCTTTGCGACAGGAGCATTCGGACTGGTCGTACACACAAGTGAAAGACCAGTTGGTCAAGGATTTTTCCGGCGGGCCATTTCCACCACTGCACAATCTGACCATTCCCGAGCAGGACGCACGCGCGCCCGAGGAAGACTGGACTGCCGGACTTCCGATCGTGCGACGCGGTATTCAGTTTCAGGACTGGAAGGAAGTCATGACTGGAATCATTATCAGTCTCGAACAAACTGAAAACTACGAACGCGAGCGCGGCCCCGAAGGAGATCGCGACGAATGGCACGACCGAACTGTCGGCATCGACGATGCGGTCGCGAAGGGCGTCGGCAAATGGATGCCGGACGAGTTGATCGCGCTAGCTGAGCGCAAAAGCAAGAAATCCGTGTAATCTGTGGATGAGTTTTCATGAGCTTTCTAAATAATCTATTCCCGGATCCGAAATACCAGACAACCGACCCGCGTAAACCGGAAGAGATCGACGATCAGGAGATCATCATCAGTCCCGACACGCGGCGCGAGAAACGCATTCCGCCGGGACAGTCGCGCACGAAGAAGTGGCCCGTGCTTGACGCACACGGCACGCCCGATATCGATCTCGCAACGTGGACTTTAGAAGTTGAAGGACTTGTCGAAAACTCGCTTAAGTGGTCGCTTGATGAGTTTATGCAACTTCCCGCGGTGCGCGTCTATGCTGACTTTCATTGCGTGACGCGCTGGTCGCGTCTCGACAACGTTTGGAGCGGTGTGTCGACGCGCGAGATTGCGCGACTCGCTGGCGTGAAGCCCGAAGCGAAATTCGTGCTGGCGCTCGCTTACGACTACGGTTGGACCACCAACGTTCCAATCGAATACTTCCTGAACGAAGACTCACTCTTCGCGTGGTCCCACGACGGACAGCCAATCGCGCCCGAGCACGGTGGACCAGTGCGCCTGATCATCCCGCAGCTTTACGCGTGGAAGTCGGCGAAGTGGATAAAGGGCGTGCGCTTCCTCGAGCAAGATCAGGCAGGCTTCTGGGAAGAAGGCGGTTACCACATGCGTGGCGTGCCATGGGGTTCTGGCGACGGTGAGCGATTCCGCTGGTCGTAATTTAAATGTCTGAACGACCAGCAAACACACCCAAAGACGCTGCCGCGATCATCCTTCTGCGGCACGACACTGATCCAGTCAATCCGGAAGTTTTCTGGGTGCAGCGGAGCCACAAACTCGCGTTTCTGGGCGCCTATCACGCTTTTCCTGGTGGACAGATCGACGCCTGCGACTCCGAAGTTGACGTGCGCAACGCGCCGAATCCTGCGACGGCAGCGATGATCAGCGGCGCTGCGCGCGAGCTGTTTGAAGAGTTAGGCGTGCTCGTTGCGCGTGGCAGCGAGACGTTGACGAAGGGCCAGCGAGCTTCCCTGCTCGACGATCTCGAGTCGGGACGAATGTCGTGGCCAATGCTGTTGCAGCATTACGAGCTGTATCTCGATGCTGATGATTTCACGTACGTCGGTCGCTGGGTGACGCCGCCATTCAATGCACGGCGCTTCGATACATGGTTCTTCCTCGTTAAGTGTCCACCCAAGCAGGAACCGAATGTGATCGAGGGAGAGCTTGAAAGCGGCGAGTGGCGAACGGCACGTGATGCTTACGATCGCTGGATGAGAGATCTGGTCGTTGCTGTGCCGCCGACGTTGCATGCGCTCAGAACGCTCGGCGAGGGTATTACTCCTGATCTGGTCGAGCGCTTCTTGTCGATACCTCAGGCGAATGGCGAACCCGCGCGACGAATCACGTTCCGGCCGAATTACATCTGCTTTCCGGTGCGCACGCCGACACGTCCACCAGCGACGCACACGTGCTGTTACATCGTTCACAACTCGAAGGAGATGCTCGTCTTCGATCCGGGATCGCCTTATGAAGACGAACAGCAGGCGCTGGCAGAATGTCTTGACGAGATGATCAGTGAAGGCCGCCGCGTGCGCGAGATCATTCTGACGCATCTGCATCCGGATCATGTCGGTGGCGTGAACGCGTTGAAGGAACATCTCGGCGGCAACGTCCCAGTTGCGGCACACGCACAAACCGCCGCGGCGCTGAGCGACGTACACGTCGATCGTCTGATTGAAGACAACGACGTGATCACGCTTGAAGGCGAGCCGGTTATTCAGTTGCGCGCGCTGCACACGCCCGGCCACGCTCAAGGGCATCTTTGTTTTCATGATGAACCACGTGGCGTGCTGATGACTGGCGACAACATCGTCGGTATCGGATCGGTGCTCATCGATCCGCCGCAGGGCAACATGAGTGAATATCTGAACTCACTTGAGCGCATGCTCGCACTTCCCATGCTAGGCGTGCTACTCGGAGGACACGGTCCGGCCGTCGCGTCACCGTATCGGAAGATTCTCGAGTACATCTTGCACCGGGTCGAACGCGAACAAAACATCCTCGCCGCCGTGCGTGAAGGAGCGTCGACACTGAAAGAGATCGTCGCCCGTGTCTATACCGACGTCTCACCAAAGGCGCACGCCATGGCCGAACGCGCCGTTCTCGCCCACCTTGAACGACTCCGGGATAACGGCGAGATTGACGAGGTTAGCTATAACAGGATTACAGGATTTGCAGGATTATCCTGATAATTCTGTAAATCCTGTAATCCTGTTAGAATCTCCCCCACACCAATATGGATTACCCAAGAACCCTTAGCGAACTCAGGGCGGCCCGGTATCAAACCCACTCGGTCAAGGACGAGCTGCGTCGCAATCTAATCACTAAACTGCAAAGCGGCGAGAGACTGTTTCCAGGCATTGTCGGCTATCAGGATACCGTCATCCCGCAACTGATCAATGCGATCCTGTCGCGGCATAACATCATCCTGCTCGGCCTGCGCGGACAGGCGAAGAGTCGCATCATTCGCCTGCTGACCGACCTGCTCGACGAGCGCATCCCGATCATCGCCGGGTCGGAAGTCAACGACGATCCGTTTCGTCCAATCTCCGCTTACGGCCGCCAGATGCTCGCCGACCATGGCGACTCGACACCTATCGACTGGGTCGGTCGCGACGCGCGCTTCGTCGAGAAACTCGCCACGCCAGATGTAACTGTCGCAGACATCATCGGTGACGTCGATCCGATCAAAGCCGCGAAAGGCGGTCACCTGCTGAGTGACGAGCTGACGATTCATTACGGTCTGCTGCCGCGCGCGAATCGCGGCATCTTCGCGATCAACGAGCTGCCCGATCTCGCCGGTAAGATCCAGGTCGCGCTCTTCAACATCATGCAGGAAGGCGACGTGCAGATTAAGGGTTATCCGGTGCGGCTGCCGCTCGACGTGATGCTGATGTTCTCGGCGAACCCGGAAGACTACACGGCGCGCGGAAAGATCATCACGCCGCTGAAAGATCGCATCGGCGCCGAGATCCTGACGCACTATCCGAAAGAGATCCCGGAGGCGATTGAGATCACGCGTCAGGAAGCTTGGACCGATCGGTTCGAAGACGGCGATCGATTGGTTATTCCGGAGTTCATTCGCGAGGTGGTCGAGCAGATCGCTTTCGAAGCGCGCGACGATAATCACGTCGACAAGCATTCCGGAGTTTCGCAACGAATGCCGATCACGGTGATGGAGTCAGTAATCTCGAACGCAGAGCGACGCGCATTGTTGACCGGCGAAGAGTTTGTCGTGCCGCGTATTTCAGATGTTTACGCGGCGATTCCGTCGATGACGGGCAAGATGGAGCTCGAGTACGAAGGCGAACAACTCGGCGCGAACCGGATCGCGCGTGATCTCATCAAACGCGCCGCCGGTGAGATTTTCGAAGGTTACTTTGTCGGTATCGATTTTTCGCGAACGGTGCAATGGTTTGATGAAGGAAACAAACTCCTGCTCGCTGACACTGCGGCCGCCGGCGAATGTCTGAACCTGATCGAAGCGGTTCCGGAGCTGCTCGAAACAGCGATGATTCCTTTTGACTTCAGACGCTCCGACATAGCGGAGCTTGTTTCAACGTGCGAGCTCGTGCTTGAAGGCTTGTATGCTGAGAACAAGATCAGTCGCAACGAAGAAGGTGGTTACGCCGCGGTGACGAAAGCGAAGAAGGATCGTCGCGGCATGATCTACGACGATTTAACGGAAACCGGAAAATATTCATAGGCTTTATGCGGTTCAAGTATTCCAAGTTCCAGGGGTTCGACGTCTTCTCCATCAATCTGGGTGAGTTGATGGACCGCATGTCTGATGCCCTGCTCGATTCCGGCTACGACGACGATTATTACTGGACCCGCCAGCAAAAAGAGACCGACAACTCACTCGACGCGCTGCGACGTGCGCTGCTTCAGGCCCTCATGGACCAGGGCCTGGTCGACGAGCAACAGATCCGCGAGATGCTGGCGCAGAACGAAGGCAAGTTTCGCGGTTCACTGCTCGAAGAGCTGCTGAATCAACTGATCGAGCGACTCGTCGAAGAAGGTTACCTGTCACTCCGCGAAGAGCAACCACAACGCGCCGAGCGTCAAAGAGGAGCGCGTGGTCCGGGTGAAGTCTCGGAGCCACTGCCGCGCGATGTTCGTTTCGAAGTCACTGAAAAAGGTCTCGATTTTCTCGGTTACAAGACACTGCGAAACCTGCTCGGGAGTTTTGGCAAGAGCGCCGCTGGACGGCATGACACGGTTTATCTGTCGACCGGCGTCGAAGCGGCTGCCGCGAGTAAGCGTTACGAATTTGGCGACACGATCAATCTCGACGTCAACACCACCCTGCTCTCCGCAATTCAACGCGAGGGTTTGAAAGTCCCGCTCAATCTCGAGTACCGCGATCTACACGTCCATCAGTGCGATTATCAATCGTCTTGCGCGACCGTCGTGATGCTCGACTGTTCGCACTCGATGATTCTCTACGGCGAGGATCGTTTCACGCCCGCGAAGAAGGTAGCGCTCGCGATGTCGCACCTGATTCGCACGCAGTATCCGGGCGACTCGCTCAAAGTGGTCCTGTTTCATGACGATGCGGAAGAGTTGCCGCTCGCGAAGCTGGCGACGACGCAGGTTGGTCCATATCACACCAACACCGCGGAAGGACTTCGTCTCGCGCGCCGTCTGCTTCAGGCGCAGCGCAAAGAGATGAAGCAGATCGTTATGGTGACCGACGGCAAACCCACGGCTTGTTTCTTACAAGGTGGCCCCGGCGCAAAAAATAAAACGGGAAGCCAAGCGCGTCGACTTTATAAAAACTCGATGGGCGGCGATCCATTCGTGATGGCCGAGACTTTCAAGCAAGTTCAGGCGTGCCGAAAGGCCGGCATCATGATCAATACATTCATGCTGGCCAGCGACTACTATTTGGTCGATTTTGTAAAACAGATGTCTGCCATGACGAATGGCAAAGCTTATTTCGCCAACCCCGGCAATCTTTCGCAATTCGTATTGATTGACTTTCTGCGGCGCAGGACTCGACGAGTCAAGTAGTTTTCGAGCCGCGGATTTCACGAGTTCTTCCCATGCGAAATCGCGTCCTCCTGCCTTATCTAATTCTGCTGCTGGGCTTCTGCTTCACGCTGCTCGTCTATTACTACGTCTATAAACTCACCCACGAGCAGGACCGCATCAGATTCAACAGCTCGGTGCAGGAGATTCAGGACCAGATGCGATTGCGTATCGCTACGTCAACTGCCTTACTGCGCGCCGGCACTGGTCTTTTCGCTGCCAGTGATTTTGTCGACGCGCACGAGTTTGAAAGCTTCGTCACAGAGATCGAGCTCGATAAAAATTATCCCGGCGTGGAAGGTATCGGCTACTCAGTCAGGTTTGCTCCTGAAGACAAGGCACGGGTCGTCAATGGCATGCATCGCCAGGGCTTCACTACCTTCAGAATCTGGCCCGATGACACTCCTCGCAGCGAATACAACTCGATTATTTACTTGCAGCCCAACAGCCCTCGCAACCAGGGTGCGATTGGTTATGACATGGGCACGAATGAAACGCGGCGCCAGGCAATGGACGCTGCGCGCGACACGGGAAAGCCGTTTGCTTCGGGACGCGTACATCTCGTGCAGGAAAGAGATCTTCCCGTGGCTAGCAGGCAATCCGGCTTTTTGATCTATGTGCCTGTTTATAAAAAGAACGCGGCGATTAATACCGAGCGGGAACGACGCGATGCACTGCTCGGATTCGTTTACAGCCCTTTGCGTGCTAAAGACTTTATTGACGCCGTCATAGCAAACAAAACGTTCGATGTGAATTTCAAGGTTTATGACGGCACGGAAGAGACGGCCGGAAATTTACTCGGCTCCATCGGTGATGACGTCTCGGCCAAGCCGATGTTTACCGAGACGAAGCAGCAGGAGGTTGAGGGACGCACGTGGACCATGGCTTTTGTCACCAGTCCTGCCTTCGACACCCATTCGAATAGATACCTGCTCAAGTACACGCTGATTCTCGGCGGGCTACTCAGTTTGCTTTTCGCTGCGGTAACACGCGCCGAGGTTCGGGCTCGCTCACGCGCGGAACATTCGACTGAAGAGCTCAAGAGATCAGCAACCACGATTCAAAACACGCTGCAGGAACGCGAGCGTGCCGAAGAAGCGCTGCGCACAACTTCCGACGCTTTGCGCGACGCAGACCAGCGGGCGCTGCTCGAATATGAACGTCTGCTCGAAAGGATCAAGGTCTTTGCGCAGGCGCTCGGGACCGCCAGAGATCTGCACGCGATCTTCAAGGCGCTGCGCCAGTTCACAAACGTCTCGGTTCCGTGTAATGGATTTTTCGTTTCGCTCTACGATCCGATTCGTGACGTTCGTACGTGTTGCTATGGCTGGGCCGACGGCGAGGAGTTGAACGTTTCTGAGTTGCCGCCGATGAAGGTTACGGCTGCTGGTCCGAATAGTCGTGCGGTGCGTACTGGTCAGGTGATCATCACGAACGACTACATGCGCGCGACGGCGGCGAGTCCCGGCGTCGTTGTTGGTCCTGACAATGGTTTGCGGCCTGACTCGTCGATGGCTCTGCCGATGGCGGTGATGGGACGCATCATCGGCACGATCGAAGTGCAGAGTTACGAGAAGAATGTTTACCGGCCGGAACATGTCACCGCGATGAGCATGGCTGCAAATCTCACGGCCGTGGCGATCGAGAATGTGCGACTACTCGAACTCGAACGGGCTGCAAGAAAAGCGGCGGAAGAATCGAACCGTTTGAAGGATGAGTTTCTCGCAACTGTTTCGCACGAGCTGCGTACGCCGCTGACTGCGATACTCGGCTGGTCGCGACTGCTCGAAGGCGGCACGCTCGACGATTCAGTTACGCAACAGGCAGTCGAAGTGATCTGGCGCAATGCGAAAGCGCAGGCGCAGATCGTCGACGATATTCTCGACGTGTCGCGCATCATCACCGGCAATCTTTATCTCGATCTGCATCCGTTGGAAGTTGTGCCGGTCGTCGAGAATGCGATCAACGTGGTGCGGCCTACGGCTGACGCGAAGGGCATCAAGATCGAGAAGTATTTCGATTCGGCGCCAGCGATGGTGTCGGGCGACGCAAACAGGCTTCAGCAAGTGGTTTGGAACTTGTTATCGAATGCGGTGAAGTTTACTGAGAGCGGTGGGCGTGTTTGTGTGAAGGTGTCACGTGCGGGCGGTGCAGTTGAGGTTAGCGTTTCGGATACAGGCGTTGGTATCAGCAAAGAGTTTTTGCCGTACGTCTTCGATCGATTTCGTCAGGCCGACAGCACGACCACTCGCCACCACGGCGGGCTCGGACTCGGGCTTGCGATTGCGCGACACCTCGTGGAGATACACGGCGGAGTGATCAGTGCTGAGAGTGGTGGCGAGGGTCGTGGAGCGACCCTTAAAATCAGGCTTCCGCTCAGCGAATCAACCGCTGCTGCTAAGAATTTGGCCGAACGGGATCGGCACAAAATGGCGATATCGCAGCAGTTGTTATCGGGCCTCAACGTTCTACTTGTCGACGACGACGACGACACTCTGACCTTGATGGCAACGGCGCTCAAGCGACGGGAGGCAAACGTCACGGCGGTGTCTTCGGCGGGTGAAGCGATCCAGGCGATCACACTCAAACGGCCTGACGTGCTCGTCTCAGACATTGCCATGCCGGACGAAGATGGTTACGGTTTAATCAAGAAGATTCGATCGCTGGAGAATGGCGCGTCGGAAAACATTCCGGCGGTGGCGATTACGGCGTACGCGAAAGAAGAGGATCGCGAGCGTGCGTTGTCGGCCGGTTTTCAGATTTATCTGGCGAAGCCGGTGGAATTGACGGAGTTGATTTCCGTTGTCGCGCGGGCGGCGAAGAGAGACTTTTGACCTATGGAAGTAAGTCAGGTTCGCATCAACAATCTTAAGTTCGCCTACACGGACACGGGTGTCGGTCGTCCGATCGTGCTCATTCACGGGTATCCATTCAATCGATCGCTTTGGACCGAGCAGATCCCTTCGTTGAGTAACAGCCATCGCATCATCGCGCCTGACCTCCGCGGTTTTGGCGAAAGCGACGCTTCTCAAGACACAAGCACGATGAACCAGTTGGCCGCGGACGTCGCTGCCTTGATGGACCATCTCGAAATACCCCGCGCCACGATTGGCGGCTTGTCGATGGGCGGCTACGTCGCGTTGGCGTTCTACAAACAGTTTCATTCGCGGGTGCGCGCGCTCGTTCTCGCTGACACGCGTGCACAAGGCGACACGGAAGAAGGAAAACAAACGCGCGCGCAACAGGCAGAGAAGGCGTTGTCGGAAGGTATGGCTGGAATCGCCGACGCGATGTTGCCGAAGCTGCTCACGCCGGAGACTGTTAGCAAACGTCCTGAGATCGTGAAGTTTGTTCGCGACATGATGTTGCAAACGAAGCCAGAAGGCGCTGCGGCTGCGTTGCGGGGAATGGCCGAACGTGAGGATCAAACAGACCTGTTACGGAAGATCACCGTGCCTACGTTGATTCTTGTCGGTGCTGAAGACGCGATTACCCCGGTTGCTGACAGTGAGAAGATGCATCACGCGATCGATACTTCGCGCCTTGTTATACTGGACCATGCGGGACATGTTTCGAACCTGGAGCGGACGCAGCAGTTTAATGACGCGTTGCTGCACTTTTTATCGCAATCCTAATGGCTGATTACAAAAAATTCGCGATTGAAGAGCGCGTGCGCTGGGGTGATGTTGATGCGGCGCGCATAATTTTCTACGGCGCTTACATTCACTTCTTTGAATACGCTGAGACGGAGTTGTTTCGAGCCGTTGGACTGCATTACGGAGTAATGTTTGATGAGTTGAATATCTGGCTGCCGCGCGTGCATCTCGAATGTGACTTTCATCGCATTGCGCGGCTCGATGATATTTTGGAAGTGAGCGTTTGGGTTGGACGCTTCGGTACGAAGTCGATGCGATTGAATTTTGAAGTGCGTCGAAAGGGAAGCGACGACCTGGTTGCGACGGCGCATTTTGTGCTCGCAGCAGTCAACCAGCAGACATTTGAAACAGTTCCGATTCCGGCAGAGTTGCGCGAGAAGCTCGCGCCGTACACAGCAAACGAATGACTAACATTGCACTCGAAGGTCTCGACGAAAAGACGATCGCTCGAGATCCGATCAAGCAGTTTCAGCTTTGGTTCAACGACGCGTTCGCCGCGGGGCTCCCGATGCCCGAAGCGATGACGCTCGCCACGGCGACTCCCGACGGCAAACCTTCCGCGCGCATGGTGCTGCTAAAAAAAGTGGACCATGATGGGTTCGTTTTCTTCACCAATTACCAGAGTGCGAAGGCTGCGCAACTGGACGCGAATCCATACGCGGCGCTCGTTTTCTACTGGTCACAGCTCGATCGGCAGGTGCGCGTCGAGGGAAGTGTCGTAAGAACGTCGGCGCAGGAGTCACGCGATTACTTCAAAACTCGGCCGCGCGAGAGTCAGATCGGCGCGTTGGCTTCGCCACAAAGCGAAGCGATCAGCGGTCGGGACTTTCTCGAACAACGGGCGCAGGAGTTGGAAGCTTTTTATGGCGCTCGTGAGATTGATTGCCCGGAATACTGGGGCGGTTATCGTCTGAAGCCCGAGCGGATCGAATTCTGGAAGGGCCGCGTCGGCCGCCTCCACGATCGCATCCTCTACCAGCGCGACGCCACCGGCTGGTCCATCACCCGCCTCGCTCCTTAGTACACAAAAGGCACAAAAAGCAGCCCACAAAAAGCACAAAAAATTGTTTGAGCTGAAGGGTTTAATTATGTGCTTTTTGTGGGCTGATTTTTGTGCCTTTTGTGTGCTGATTTTTGTGCCTTTTGTGTACTAAGGGCGGAGGGCGCTTTTGACGAGTTTCTTTTTGAGATCGACGTAGCCTTGTTCGCCGGCGACGAGATCTCCCAACACACGTTTCACGCCGCGGTGGCCGCGGGCAAATTCGATCATGCGCTCCGTGAAAGGCGCGCCCCAGAAGTTGCCGTAAAAGCGTCGCCGCATCTGCGCTGCCCGCCGCAGCTCGCCACCAAAATCTTCACGCCAGCGCTGTTCGTACGACTGCGGCGATCCACTTAGGAATGTCTCCGCAAACAACTCCGCTGAGCGCAAAGCATAATAGATACCCTCACCCGTCACCGGATCAGCGAAGCCTGCCGCATCGCCAAGTAACGCCCAGTCGTCACCAGAAACTTTTCTCGTGTCCCATGTCTTGGGCGCGAGTCCGGGGATGCGCGCGGCGTATCGTTCGGCGGTCACACGCAAATGTTCCTGGATGCGTGTTCGTTCCGGCGTATTGGTCTCGTTATTCCAGAACTTCACCGCGCGGCCATCACACTGCTCGTAGTAACCGACCATGAATTGCCACAGCAGATCGTCCAACGGTTCGTGTTCGAAAGCGTCTTGCGTGGTGGCAATGCCGAACGAGATGTGATCGGGACGCGGAAATGCCCACGCATAACCGACCCAACCCGGCAGGAAAGCAACCGCTGTCGGCGCGACGTTGTTTGCCGGCAGTGGCGCCCGATAACCAAAAGCAACTTCCATGTCGGAAGGCGGCAGTGGTCCAGCGAGCATCTTTGCG
>Ga0134121_10001803_pt1 | contig 19606 bp, 18 predicted proteins | sample KB301_FD_96463 | JGI IMG/M metagenome (GOLD analysis project Ga0134121, IMG submission 96463) | Terrestrial soil microbial communities without Nitrogen fertilizer from Kellogg Biological Station, Michigan, USA - KB3-0-1 | ecosystem: Environmental > Terrestrial > Soil > Unclassified ... | reverse complement strand
TCCTCGAGCTTCACCCGCTTGTCGCGGATCGCGTCGATCAGGTCGTCCTCGCTGTGGCGCAGCGAGGCGGCCTTGGCGACCGCGCGGTCGGCCTTGGGAGCCGGAGCGTATTCCTTCGCCCCGCCCTCGGCCCGCGCAAGCGCCTCGCGGCGGCCCTTGTCGCCGAAGCCCACCACGGTCCCGCCGAGCTTGTCGGAAAGCTCGCCGAGCTCCTTGTCGAACGGCGTCGCGATCGCCACCACGCCGCCCGTCTGGTCGATCGTGAAGAACGTCCCCTCGCTCTTGTCCGCGATCTGCTTCCACACCTTGCCGGTCTCGGCGTCGCGGCCGCACCGCACGGTGTTGATGATGATCCCCGCCTTGACGGACGTCAGGCAGAGCTCCTCGATCGTCGGCACGTCGGTGTAGTCCAGGTGTGGCGGCGCGTCTCCGACCAGGAACATGATCCGCAGCGTCGCCTTGTCCTTCGACCAGGCGATCTTCGTCAGCGCATCGTGGATCCCCTGGCGGACGTTCTCCGGAGCGTCCCCGCCGCCGTCGGCGCGGAAGGCCAGGAGCTCGCCGTACACCTTGTCGAGATCCTCGTTCAGATCCGTGACCTTCGTCACGTACGCGTCGCCCCGGTCGCGGTAGGCGACGAGGCCGATCTTGAGGCGCGGCGACGGCTTGCCGCGGGCGATCTCGCTGGCGATCGACCAGATCTTCTTCTTCGCGCCCTCGAGCAGGCCGCCCATGCTCCCGGTGGTGTCGAGCACGAACACGACCTCCACCTGCGGCGGTGCATCGGACGTCTGCGGAGCGGGGGTCTGGGCGGCGGCGACCAGGCAGGCGGCCAGCGTGAGGGCGATCATGGGTTCTTCTCCTTCAACGGCCCTTCGACGCACGCCGAATCCTCCCGGTTCCCGGATTGTGTGCTATTTTTGGGGGTGCAATCGGAGCGTCGGAAACATCCTCGGGTGAAGCCGGACTCGATGCTCCGGGTCCAGGTCTACAGCGCCGATTTCGCGGGGAATCCCTTCCAGCGCAACAACCTGGCGGTCCGGTGCCTCGACCTGAGCACCGGAGGGGCCTGCATCGTCACCACGGGCCGGCTCCGGGTCGGCGCGCCGCTCGTGATCTCGGTCGACATCCCCGACACCGCCACGCGATTCCGGGGCAAGGCCGTGGTCCGGTGGTCGCAAACGATCGAAAAGAAGGGCCAGGAAGCCCACGTCGCGGGGATGCAGATCCTGGAGATCCAGGAATGCCAGGGCGACCGGGTCGCCTTCATGGGCTCGGGCTCCCTGAAGATCCTCCCCTCCGACGACCGGCAGAAGCACCGCCGGGTGGTGGTTCAGGAGGCGGAGGTCATCTGCTCCGTCGCCGGGCTGATGGGCGCGCTCGGGCTGTCGGGCAACATCGCGAAGAGCCTGGTCGACCTCAGCGAAGGCGGCTGCAAGCTGATCCTGGAGAAGAAGGTCGAGGCCGGCCAGAAGGTGAAGATTCAGCTCGCGTTCAAGCACCCGGCGCTCAAGGTCGCGGGCGAGGGGATCGTGCGGCGGTGCGACCGGGATACGCTCGTCCTGGCGCCGAAGTACGAGACCGGCATCGAGTTCCAGAACCTGTCCAACGACGACGCCGCGCACCTGCGGCTGGTCCTGAAGGAGTTCCTGGGCTAAAGCCCTTCCCTCGCCATGTCGTACAGCGCCTTGATGTAGCCGATGCTGTACGCCCACCCGGCATTTCTCCCGCCCACCATCTGCGGCACGTGGTCGGCGATCAGGATGCCGTCGAAGCCCACCTCGACGAGCGCGCGCATCACCTTCTTCATGTCCGTGTAGCCGTCGTCGACGTACGTCTCCACGAACTTCGGCACCGGCCCGGTCACGTTGCGAAAGTGGATCTTCCAGAGCTTCCCCATCCGGCCGAACGCGCGGATCGCCTCGACGACGTTCTTGCCCATGCCGGCGCCGCCTTCCATCCACGTGCCGCAGCAGAGGCAGACGCCGACGTTCCGGCTGTTCGCGATCTCGAGCGCCCGCACGTAGCCGTCATAATTTCCGAAGATGCAGCGCGGCACGCCGCCGAGCTCGGGCACGGGGGGATCGTCGGGATGGATGCCGATCCGGACGCCCACCTCTTCCGCGACGGGGACGACCTTGCGGATGAAGTAGGTGTAGTTTTCCCAGAGCTCCTCGGGCGTGTACTTCCGTCCGTGGGTCAGCGGCCCTTCGAAGGTCCTGCCGTCCCACGACCCCTTCGCCGTCGACTGGTCGAACGTCCGCGCGGGCGCGCCTCCGCGCGTGGCGCCCCGTTCGGAGCTCCAGATGCCGTTGCCCATGTGGGCGTACGTCGTGTAGAAAATCCCCGCCTTCGCGCAGTCGCGGAGATACTGCTTGTAGTCTTCGATCTTCTGGTCGCGCCCGGGGAGGTTGAGCGTCACCTCTTCCATGTTGTGGACGCTCATCCGCCCGATATTGGCGACCTTCAGGCCCGCCGCCTCGACGCGCTTCTTGAATCCCACGAAGGTTTCGTACGTGCCGTTCTTGGTCGGGATGCTGACGTACTCCACGCCCAGCTGGCGGGCGAAGATCAGGTCGTCGTCGGTGAAGTCGCTCGGGACCTGGAGGGAGATCTTGATGGGCGCGGCGGAGCGGGTGGACGACGTGGAGCAGCCGGAGAGGGCGAGTCCGCCCAGGACGGCCATCCGGGTGAACTCGCGTCGGTTCAAGGTCCCCCCTATTTCAGCGCCTTGTGGACGATCTCCTGTGCCTCGTCGATGATCTTTCCCAGGTGCTCGGAGCTCTTCAGGCTCTCCGCATAAATCTTATACACGTCTTCCGTGCCCGAGGGGCGCGCGGCGAACCAACCGTTTTCCGTGGCGACCTTGAGTCCGCCGATCGATGCGCCGTTGCCCGGCGCCTTCGTCAGCTTCGCGACGATGGGCTCGCCCGCGAGCGTCGACGCTTCGACGGCCTCCGGCGACAGCTTGCCGAGCGCCGCCTTCTGGGCCGGCGTCGCGGGCGCGTCAATGCGCGCGTAGTTCGGCGTGCCGAACCGCTCCGCCAGCTCCTTGAAGTGGACGCCCGGGTCCTTTCCCGTCTTCGCGGTGATCTCCGCGGCGAGCAGGTCGAGGATCAGGCCGTCCTTGTCGGTCGTCCACACCGTCCCGTCCTTGCGGAGGAAGCTCGCGCCCGCGCTCTCCTCGCCGCCGAACCCGAACGAGCCGTCGCGGAGGCCGGCGACAAACCATTTGAAGCCGACGGGGACCTCGACCAGCTTGCGATTCACCGACGCGGCCACGCGGTCGATGATCGAGCTGCTGACGAGGGTCTTCCCGACCGCCGCGTCCGGACGCCATTCCGGCCGGTTGGAGAACAGATAGTTGATCGCGACCGCGAGGTAGTGGTTGGGGTTCATCAGGCCGACCGACGGCGTGACGATGCCGTGGCGGTCGGAGTCGGCGTCGTTGCCGAATGCGATCTGGTACTTGTCCTTCAGCCCGATCAGGTTCGCCATCGCGTAGGGGCTGGAGCAGTCCATCCTGATCTGGCCGTCGTGGTCGCACGTCATGAACGCGAACTTCGGGTCGACCTTCGGATTGACGACCGTCACGTCCAGCTCGTAGAGCTCCTGGATCGGCGCCCAGTACGCGACGCTCGCGCCGCCCAGCGGATCGACCCCGATCTTCACGCCGGCCGCCTTGATGGCATCCATGTCGATCACCGACCGGAGATCGTTGACGTACGGCTTGATGAAGTCGTACGCGTGGATGTTCGGCGCCTTGATGGCCCGGTCGTACGGGATCCGTTTCACGACCATGCTGCCGGAGCCGATCAGGTAGTTGGCGCGTTCCTGGACGACCTTCGTGACGTCGACGTCCGCCGGCCCGCCATGCGGCGGGTTGTACTTGAACCCGCCGTCCTTCGGAGGATTGTGGGACGGAGTGATGACGATGCCGTCCGCGAACCCGTCGGATCGGCCCTGGTTGTAGGTCAGGATCGCGTGGGAGATGGCGGGCGTCGGCGTGAATCCGCCCGACCGCTGGTAGAACACTTCCACGCCGTTGGCCGCGAGCACCTCGATCGCGGTCCGCTGCGCCGGGATCGACGCCGCGTGGGTGTCCATCCCGAGATAGAGCGGCCCGTCGATCTTCTTACCCTTTCGGTACTCGCAGATCGCCTGGGTCATCGCGACGATGTGCATCTCGTTGAAGGAGCCGTTCAGCGGGCTCCCGCGATGGCCGCTCGTGCCGAACGCGACGCGCTGGAGCGGATTGGCGGGGTCGGGCTTCCGCTCCTCGTACTGCTTCACGAGGCGGTCGACGTCGATGAGGATCGCCGCCGGGGCGGGCTTGCCTGCCAGGGGCGACAGCGTCGGCATGAGTTACGCTCTCCACCAGAAGGTCCGGACGCCGGGGTCGGGTTCGCTCGACATGGACGCGCGCCGGTTCGCCGCGAGATGCTCGAGAAGAAGATAGACGGCTTCGGGATCGGCGCCGCCGAGCGACGTGGCGATCTGCTCCGCCGTCCTTGGCGTCGGGTTCAGCGCCGCCACCACCTTGCCCTGCAACGCCAGCACCGCCGCGGCGGCCTTCTTGCCGGCTTCGACGCCGGGCTGGTGGTAGGCGTTGATCCCGACCAGGCTCGCGTAGTATCCCACCGCCCGTTCGTAGAGAGCGATCAGCACTCCGACGGACCGGGCATCGACGCGGGGGATCGTGATCGTCAGCGACGGCCGGTCGTTCTCGAACAGCGCCGTCCGCGTGCCCAGCAGGAATCCGTGGAGATAATCGCCCGCGGTGACGCCCGGCTCGACCTCGCCCGCGGCGCCCCCGTCCTCCAGCACCCGGATGAACGTCACGAAGAAGTTCGCCACGCCGTCGCGCAGCTGCTGGACGTAGGCGTGCTGGTCCGTCGACCCCTTGTTCCCGTAGACGGCGATTCCCTGGTCGACCCGCTTCCCTCCCAGGTCGAGGCGCTTCCCCAGCGATTCCATGACGAGCTGCTGCAGGTAGCGGCTGAAGAGCAGGAGGCGGTCCTTATAGGGCAGAACCACCATGTCCTTCTCGCCCTTCCCGCCCGTCGCGTGATGCCACATCAGCGCCAGCAGCGCCGCGGGATTCTTCTTCACGTCGCGGACGCGCGTGACTTCGTCGCACGCCGTCGCGCCGGCGAGCATCGCGTCGATGTCCAGCCCCTGGAGCGCCGCGGGGAGCAGCCCCACCGCGCTGAACTCGCTCGTGCGGCCGCCGACCCAGTCCCACATCGGGAACCGGGCGAGCCAGCCCTGCGCCTCCTTGTCGAGCGCCGAGCCCGCGCCCGTCACGGCGACCGCGTGCTTCGCGAAGTCCAGCCCTTCGGCCTTGTAGGCCGCGGCGACGGCGAGCATCGCGTTCCGGGGCTCGGGGGTGCTGCCGCTCTTGCTCGTGACGACGACCAGCGTCTCCTTCAGCCGGCCGCTCAGCTCGCGCAGGACCCGGGAGATCCCGTCGGGATCGGTGTTGTCGATGAAGTACGGGGTCATCCGGTCCGTCGCGGGATCGCCGAGGGCGTCGGCGACGAACATCGGCCCGAGCGACGAACCGCCGATGCCCACGGACAGGATGTTCTTGAACTGGCCGTTCCGATGGATGTCCGACGTGAACGCCTTCACCAGCTCGACGGCGTGATCGATCTCTTTCGTGATCTCCGGGGTCGGCGCCCGCTTCGACTCGCGGAGCCAGTAGTGGCCGACCATCCGCTTCTCGTCGGGATTGGCGACGGCGCCCTTCTCGAGCGCCTCCATCGCGGCGAAGGCCTTCTCCATCGCGGGGGCCATCCGGGCGAGGAACGCGTCGTCGAACCCCATCCGGCTGACGTCGAGCGTGAGGCTGAGGGCGGGCGCGACGCAGAGAGTGTCCTTGTACCGCGTCCAGGGCCGGCTCATCGGCCCGTCAGGCGTTGGCGCCGGCCAGGACGGCCTTGCGCTTCGTCTCCAGCGACGCGAGCAACTTCTCGAACGGGTCGATGAACTTCTTCACGCCCTCGTCCTCGAGCTGCTGGGTGGCGGCGGCGAGATCGATGCCGATCTCCTTCAGCTGGGCCAGGTGCCGCTGGGCGCCGATGAGGTCCTCGGTGATGCGGGCCGCCGGCTTGCCGTGGTCGCGGTAGGCGTCCACGGTCTCCATCGGCATCGTGTTGACGGTGTCGGCGCCGATGAGCGGCTCGACGTACATCGTGTCGCTGTACTTGGGGTTCTTGGTGCTCGTGCTCGCCCAGAGGAGCCGCTGGGGCCGGGCGCCCAGGTCGGCGAGCTTCCGCCACCGCTGGGTCTCGGTGACGATCTCGTACTTCTTGTAGGCCGCCTTCGCGTTGGCGACCGCGATCGTGCCGGGGAGGCCGCGGGCGATCTCGGCCTTGGGCCCGCCCGCCTCGGCGATCTTCTGGATCTGGGGATCGAGCAGCGTGTCGATGCGGCTCAGGAAGAAGCTGGCCACCGAGGCGACGTTGCCGATCGGCTCGCCCTTCTTGGCCCGATCCTCGAGCGCCTGGATGTACGCCTCCAGCACCTCCTCGTACCGTTCCACGGCGAAGAGGAGCGTGATGTTGACGTTGATCCCCTCGGTGAGGAGGGCCTTGATCGCCGGGAGGCCGGCCTTGGTGCCGGGGATCTTGATCATGATGTTCGGCCGGTGAAGCGCCTTCCAGAGGCGGCGCGCCTCCTGGACCGAGCCCTCGGTATCGTGGGCGAGCTTCGGGGAGACTTCGATGCTGACGAACCCGTCGGCGCCCTTCGTGGAGTCGTAGAGCGGCCGGAAATAGTCCGCCGCGCGGCCGACGTCGTCGATCGCGAGCGATTCGTAGATGTCGGTGGTGTTCTTGCCCTGCTTGCCGAGGGCGCGGATCTCGTTGTCGTAGTCGGACGAGCCGTTGATCGCCTTCTCGAAGATGGCGGGGTTGGAGGTGACGCCCCGGACGCCGTCCTTCTCGATCAGCTTCTGCATCTCGCCGCCCGGCGTCAGCATGTTGCGCCGGATCAGGTCGAGCCACACGCTCTGGCCCAGGCCGGAAAGTTGGGTAAGGGGGTTGGTGCTCATATCGGTGTCCCTATCCTTTAAACGGTCGAGCGGACAGGCTAGCATCCGCGCGTTCGAAAGACAAGCCGGACCGGCGATTGACAATCCCCGGCGGGCGGGATACGGTTGAGCCCCTACCATGGAACCCGCTCCGGAACGCCTCCAGGACCTCTATCGCCACCGGTTCGACGGCACCGACCGGACGGAGCTCCAGCGGATCTGGCGGATCCTGGTGGAATCCTTCTTCCAGGCCCTGGTTCCCCCGTCCGCGGCCGTCCTGGACCTGGGCTGCGGGTTCGGTGAATTCCTGAACCCGCTGAAGTGCGCCAAGCGGGTCGGGGTCGACCTCAACCCCGACGCGGCGAAGCACCTCGAGCCGGGCGTCGAATTCCACGGGGGCGACGTTCGGAGCCTTCCGATGCTCGCGGACGGCACGTTCGACATCGTCTTCACCAGCAACCTGATGGAGCATCTTCCGACCAAGGAGGACGTCGAGAAGATGCTGCGGGAGGCGCGCCGCGTGCTCAAGCCCGGCGGGCAGCTGATCGCGGTCGGGCCCAACTTCCGGTTCGTCGGAGGCGAGTATTGGGATTTCTGGGACCACCTCACGCCGATCACCGACCGGTCGCTCGCGGAAATCCTGGGAGCGCTCGATTTCAGGCTCGTCGAGCAGAGGGCGCGATTCCTGCCGTATACGACGAAGTCCTCGCTGCCCCGGGCCTCGTGGCTGATCCGGCTCTACCTCAAACTCCCGCTGGCCTGGCCCCTCTTCGGCCGCCAGTTCCTGCTTCGCGCCGCGAAGCCATGACGGCGGCGTGCGTCAGCGTCATCCTCCCCGTCTATAACGAGGAGGGCAACATCGCCGCGTGCCTGAGAGGGCTCACGAAGGCGCTCGACGGGCTCGACCACGAGATCCTGGTCTGCTACGACTTCGACGAGGACACCACCCTGCCCGCGATCGCGCGGATGGAGGACAAGCCCGCCGCGGTAAAGCCGGTCCGCAACTCGCTCGGCCGCGGCGCCGCGGCGGCGATCCGGACGGGATTCCAGGCGGCTCGCGGCGACGTCCTTGTCGTCACGATGGCCGACCTCTCCGATCCGCCCGAGGTCATCCTCGCGATGGCCCGAAAGATCCGCGAGGAAGGCGCGGACGTCGTCAGCGGCTCGCGCTACATGGACGGCGGGTCCCAGACCGGCGGACCGTGGCTGAAGACCTTCCTCTCGCGCGCGGCGGGCCGATCGCTCCACTGCCTCGCGGGCCTCGGCACCCACGACGCGACGACCAACTTCCGCGCCTACAGCCGGCGGTTCATCGAGAAGGTCCAGATTGAAAGCGAACACGGCATGGAACTCGCGCTGGAGCTGACGGTGAAAGCCCATCGGGGCGGATTTCGGGTCGACGAAGTCCCGAGCAGCTGGAAGGATCGGTCGTCCGGCGAAAGCCGGTTCCGGCTCTGGAAGTGGCTGCCCCGATATCTGCGCTGGTACCTGCTGGCGTTCAAACCCGGCCGGCAGCGACCTGGGCCCGGACCCACGGGATGACCTCGTCGAGTACGGCCTCGAGCGGCGTCGTCGCCTCGAATCCCAGCAGCTCCTTCGCCTTCGTGACATCAGGCTCACGTCGTTGAACATCACGGGGTAATGCCGGATCCGATACGGTGCGGAACGGTTTGTTCCCATTCACCTTCCGCCAGATGAGCTGGGCAAGATCCATCACCGTCGTCGACGTCGCGGTGGAGAGGTTGAAGTCCTCGCCCCTCGCCTTCGGGTGCTCGACGGCGATCGCGATGCCCCGGGCGAGATCGCCGCCGTAGGTGTAATGGCGGCGCTGAGTCCCGTCGCCCAGGATGTGAAGAGGGTCCTGTCCTTTGATCACCTTCGCGATCAGGTCGGGAACCACGTGGCTGAGCGCAAGGTTCCGCGAAGGATCCTCCTCGCTGATCACGGCCCGGCTCTCGCCGATGCCGACGCAATTGAAGGGGCGGACGATCGTGTGCGGGAGGTCGTACTGCTCGTACGCGGCCTCCACGAAGACCTCGCACGCGAGCTTCTGAAAGCCGTAACTCGTATACGGCGGAGGACAGCGGAACCGTTCGTGCTCGGGCGTCGGGAAGACCGTCGCGTTCTCGAAAATCATCGACGACGAGATCATCGTGATCTTCTGGAGCCTGCCCTTGCGGTGGGCATCAATGGCTGCGTCGAGCGCCGCCGCCGTGATCCGTTCGTTCTCGGCCAGAAGGTCGTACGAATATCGGGTGAAATACCCGACCCCTCCGACCATCGCCGCCCCGGCGACGAAATGATCGCAGTCGGAGAGAAGCGACTTGAGCAGGGACACGTCCTTCGCGTCGCCCTCGACCAGCCGATACGACTTGTGCCCGTCGTACGACTTCGCGACTCGGCCGTACTTGCTGAAATTGTCGAGACCGACGACCTCGTAGCCCCGCTGCAGCAGCTCGGCGACGAGGTATCCGCCGAGGAAGCCGTTGGCGCCCGTCACCAGGATCTTCAAAGCGTTTTCAGTCTCCCGGGAGCGATGTTCCAGACGTCGACCACCGGGGTCTTGCCGAAATCGAGCTCCCGGTAGGCCGAGTGGGGGACGCCGATGAACAGGAGGTCGGCGCGCTTCAGCACCTGGTCGAGCGGCGTCAGCGTGGGGTCCTGCAGCAGCGGATCGGTGCAGAGGACCTCGCGGCACTCGACCTGGAGGATCTTGCGGAGCTTGAACGCGAGCGAGTCGCGTGGGTCGTCGCTGTCGGCCTTGAACGTCATCCCGAGGATTCCCGCGACGCTCTTCTTGAGATTGAACTTCCGGCCGACGCGCTGGACCAGGTAGTTCGGCAGCCCTTCGTTGATCATGACGGCGGCCTGGCCCATGAAGAAGGCGTTGTTGTGGAACGCGCCCAGCTGGACCGTGTCCTTGAAGAGGCACGGACCCGCGGCGAACCCCGCGCCCGGGAATCCCTGCGCGCGGGGATAGTTCTCCGTCATCGCCCGGTAGACCTCGTAGAAGTCGATCCCGTGGTCGTTGGCGATCATGTAGAACTGGTTCGAGAGCGCGAACTGCGCATATCGCCACGCGTTGTTGAACAGCTTCGTCAGCTCCGCCGCCAGCGGCGACAGCCGGAGCAGATCGGGCGTGAGGAGCCGGAACAGCTCCTCGGCGCGGCGTTGCGCCCGGTCGCCGCACCCCGCGACGACCTGCGGGAGCGACGTGATCTCCTCGAGCGCCTTGCCCTCGGCGACCCGCTCGGGGGCGAACGCGACGTCGATGTCGAGCTTGTTCTGCCGGAACCAGCCGTCTACCCGGTCGGTCGTGCCCGGATAAAGCGTGCTCCGGAGGAGGAACAGCTGGCCCGACCGGAACCGCGCGCGGTGGTGCTCCATCAGGTCCATGATGAGGCGGACTTGCGGGTTGAGGTACTCGTCGACGGGCGTGCCGATGACGCTGATGACGACGTCCGCGTCGGCGAGGACGGCCTCGTCGGTCGTCGCCCGGAACGACCCGTCCTTCAGGACCTTGGGGAGGAGCTCGTCGGCGCCGCGGTCGCGGAACGGCATCCGGCCGGACTGGACCTGGGCCACGCGGGCGGCGTCGATGTCGAGCGCGGCGACCTTGCGGCCCGCGCGGGCGAAGGCGAGACCGAGGGGAAGACCGACGTGTCCGCAGCCTCCGATGACGACGATGTCGGACTTGGCCGTAAGGAATTCCCTCGCTCGAAGCCCCTACTCTAGCATGACGAGGGCGAAAGTCTACTGCAGGTGAGCCTGGACGAAGGTCTCCTGGAGGTTGGCGACGGGGACGACCTCGATGCCGTCGAGCGAGCCGATCGACTTGAGGTTGTCCTTGGGGACGATCGCGCGGGTGAACCCGAGCCGCTTCGCCTCGGCGACCCGCGCCGCCGCCTGGGTGACCCCGCGGACTTCGCCCGTGAGGCCGATTTCGCCGAAGACGATTGTGCGCTTCGACACCGGCCGGTCCAGGATGCTCGAGGCGAGCGCGGTCGCGATCCCCAGATCGGCGGCCGGCTCGTCGATGTGGACGCCGCCGACGGCATTGACGAACACGTCCTGATTCGCGAACGAGAATCCGCACTGCCGGGTCAGGACCGCGAGCACGAGCATCATGCGGTCGCGGTCGACTCCGCTGACGCGGCGCGAGATGTTGTCCGGGTAGTCGCTGTGAGTGGTCAGCGCCTGGAGCTCGATCAGGAGGGTCCTCGACCCGATGAAGCTCGGCGTGACGACGCACCCTTCCCGGTCGACGGTGTCCCGCGCGAGGAACAGTTCGCTCGGATTGGCGACCTCGGCGAGCCCCTTGTCGACCATCTCAAAGATGCCGATCTCGTTGGTCGATCCGAAGCGGTTCTTGACTCCGCGGAGCAGCCGGAAGGTCTGGAAGCGGTCGCCTTCGAAGTAAAAGACGGCGTCCACGACGTGCTCGAGGGTCCGGGGGCCGGCGATCGATCCGTCCTTGGTCACGTGGCCGACGATGAAGAGCGACGTCCCGATCCGCTTCGCCAGGAACGTGAGCTCCGCCGAGCATTCGCGGACCTGGGACACGGTGCCCGGCGCGCTGGGGATCTCCGGGCGGTAGATCATCTGGATCGAGTCGACGACGGCGAACTTCGGACGCATCTCCTCGAGGTACTTGCGGATGACGCTCAGGTTGGTTTCGCTGACGATGAAGAGGTTGGGAGACGAGACTCCGAGCCGCTCGGCGCGGAGCTTGGTCTGGATGATCGACTCCTCGGACGAGATGTACAGCACGGGGTGACCGAGCGCGGCGATCCGCTGGCAGACCTGAAGGATGAGGGTCGACTTCCCGATGCCGGGGTCGCCTCCGATGAGCGCGACCGAGCCGATGACGAGGCCGCCGCCCAGGACACGGTCGAACTCGCCGATCCCGACCGTGATGCGCGGCCGGTCGACGGGCTGGACCTCGGTGATCGGCACGGGCCGCTCCTCCGAGAGGACGGGCCGCCGAGCGCTCTCCTCGGGGCGCGCGACCTCCTCGACGAGGGTATTGAACTCCCCGCACTCGCCGCACTTCCCCATCCACTTGGGCGCCCGCGCGCCGCAACTCTGGCACACGAACTCGATCTTGGTCTTCGCCATCGCCATGAGATTCCTCGAACCAGGCTCAACAATCAACCAAATGCTAACTCGAACCCATGTCTGTTTAGGACACAGGCGTGTAACCCGTACACCGTACTCCGTACCCCGATCACAAACCCGAGAGACAACCCTTAGAACCCCGAGCCCCCCAGAACCGACTGACGGGCCCGCGAGAGCATGGCGGACACCTTGTCGATGCGGTCTTCCAAAGACGCATCGCGCTTCATGTAGGAAAGGTCCAGCGACAGGATGAGGTAGTCGGCCACTTCTAGTGCGGATGACCTTGCTATTTCCAGATATCTGGCTCGATCCTTTGCCGTCCACCGTCCGAAGCCTTCCGCGATGTTTCCGCCGATGGAGACCGCCGCCCTTCTGAGCTGCGAAACAAAGTCGTAGCGTTCCTCGGCGGGAAATGTTCGGGTGATCCGATAGATGCCAAGTCGAAGTTGGTGAGCTTCCTGCCACACTCGCAAGTCTGTAATTTGTGGGCGCCCATCGCGGGCCTCCTTCTACCTGGGAGTGTGGAAAAGGGCGATTTTCTCGACAGGAATTCTGAGGGTTTTCCGAATTTTGAAGAGATTTCCGGGCGGCGATACGGAGTACTGGGTACGGGGTACGGTTTAGGGTTGGCGCTTTCCCCACTTCTTGTCGAGCAGGGTCTTGAAGCGGCGGTCCCGGCGGACGTTCTCCAGATCCGGGTCCCGGAGGAGGTGTCGGTAGTCGCGGTAGCCGAGGTCGAACGCGCGGCGCAGCGCGTCGAAGGCGGCGTCGAGGTTCGCGAGGTTGGAGTAGCTGCAGGCGAGGTTGTAGAAGGCGACGGGATCCTTGGGCCGGAGGTTGGCGAGGCGGAGGTCGGCCTCGAGCGCCTCGTCGTGGCGGCCCACGCGGGTCAGCGCCTGGCCGAGCATCTCGAGCGCGCGGGAATGGCGGGGGTTGCTGTCGAGGACCGCGCGGGAGAGGCCGACCTCGAAGTCGCTGAAGAGAATCCGGGACTTCTTGTCCTCCTTGCGGGGGCGCTCTCTCTTCGTCGGCTTCGGCATCGAAGTTCCTTATTTTACTGCGGCCAGGGCCTGAGTCAAGGGGGTGCGGAGACGCCGGAGCGCCTCGCCCCGGTGGGAAATCGAGTGCTTCGTCTCGGACGGCAGCTCCGCCATCGTCTGGCCGAACTGCGGGACGACGAAGAGCGGATCGTAGCCGAACCCGCCCGTCCCCTTCCGCACGAAGCCGATCAGCCCCTCGCACGCGCCGTCCGCCTCGGCAACCACGCGGCCCTGCGGATCGGCGATGACGACGACCGCCCGGTACCGCGCCGTGCGGGCGGGAGGCGGAACGTCGCGAAGCTCGGCCAGCAGCTTGTCGTTGTTGGCCTCGTCGCCGGCGCCGGACCACCTCGCGGAGTGAATGCCAGGCGCGCCGCCCAGCGCGTCGACCTCGAGACCGGAGTCGTCGGCCAGGGCCCACTTCCCCGTATGGCGGGCGATCTCGACGGCCTTCTTCCGCGCGTTGGCCGAGAACGAGTTGCCGTCCTCGACGACGTCGGGAAGGTCGGCCTGCTCGACGATGGCGACGGGGAGGTCGGCGTAGATCTGGCGGATCTCGCGGATCTTGCCTTTGTTCTTCGAGGCGATGACGAGCTCGCGGGTCACAGTTTGACGGTTGCGAGACGCTTGACCGCTTCCTTGAGGCGGTCTTCGGTGACGGTGAGGGCGACGCGCATGAAGCCCTCGGCCGCGGCGCCGAAGCCCGAGCCCGGGAGCATGATGACGCCGGCGTTGAGCGCGTCTTCGGCGAACTGCATCGACGTCGCGCCCTTCTTGGGCACCGGGTACCAGATGTAGAGGCCGGCCTTCGGAGCCGTCACGTCCCATCCGAGCTTCTTCGTGCCGTCGACGAAGATGTCGCGGCGGCGGCGGTACATCTCGCGGATCGAGGCCATGTCGCCCGTGCCCTCGGTGAGGACCTTGGCGACGGCCTTCTGGAAGCCCATGAACTGGCCGCTGTCGCAGTTGGCCTTGAAGCCGCGCAGCGTGTCGACGACGTCGGCGTTGCCGCACACCCACGCCATGCGCCAGCCGGCCATGGAGAAGGTCTTCGTCATCGAGTGGACCGCGACGCCGAGCTCGCGCGCGCCGGGGACCTCGAGGAACGAATGGGGCGCCTCTTCGTAGTAGAGCTCCGCGTACGCCTCGTCGGAGACGACGATCGTCCCCCACTTCTGGGCGAACGCGACGCACTTCTTGTAGAAGTCGAGCCCGGCGGTCGCGCCGGTCGGATTGTTCGGATAGTTGACGTAAAGGATCTTCGCCTTCTTCGCGACGTCGGCCGGGATCGCGTCTAGGTCCGGCAGGAAGCCGTTCTTCTTCGAGAGCGGCAGGACGTACGGCTCGGCGAGCGCGAAGATCGTGCCCGACCGGTACGGCGGATAGCCGGGCTCGGGGCAGAGGACCACGTCGCCGGGATTGGTCAGCGCGAGGGGCATGTGGGCGATCAGCTCCTTGGAGCCGATGCCCATGCAGATCTCCTTGGGTCCGAGGTCGACGCCGTAGCGCTTCTTCATGAACGACGCGACGGCGCTCTTGAACTCGTCGATGCCCTGCGAGGACGAGTACTGGTGGATGTACTCGTCGTTCAGATGGGCGACCATGGTGTCGAGCAGGAGCCGGGGCGGCGCCTGGTCGGGGTCGCCGATGCCGAGGTTGACGATGTCCTTGCCCTGCTTCTCGAGGGCGGCGCGCTTGCGCTCGAACTCGGCGAAGAGGTAGGGAGGAAGCTTCTTGAGCCGGTCGCTGGGAGAGAAGCCCATGGATTCACCCTGTCCGACGTTTCACCACAAAGACACAAAGAACACAAAGGACCCTTTCCTCTGGCCTCGGCACCACGCAGACTTTCTTTGTGTCCTTTGTGCCTTTGTGGTGCAAGAGGCGCGCTAGCGCTTGGAGTACTGGACGCCGCGGCGGGCGCCGCGGAGGCCGTACTTCTTGCGCTCCTTCATGCGGGGGTCGCGGGTGAGCAACCCCTGGGCCCGCAGGATGGACTCCAGCGCGGGCTCGATCTTCTTGAGCGCGCGGGCGATGCCGAGCTTCATGGCGCCGGCCTGTCCGCCCATGCCGCCGCCCGAGGCGTTGACCAGGATGTCGTAGCGGCCGAAGGCTTTGGTCGCGTGGAGCGCGGCCAGGGCGCTCTGCCGGTCGTCCTCGGTCAGGAAGTACTTTTCGAACGGGCGGTGGTTGACGGTGATGGTTCCGTTTCCGCGGGAGAGGCGCACGCGGGCGACGGCGCTCTTGCGGCGGCCCGTGCCCCAGATGTACTCCTTGAGTTCGGCCATTACTTGATCTCCAGCGGCTTGCACTTTTGCGCCTGGTGCGGATGATCGGTGCCCTTGTAGACCTTCAGCTTCGTGATCTGCTGCCGGCCCAGCGTGCCGCGCGGAAGCATGCTCTTGACCGCGTGGAGGACGACCACGTCGGGATGCTTCGCCATTTCCTCGGCGTAGGGGACCTCGCGCTGACCGCCGGGGTAGCCGGAGAACCGCTTGTAGAACTTCTTCTCCGCCTTCTTCCCCGTCAGCTTGATCTTGTCGGCGTTGAGCACGACGACGAAATCGCCGGTGTCGAGGAACGGCGTGTAGATCGGCTTGTGCTTGCCCATCAGCACCATCGCGATCTGCGTCGCGAGGCGCCCGAGGATCATGTCCTTGGCGTCGACCACGAACCATTCCTGCTGCAGGGTCTTGGAACTGGCGACGAACGACTTCTGCTTTGTGCCTCTCATATGAGGAGGGGCAATATAGAGACGAAGACCAGAGGTGTCAAGGGAGAAATGACTTCGCCGGGACCAAACAATCAAGTCGGAACCGGTACCCAGGACCCCGTGACAACAACGACGCCTCTTCATCTTCGCGGATTTGCGAGGCAAGGGTGCGATTATTGCAGGGAGGGGCCCTCGCTCCACAGCCGATCCGACAAGAGGGCTGTGGAGCGCCCTCTTCCGGGGTACGGGGTACGGGCTTTAGTCGGCGCCCCAGACCTCGATCGACCAGATGGCGAGCGCGCCCACGCCGAAGAGAATCCCCAAGATGGCGGGCACCCAGACGCCGCGCGCGATGCCGACCGAGAGCCAGAGAAGACCCACGAACGCGGTGACGATCGCCGCGAGCTCGCTGCGATGCTGGAACCATTTCAGCGAGGGCTTGACGGCGGGACGCGTCGCCGACGGCGGCCGGTCGGCCGGTCTCGGCGTTGAAGTCGGCGGAGTCGAGGGAGCGCCCGTGATGGCGGCCAGCACGTTCTGCTTGTCGATCCCGGCGTCGGAGTCGGAGCTCACGAACGGGATTGTACCACGCCCTACTTCTTCTGGGGGACGAGGTCCTTGCCGCAGCCGGGCTTGCCGCACTTGGAGGGGCTCAGCGTCGTGATCTCGGGATGCTCGGGGCAGACGTAGCTCACGGGCTCGGGCTTCTTCTGGACGAAGTCCTTGCCGCAGCCGGGCCGGCCGCACTTCGAGGGCGTCGTCGTGACGACGTCCGTGTGCTCCGGGCAGAAGTAGAGGCCGGTGGACGCGGGCACGACGGGTTCCGAGGGCGCGAGCGGCTTGCGCGCGGGATCCTTCGTCACCCGCTCGAGCTTCGCCTTGCACTTCGGGCAGACGCCGGGCGACGGCTCCGACACCTCCTTGTGCTCCAGGCAGGTGTAGTGGACCCGCTGCTCGTCCTCGTACCAGTCGCGCCACGTCGCGTACGACCGGTCGAAGTCCTTCTCGTGGATCTTGTTCAGCGCGATCCACGCGCCTTCGACCACGCGGTGATACTCGTCCTTCAGCAGCTCGATCAGGAACGGCGTCGACTCCTTCGCTTCCCTGCCGATCGCGCCCAGCGCCAGCGCCGCGCTCGCGCGCACCATCGGTTCGGGATCCTTGAGGGGACCGGCGAGGATCGGCGAGACCGAATCCTTGCGGCGCATCTTCCGCACCACCAGGAGCGACTCCGCGCGCACGTGCATGTCGACGTCCTGGAAGCATTCGTGGACGGCGTCGAGCATGCCCAGGTCGCTCTTGGGCCCGACGAGCCCCGTGAGGCCGAAGAGCGTCGCCTGGCGGATGTGGGCGATCGGGTCCTTGATCAGCCGCTGGAACGGCTCGGCGGGCGTGTCGGGGAATCCGAGCTGCCCGAGCGACGCGATCGCGTTCCCGCGCACCGTCTCGTCGGGATGATGGGTCGCCTGAATGAGCGGCGCGGCCGCGGCCTTGTCGTTCGAGAACCCGAGCACGAACGCCGCGTAGCCCTGGCCTTCCTGATCCTTCGACGACAGGATCTTCACCAGGATCGGAAGCGCCTCGCCGTTGAGCCGGCGCAGGTCGCCGCGCACGACGCCGAGCATCTGCGCGTCCTGCTTCTTCTGCGCCTCCGCGTAGTGCTTGAACAGGAAGGCGGCGCGCTCGAGGACTTCCTCGGACCGCTCGTCCTCGGTCGTCGTGCCGCATCCTTCCATGCCGAATGCAACGGTCAGCACGATCCCGGCGGAGAGAAGGCGCTTCATGGCTCGGTTTTCAACGACGAGGAGGGTCATGAGTTGGGCGAATTATAGCAACGGCCCCGCCGGGGCCCGCCTATTTTCCGCTTGACGCCTCCAACCGACCCCAGTATAGTCCCCCGATCGAAGGCCGCCCCATGATCGACAAGATCTCAAGCGAAGGGATCACGTTCGACGACGTCCTTCTGATCCCGCGCCTCTCCAGCGTGGTCCCCACCGAAGTCGACACCTCGACGACCCTGTGCCGCGACATCAAACTCAACATCCCGATCGTGTCCGCCGCGATGGACACGGTCACCGAATCGAAGCTCGCGATCGCCCTGGCCCAGGAGGGAGGGATCGGCATCATCCACCGGAACCTGAATCCGGCGGACCAGTCCCGCGAAGTCTCGCGCGTGAAGCGGTTCGAGGCCGGCGTCATCGCCGACCCCATCTGCCTCGCGCCCGACGAGACCGTCGGGACGGCCCGGAGGCTGATGCGGGAACAGAACATCGGCGGCATCCCCATCACGCAGGGGCGGAGGCTCGTGGGCATCGTCACGAGCCGGGACCTCCGCTTCCAGAACGACGAGTCGCGGCGCCTGTCGGACATCATGACGAAGCCGCCGCTCGCCACCGCGCCTCCCGGCACCTCCATCGAGACCGCGAAGAACATCCTGAACGAGCGCAAGGTCGAAAAGCTGCTGCTCGTCGACGGGGACTTCAATCTGAAGGGCCTCGTCACGATGAAGGACATCAACAAGACCGCCGCCCATCCGTCCGCCGCCAAGGACGCGCGCGGCCGCCTCCGCGTCGGCGCCGCGATCGGCGTGAACGACTTCAACCGCGCCCAGCTCCTGGTCGAGGCCGAGGTCGACCTCCTCGTCGTCGACACCGCCCACGGCCATTCGAAGAACGTCATCGACACCGTCCGCGAGCTCAAGAAGCGCGGCATTTCCAAGCCGATCATCGCCGGCAACATCGCGACCGCCGAGGCGGCGAAGGACCTGGTCGCGGCGGGCGCGGACGGCGTCAAGGTCGGCATCGGCCCCGGATCGATCTGCACCACCCGCATCATCGCGGGCGTCGGCGTGCCGCAGATCACCGCGATCGCCGACGTCGCCAGCGTCGCGGGCCCCGCGGGCGTCTCGGTGATCGCCGACGGCGGCATCCGCCACTCGGGCGACATCCCGAAGGCCATCGCCGCCGGCGCCACGTGCGTGATGATCGGCAGTCTCTTCGCGGGCTGCGAGGAAAGCCCCGGCGAGACCGTGATCCACAAGGGCCGCAGCTACAAGGTCTACCGCGGCATGGGCTCCGAAGGCGCGATGATCCGCGGCTCCAAGGAGCGCTACGGCCAGGGCGCGATCGAGGACAAGTCCAAGCTCGTCCCCGAAGGCGTCGAAGGCATGGTTCCGTTCAAGGGCCGCCTCGGCGAGTTCGTCTACCAGCTCGTCGGCGGCCTCCGCGCCGGCATGGGCTACTGCGGCACCCAGACGGTCGACAAGCTCCGCACCGACACGAAGTTCATGCGCATCTCCGGAGCGAGCCTCCGCGAAAGCCACCCCCACGACATTACGATCACCAAAGAAGCAACGAACTACTCGGTCGAATAACCACCTCGGAACCAGTACTCAGTACCCAGTACGTCAGGCACAGGGCGCTTTTCGCGCCTCTTGCGGGACTGAGCTCAAAGCGAGGGTCCCACCCTGCAGGCCACGCCACGGTTGGAATTCTCGGTCCGGCCTGGCCGTTGACGGGGTGATGTCCACCCCATCAACGTTGTTCGATGGAGATGCGAACAAGCTTTTCGATCTCCTATCGATCCATCCTGCGGTGCTTGTCCATATCGACGCTCCCTGGAACAATCCTGCCGGAAAGACACGCTTGAAAATTGAGACTCTCAGAGATGCCTGCTGTCCCGATGTCCACGTGGTGACGTTTG
>Ga0134121_10001802_pt1 | contig 19622 bp, 17 predicted proteins | sample KB301_FD_96463 | JGI IMG/M metagenome (GOLD analysis project Ga0134121, IMG submission 96463) | Terrestrial soil microbial communities without Nitrogen fertilizer from Kellogg Biological Station, Michigan, USA - KB3-0-1 | ecosystem: Environmental > Terrestrial > Soil > Unclassified ... | reverse complement strand
GACGGGGCGACGGGGCGACGGGCTCGATCGCGCAGCGCCAGCAAGCGACCGTGCCCTAGAGGGGGCAAGCAGAAAGCCCGGTCGCGCGCGACCGGGCTTTCAATTGCCCCTCTAGGGCTCGAACCTAGACTTTCCTGATCCAGAGTCAGGCGTGTTGCCAGTTACACCAAGGGGCAGGTTCGGGGCATCCTTTCCTACCCCGGGAAGCGAAACCTAGAGCTGCCTGACCCCGCGTTCAACCCCGAAACGCCGCGAACATCCAGCGTCGCAACTGCCCCTCGGCACACGACATAGGCCGTCGCCCGCGTCCGCGTCCCGAGGGTCAGCCGGTGAACGGATTGACCGTCGGCACCCCCGCAACACGGAAGTGCGCCACGTTGCGCGTCGCCACCGTGAGCCCGTGCTCGAGCGCGGTCGCCGCGAGCAGCATGTCCGTCGCGAGCTCCGGATGGTCATTGCACAGCCGGCCCCAACGCGCCGCGATCGGAACGTCGATCGCCAGCACACGCTCAGCGTACAGCGCAAGCAGGCCATCGAGCCACGTCTGAAGCTCATCGGCCTCGCGTGCCTCCGCGCTTGTCCGGCGCTTCGCGATTCCCTTCGCGATTTCACCGACCGTGATCACGCTGACGAACGCACCGTCCGCGGGAAGCTGCCCCACCCATCGTTCGACGGCCTCGCTGCGACGCCGTTTCCGCAGCTCGGAAATGACGTTGGTATCGAGGAGATACCGGACGCTCGCCATCGCTCAGACCTCGTCGCGCGCGCGAAGCCTGATCCGGTCAATGCCGACGTCGGCTCTCGGGCCGTTCAGGAGATAGTCGCTGAACGGACGCTGAGCCGTCTGTCCGCGAGAGACCATCCTGACATATGCATCGTGCGCGATGATGACGGCGGTTTCGACGCCGCGACGCGTCACGACCTGGGGCTCGCCGCGAAGCGCGGCATCGACCACCTCGCTGAACCGGTTCTTGGCGTCCTGCAGGGCCCAGCGCGCTGGCCGGCTTCTGGATCGTGCCACGATTCTTCTCCTAGCTAGCCAGAAAGCTAGCTATTTGCCAGGCCGGCAACAAGCACAGCGAACGCGGCGTCCGCGGGTGTCGGCAGTTACATCGACGGCAACTGCGGGGTATTTCTCCTTCATGGGACACCCGCGCGTAGTCCCCGCCCTGGTGCTGAGCGGCGCGCTGGCTGCGACCGCTGTCGCGTGCCGCTCCGTCGCGCCGGCCTTGGGCCCCGATCCCGCCGCCGCGCGCGCCACCGCCGACGGGCTCTTCGGCGGCATCGCCATCCGGTTCGATCGCGTGTTCCGCGACGAGCGCGTGAAAACCGCGCGCCGGCTGATCGCAAAAAGCACCCTCGTCCCGTCCCGCATTTTCGGCGACACCGCGGCATGGCTCTCGCGCGGATCGGACGTCCGCGCCACCGGCTGGCGCGGCACCGCCGAGGGCGCCCGCTACCATATCATGCTCGACACGTCGCACTCGCCGCTCGCGCACGCGGGCGACTCGCGGCAGCTCCGGCACCTCGCCAGGACCGGCGACGATTCCTATGAATGGCGGCACGACGCCGAGTTCGCCGCCGGAAACGCCACGCCAGCGGCGCTCGCGGGAATTCCCTCGGCGTGGTTCGCCGCCGGTGAACGCGCCGACTCCGCCGCCGTGCGCGCGGACATGCACGACGCGTTTCCCCGCAGCACGCGCGCGTTCGGCCAGTTGTTCTCGCTCGCCTCGAGGCGCGCGACGCGCGATGCCGCGGGCGCCTGGCTTCAGGAGCTCACGATCGTCATGCATACCGAGCGCGCGAAAGGCGCGTACCCGGCGTTCGCGAAGTGGCTGCACGATTACATCTCTCCCGCGCGGGGACACGTCCGCCTCCACGACGGCGCACGCACGTGGTTCGACATGACCATGCGGAACGATTCGATCGTGATGCGCTTCCGGTCTGAACACGGCGCACTGCTTCCGCTCGAAGGCGGCGCCATGCACCTCCCCGACTCACTCACGTTCGAAATGGACGCGTCCGCGAAGTTTTCGATCTTCCGTGTGGGATTTCGCGGACTCGCCGGCCAGGCCACCGTGATCCGGAGCGCCACCGAGCGGGGATGGAATATCCGTTTCACGAAGGAGCCGGATTGGCAGCTCCCGCTGCTCGCGGAGCAGATGCTGCACACGCCGCTCAGGCACCCGTTCGAAGGAAAGGGCTCGAGTTATCGCGTGGCCGCGAGGCGCGACGCGTCCGCACCGCAAACGCTGCTCGTGCGCGCGGTCGTCCTCCCCGTGCAGGAGAGCGCGATCCTGCGGTTCATCACGAAGATTTCCGGATCCAGCGTCGGCGAGTTCGTCGACGCGGCCGACCGTGACATGAATCTCTGGCTCACCACCGCGTTCACCGCGCTGCGCGACGATGCGCGGCAGGTGCTGGCGGAAACGCACACGCCGTCGCGGTAAGACCGCGACGGCGTGACGTATACCTCTTGCATCTATGCCCCCGCAGGGATGCCCTGCACGCCGTCATTGGAACTCTACGTCCTACCGAGCGGCGGCGGGCAAACCCTGAGTACCGCGTTATTACACCACGTGCACCAAAGTGGAGCTGAGGGGGATCGAACCCCTGACCTCTGCAATGCGAATGCAGCGCTCTCCCAGCTGAGCTACAGCCCCTTCTCTTCCGGGAGCTTCGGCCGATCATCCGGTCCGGTTGAGCACGACGGCCCCGAAAAAACGCCCGCAGCAGGCCGCCCGGAGCGAGTAACGTAGTCCGGCTCCGGATGAAGTCAAGACGAATGGACGTGGGCGCCGTCACGATCCCGCACCTTCATTTATGGTAGGGGATGCTCGCTTCGCCACGCGTTCCTGTACCCTCCGCCGCAGACGTTCGTGCCGCCGCCGAACGCATTCGCGGTGCGGTGTTGCGGACGCCGCTTCGCCGATCGGACGCGCTCTCGTCCGCCGCAGGCGGCGACGTCTTTCTCAAGCTCGAAACCGAGCAGGCCACCGGCTCCTTCAAACTGCGCGGTGCGTTCAACGCGCTCTCGCTGCTCTCCCCCGCCGAGCGCGAGCGCGGCATTGTCGCGTCCTCCGCGGGCAACCACGGCCTCGGTGTCGCGCACGCCGCGCGCGCGCTCGGCATTCGCGCCACGATCTTCGTGCCCTCCACGGCGCCGCGTGTCAAGCGCGACGGCATCGCCGCGCTCGGCGCCACCGTCGATGCAACCGAGCCGCACTATGACGCCGCGATGGTGCGCGCGCGTGCGTTCGCGAACGAGACGGGCGCGACGTTCGTGCATCCGTGCCTCGGCGAGCCATTGCTCGCGGGACAGGGCACGGTGGCGCTCGAGATCATGGAGCAGCTGCCGTCCGTGCGCACCGTGCTCACGTGCGTGGGCGGCGCGGGGCTCCTGGGCGGAATGTCGGCCTTCCTGCGTGGCGAGTTTCCCGGCGTGCGCATCGTCGGCGCCCAGACGGAGCGCACGAACGCGATGGCGGTCGCGCTCGATGCCGGAACGCTCGTCGAGATCCCCACGCTGCCAACGCTCGCGGATGGGCTCGCCGGCCAGATCGATGAGGCCGCGCTCGCGATCGGCCGCTTCGGTCTCGACGAAATCGCGGTGATCACCGAGGACGAAACCGCGGCGGCAATCCGGTGGCTCTTCAGAAACGAAGACGTGAAAGCCGAAGGATCAGGCGCCGTCACCGTCGGCGCGCTGCTCGCTCAGCGCGTGCGCGAGATCCGGTTCCCCGCTGTGTGCGTCGTCAGCGGCCGCAACATCGACGACGAACGCTTCGACGCTATTCTTTCCGCGCCGCCAGCAGTTTCGCGTAGCGCGCGCGCTGGATCTCCATGAGCTTCTGACCAATCTCGGTCTGCGTGGCGATCCACTCGGTGGCGAGCAGCGTCCGCGGATTCGTCGCCGCACGAAGCGCAACGAGATGCGGCTCGAGCCGCGCGAACATCACGAGTCCTTCACCCGAGCTCTCGAGCATGAGATTCGTGTGCAGTGTGCCGTGCTTGCACAGCACATACGCCATCTCCCAGTACGTCGTGACCTGGCGGTACGCCACGTTGAGCGGATGGTCGGGCTGCGCGACCGCGATCACGTCGTCGGCGGTGCGGGGCCAGTATTCGCGAAACATGCGCACGCGGTTTTCGCGGAGCGTCGCTTCGCGGCGGAGATCGTAGAGACGGAGCACGAGCTCCGCGTCGTGATGCGTGGGTGTGCGGTCCATGTCATTAAAGTTATGGCCATGTCGCTGTCTCTGCGTTTCCTCGGCACCGTCGCCAGCCGCCCCACCGTGGAGCGGAGCGTCGCATCGCTCACGATGGTGCGCGAGGGGGAAACGCTCATGTTCGATTGCGGCGAAGGTACGCAGCGCCAGATGATGCGCTACGGCGTGTCGTTCGCCCTCTCCGACATCTTCATCACGCACTGGCACCACGACCATTTCCTCGGGCTGCTCGGATTCGTGCGCACGCTCGCGCTGCAGGGGCGCACGGATGTGCTGCGCGTCTACGGTCCCCGCGGCGGCGTGCGCGTGCTCCGCGCGGTGGATTCGCTGGGGCACGAGCGCCTGCCCTTCGAGCTCAAGGTCGAGGAAATCGAAGGCGGCTGGTCGCTCGACCGGGGCGAATACACGCTGAACGCGTTCACCGTGGACCACGCCGGCTCGAACGCGCTCGGCTTCGCGCTGGTCGAGCGCGACCGGCGCGGGCGTTTCAACGTGGACCTCGCGCGCGAGCTCGGCGTGCCCGAAGGGCCGATGTGGGGACGCATCCACAAGGGCGAAAACATCACGCTCGACAACGGACGCATCGTGGAATCCTCCGCGCTCGTGGGGCCCGCGCGCCGCGGACGCACGGTCGTGTACACCGGGGATACGCGCCCGTGTGCGGCAACAATGCTCGCCGCGGAAGGCGCCGATCTTCTCGTGCACGAAGCCACGTTCGGCGACGAAGAAGCCGAACGCGCAAAGGAGACGGGGCACTCCACCGCGCGCGAGGCCGCGGAAGTCGCGAAACGCTCAGGCGTACGCCGGCTCGTGCTCACGCACGTATCCGCGCGGTACTCGAAGGACTACTCCGAGCTCGAACAGCAGTCGCGGCAGCTTTTTCCGGGGACCACCATTGCGCGCGACGGCATGGAGGTGGAGGTACCGTTCGTAGCTGATGCTACGCCGTTCGGTTCCACTCCATGAGCTGCGCCTCGGTCATCGGCGTCGCAACGTAGAATCCCTGCACCGCGTCGCAGCCGAGCTCGAGCAGCGTGTTCCAGTCGGCGCGGTACTGCACGCCTTCGCCCACCGCGGTCATGTTGAGATGACGCGCCAGCGACACGCTCGCCTGCACCACGGAACGCTGCGTCGTCGAGCGTGAGCATCCGTCGACGAATTCGCGATCGATCTTGAGCTCGGTGAACGGCAGCCGCTTGAGCTGCGAAAGGCCGGATTCGCCTGTGCCGAAATCGTCGATCGAGAGTTTGAATCCCTTGAGCCGGAGTCTCGTCGCCACCTCGAGCATGCGCACCGCATCGTGCGCGACGGCCGTCTCGGTGATTTCGAGCGTGATCGATTCCGAGGGTACGCGTGACGCCTTCGCGAGATGCTCGATGAACTCGGGCAGATCCAGCCGGTCGCACGTGCGCCGCGACAGGTTGATTGCGACGGGAATGTCGCGCCCCGCGGCGCGCGCGCGGCCCGCGCAGGCGATCGCCTCGCGCAGCGTGAACTCGGCGAGTCGTCCGCTCAGCTCCATGGACCCTTCGATGATCGGAACGAACGCGGCGGGCGGAAACAGGCCGTAGGTGGGATGCTGCCACCGCACGAGCGCTTCCACACCGATCATCTGATCCGAGCGCAGCGACACCTTCGGCTGGTACATGAGCCGAAGCTCGCTCTGGGCGAACGCGCGCTCGAGATCCTCCGCGGGAGCGAGGTTGACGCGCTGGTGCAGCGCAAAGCTCTCCTCCAGCTTCTCGAACACCGCCGTCAGCTTCTCGGCGGTCATCGGCTTCGTGATCGAGCCGAGCATGCGGAGCCCGTGCGCTTCCGTCAGCAGTGCACTCGTCTCGATAACGCGGTCATCTTCGCCGCTGACGATTGCGATGCCGCTCTCGATCCGGAGCTGCGCGAACGCGCGCAGCGTCTCGAGTCCATCGGCATGCGGCATGCGAAGGTCGCAGAGCACCACGTCGTACCAGACGCCGGGCCTCGTGACAGCCGCGATCGCCTCGGCGCCGTCGGACGCCTCGTCGATATCGTGGATCCCCATCGAGGTGAGGACCGTCCTCTCCCATCGCCGAACGTGTTCCTGGTCGTCGACGACCAGCACGCGCAGTCCCGAATACGGCGATTCGCGCTGACTCACCCGGCTCGGCGAGGCGCCCGTTGCTCAGACAGGACGGCCTCCGATGGTGGGGCGCCCCGTCATGGGCATCGACCGACGGAACAGACGGTTGAGCGCTTCGCTGTCGAGCGAGCGAAGGACGGCCTGGGGATCAATCCGGCCCGACACGTTCTGTGATTCCACACCCTTCCAGACGTAATTCGCGTACCGGTTTTCCCGCGTACGCTGCGGATCGGGGTGTGTGAACACCACGAGCGCGTTGCTCGAGCCGGGATTGCGAACGTCCACCCGCCAGCGGAGCCCGTCACTGCTTTCGTACACCACGCCGGACTGCGCCATCACCGCTCGCCGCCCGTCGTTGCGAGCGCTGTGATCGGCTGTCTCCCCGCGAAATTCGAATCGCTGTCGTGCCAGTGCTCGATTGCCGGTTCTCCAAGCATCCAGCACCAGCGGATCGCGCGGCCATCGAGCTCACCCGGAAAATCGATGAGACCCTCGCCAAACCCTTTGACCTCCGCGCCAACCGCGGCGATTTCCGCGAGATATATCTCGATAGCGCCGGCGAGCGCTGTCGCCCGCTTCTCGAGCGCAGTGGCTTCGGAGTCGTCGACCGTGGCTCCGTCGGCCGCCGCCCGGCGGCGCGCGGCCGCCAGGTCATACTGCGCGAGCGTTTCCTGCCACTCGCGATAATCGCGCACCAGGTCGGCGGCGATCCGCCGAACGTAGGGGAGCGTGCGATTCGCCTCTTCGAGCGTGAAAATCCGGCCCGCGCTCATTTATTCCGTTCCTCCTGATTGCGTTCCTCGAGCCTGCGCTGCCGCCGGAAGCGCGCGGCCTCGCAGCGTCGCCGGTCGGTTTCCGTCTCGGCGACGAGCTCCGGCGTTTCCGTCGGCCGCCCATTCCGGTCAATCGCCACGAAGGTCATGTAACACGAATTGGTGTGGCGCCGGTTCCCCGTCAGCAGGTCCTCCGCCTCCACTCGTACCCCGATCTCCATGGACGAGCGCCCCACAAAATTGACACTCGCCTTCATGACCACGAGATCCCCGATATGAATTGGCTCGCGGAAATCCATCCGGTCAATGGAAACGGTCACGACGCCCGTCCGCGCGTGACGGAAGGCCGTGACAGCCGCCGTCTGGTCGATCATCCCCAGAATAACGCCCCCGAAGACGTGACCGCTGATGTTCGCGTGTTGCGGCATCATCAGTTCGGACGTCTCGTGTTGCGATTCAGCTACGGTCTTTGACGGACGCTGGAACGCGGCGCTCATGCCGGAAGTATATCGCCCGTCCGTCGCTTCCGAATTCACTTAGATTTCTGTCGTGCGATTTTTCATCACTGCGGCGCTCGTCGTGGCGCCCGCCGTGCTCGCGGCGCAGCAGCCGGGCAAACAGCCGAGCCGGGACTCCAGTTCAGCAAACGCCGCCGCCGGGACGCGAACCGTCATCCGGGGGCTGTACGTCAACCGTTGGGCCGCGCAAAGCAGACCGAAGATGCGGTCGCTCATTGCGCTGGCCCACGAAACGGGCCTCAACGCACTCGTCATCGATCTCAAGGACGAGTTCGGCCTGAACTACCATCCCACCGACAGCGTCGCGAAGCAATTCGCGGGGAACGCGGGCGCCATTCCCGACATTCGGTGGCTCCTCGATACGATGAAAGCGGTGGGACTGGTCCCGATCGCGCGCATGGTGACGTTCAAGGATTCCGTGACGGCCCGGGCGCGTCCAGACTGGACCATTCTTGGCCCTGACGGTCATCCGTGGCGAGACAAGCAGGGCCTCACGTGGGTGAACCCTTACAACCGCGATCTCTGGGATTACGACCTTCGCGTCGCGACCGAGCTCGCGCACCTCGGCTTCGCGGAGATCCAGTTCGACTACATCCGTTTTCCGGAACCGTATCCGTCACTCCCGAAGCAGTCGTTTCCGGGCGCGAACGGCGTGGCGAAACAGGACGCGCTCGCCGCATTCCTCAAGGAAGCGCATGCGCGGCTCGCGCCGCTCGGCGTGCGCACCACCGCGGACGTGTTCGGCCTCACCACAACCGTGAAGGGCGCGCTCGAGGTCGGTCAGCAATGGGAAGCCCTCGCGCCTGTCGCGGACGTGCTGCTGCCGATGGTTTACCCCTCACACTATGTGCACGGGTCCTTCGGCATTCAGTCCCCGAACAGCGAGCCGTATCAGATCGTCAAGACCGCCGTGTCGAAAGCGGTCGAACGGAACACCGCCCTCGGCCTGACCGGCGAACGGGTGCGTCCGTATCTGCAGGCGTTCACGCTTGGCAAGCCCGCGTACGGTGACGCCGAGCTCGCGGCGCAGTTCAAGGCGACGCACGAGGCGGGAGCCGGCGGATTCATTCTCTGGAACCCGGGCTCGAAATACGAGCTCTACCGCGCGGCGCTGATTGAGGAAGGAAAGCGCTAGCCGGCCAGCTCCCGGAGTCGTTCGAGCAACCGGTCCACTTCGTCGCCGGTCGAGTACGCAGAGAGACCGACGCGAATGAAGCCATCCTTCTGGTTCATCACTTCCGCGACGGTCTGCGCGTAAAAGTCGCCGTGACTCACGAATAGCCCGCGCTCGGCGAGTTGCTCCGCCGCGCTCCGCGGCGTGATGCCGTCAAGAGTGAAGGAGACCGTCGGCGACCGGCGTCGCGACGGAGGCGGGCCATAGCGGCGCACGCCGCGCATCTCGCCGAGCGCCGTCCACAACGTGACGAACAGCGCCGCGCTTCGCGCGTGAATCTCCGCGTACGCCGACGCGAGCCGCTCGCGGCGCGTACTCCCCTGTCCGAACGACGCGAGGAAATCCACCACAGCGCCCGCGCCGATGATGCCTTCGTGATTCAGCGTGCCCGTCTCGACCCGGTCGGGCGCGTTGTCGTGTGCCGGCGCGACCTTCGGCACGTCGAGCGCATCGAGCAATTCGTGGCGTCCCCACGCGACGCCAACGTGCGGGCCGTAAAACTTGTACGCCGAGCAGGCGAGAAAATCGCACCCGAGGGCTTTGACGTCGGGGAGCACGTGCGGCGCGTAGTGCACCGCGTCCACGTACGCGAGCGCACCGGCGTCGTGCGCCTGCGCGGTAATCGTGCGCACATCCGGCATCGTCCCGAGCGCGTTCGACGCCGCACCGATCGCGACGAGCTTCGGCCTCAGGTTGAGCGCCCGTTCGAGTGATGAAGGATCGAGCTCGCCCGTTTCCGGGTCGAGCCGCACGGTTTCGATGCGCAATCCGCGGTCCCGCGCCACGGCGCGCCAGGGGTCGATGTTCGCGTGGTGATCCAGCTGCGTGACGACAATCGTGTCTTTCGGCCCCCAGGATCGCGCGATGGCCCTCGAGAGATGAAACGTGAGCGTCGTCATGTTGTTGCCGAACGCGATTTCTCCCGGGCTGCCGTTCACGAAATCCGCGAGCGCGCCGCGCGACGCCGCGATCATCTCGTCGGTTTCGCGCGACGTTGGGTACGCCCATTCCGTATTGGCGTTGTGATTCAGGAGATAGTCAGTCATCGCGTCCGCAACGTCGCGCGGCACCTGCGTCCCGCCCGGTCCGTCGAAGTACGCCACCGGATGGCCGTTATGGACGCGCTGAAGCGACGGGAAGCGCGCGCGAAATGCGTCGAGCGAGCTCACGCGTTGCCCCCCGCGAGCTTCTCGAAGTACTTCACGGCCTCGACGTGGTCCGCTTCCTCGCCCTGGTCGGCGTGCGCAGCGCGAAAGAGCTGGCTCGTGAGCTCCATGATCTGCGCCGGCACGTTCGTTTCCTTTGCGACACCCGCGGCGATACCGACATCCTTGTCGAGCAGCGCGAGGCGGAACGTCCGCGGGAACGCGCGGTTGAGCACGCGGGTCGGGAACAGGTTTTCGGATGTGTTGGACCGGCCGCTCGACGCGTTGATCACATCGAGCGCCACAGCCGGGGCGACGCCTGCGCGCTCGAGTGCCGCGAGGCCTTCGGCGAGGGACCAGATGTGCGTCGCGAGCAGCGCATTGTTGACCGCCTTGAGGGCATCGCCCGCGCCCACCGGGCCGCAGCTGACGATCTTCTTCCCGAATTTCTCGAGGACGGGACGAGCGCGCTCGAGCAGCGCGGGGTCGCCTCCGACCATGATCGTCAGCACGCCCTTCTCCGCGCCGTTCACACCGCCGCTCACCGGCGCGTCGATGAACCCGATTCCGCGCGCGGCCAGCCGCTCCGCAATTCTCCGCGACGTCGCGGGATCACCCGACGTACAGTCGACCAGTATGGTGTTGCGCGCCATGCCGGCAAGGAGTCCATCCGGGCCGTCGAGAATGGACTCGACGTCGCGCGAGGTGGGGAAACACGTGATGACGAATTCCGCGCCGAGCGCGGCATCGGCCGGTGTGGCCGCGGCGCGCGCCCCTGTGCGTTCGGCGAAGGCCTGCGCGCGTGATGCCGTGCGGTTCCACACGGCGAGCGTCGTGGCGGGGGGCGCGAGATGCGTGGCCATCGGCGTACCGATGGCGCCAAGTCCGAGGAATGCGACGGAGTGCATGTGAGTGTTGTCGAAAGAGTCCGCGACCGGAGTGCGCGTGATCATCGAAACATACTCGCCGCTCTGGACACTCCGCGGAGCGCCCGATTCATTTGCTGCATGGCGCTGGGGCGATTCTATCTTCGCTTGTCCGGAATGAACGCGGTGCACGCCGTGCGCGCGCTCAACACCGCGCTGGCGAGTCTTCCCGGCGTGACGAACGTGGATGTGCGCATGGGCGAAGCCGTCATCGTGCACGACGGCCGCCTGCCGGAAAAGGCGGTTCGCGACGCCGTGGAACTCACGGGTCTCGGCATTGTAACGCTGTCCGAAGACCGGCGGCGGCGCCTGCCGTTTCTCGAGTAGCATTCGATAACCGGGCCATGAGAAAGACGAAGAAGGCCGTCCGCCAGGAGCGCCCGATCGCGGCGCTGCTCGCACCGGACATCATCGATCTGCTCAAGCACTCGCCGGCCGATGTGGCCGCCGAGACGGAAGAGCTGCACCCGGCGGACCTGGCGGATATCGTCGAGCTGCTGCCCCGCTCCCGTGTCTCGGCGTTTCTCGCGGCGCTGCCCGGATCGCGCGCGTCTTCGGTCCTGGAGTACGTCAACGAAAAACTCCGGAGCGTGCTCCTCGAAGAGCTGAGCACGATCGAAGCGGCAAAGCTCGTCGAGCAGATGACGCCCGACGATCGCGCGGACGTTCTCGAGGAACTGGGCGAAGAGCGCGCCGACGAAATCCTCGAGGCCATCCCGGCGGACGCGCGGCGCGAGACGCAGGAGCTGCTGGCGTTCGATCCGGACACGGCCGGCGGCCTGATGACGACGGAAATCGTCTCGGTGCTGGAATCCGAGACGGTGGAGCACGCGCTCGCGCAGGTCCGGACCATTGCCCGTTCGGGCCGGCGCGAAGCCATGAACGTGGTGTACGTGACCGACGCATCGCGAAAGCTCACCGGCGTGATCTCGCTCCGCGAATTGCTCGCCGCGCCGGAGGGCGCACGCGTGACCGACATCGCGCGCTCCGAGGTGCGCAGCGTCGTCACGTCGTCGGACCGGGCCGAGGTGTCGCGGCTCATCTCTGAGTACGACATCGTCGCCATTCCGGTGGTCGACGACGCCGGCATTCTGCGCGGCATGGTCACGGTCGACGACGTGATCGACGTGATCCAGGAAAAACAGACCGAAGACGTGCAGCGCTTCGGCGGCCTCGAAGCCCTCGAAGATCCGTATATGGAGAGCCGCTTCGTCGACATGCTCAAGAAGCGCGCGGGCTGGCTGTGCGTGCTGTTCCTCGGCGAAATGCTGACGGCCAGCGCGATGCAGTACTTCGAAAAGGAAATCGCGGCGCTGGTGGTGCTGACGCTCTTCATTCCGCTGATCGTGAGCTCGGGCGGCAACAGCGGCTCGCAGGCGACGTCGCTGATCATTCGCGCGCTCGCCCTCGGTGAAGTCTCGCTCAAGGACTGGTGGCGCGTGGCCCGGCGTGAGCTCACTGCCGGCATCGCACTCGGCGTCATTCTCGGAACCATCGGCGTGCTGCGCGTGCTCGCATGGCAAGGCCTTGGCATTTACGAGTACGGCCCCAACTATCTCCGCATCGCCGTGGTCGTGGGCTTTTCCCTGCTCGGCGTCGTGATGTTCGGAACGCTCGCCGGGTCGATGCTCCCGTTCATCCTGCGCCGCCTCGGGTTCGATCCCGCCAGCGCGTCAGCCCCGTTCGTCGCCACGCTCGTCGACGTGACCGGCCTCGTGATTTACTTCAGCGTGGCGCTGATTCTGCTGAAGGGCTACGGCCTCTGATCAGCTGGCGTCAGTCGGGACGAACGATTCCCTCTTCGAGCCACGCATAATCGCCTGCGGCTGTGCGCTGTGCGACGCGATACCGATCGCGATCGTCCGGTCCGAAGAGTGTCCTGAAGCTGGCCTCGATCCGGTGCCGTGATTCGCGGCAGAACGTGTCCGCGAGATCGTACGCACTCGTGTTGCCCTGCTTCGCCAGCATCTGCGCGCGAGAACACACGGAACACATCGCAAAGATTTCCGCGCCGATATCCACCGCGCGGAACAGCACCATCTGCCGTTTCTCGAGCTTGGGACCGAAGCGCACCATCGCGTGGAAGATCGCGCGTCCGAGCCTGCGCGTGGCGCGGGACGCCCACCGGACATGCTCGGCGACGGGCCCGAATTCGCCGTACGTCCGGAACGACGGCAGCCACCTCGCGGGATACCACGTGGCGTAGAACGGCGCGGCCTTCACGAACGCGGCAAGGCGCTGCGCGGGCGTGAATCCCGGCCCGACGATCGGGAATGCGATCGAGAAATGCGCGTCCACGGCTTCGCGCGCGATGAACAGCCGCATGATCTCCGACGATCCTTCGAAGATCAGATTGATGCGCGCGTCGCGCATCGCGCGCTCGATGGGCACGGGGCGCTCGCCGCGTGCGCGCAGCGAATCCGCAGTCTCATAGCCACGACCGCCGCGAATCTGCATGGCCGCGTCCACATTGTACCACGCGCGTTCCGTGTTGAACATCTTCGCGATCGCCGCTTCGAGGCGGATGTCCGTGCCGCCGCGCTCGTACAACGCCGTGGTCATGCGGGCGACCGACTCGAGCGCAAACGTGTCGGCGGCCATCGACGCGATCCGCTGCGCGATGGCGTCGTGCTTCACGATCGGCTGACCCCACTGCACGCGTTCGTTCGCCCACGTGCGAACTTCGCGCAGCACCGCCTTGAGGCCCCCCGCGACCGACGCGGGAATGGTGAGCCGGCCGGTATTGAGCGTTGTCAGCGCGAGCTTGAGGCCCTTTCCGACGCCGAGGAGCACGTTCTCCGCGGGCACGCGCACGTTCTCGAAGCGAATGACGCCGTTCTCGATCGCGCGCAGGCCCATGAAATGGCACCGGTGCACCACGCTCACGCCCGGCATGCTCCGCTCGACGATGAACGCCGTGATCTGCTTGCGCGGTTTTCCCTTGACGACAATGTCCGGCGTGCGCGCCATGACCACGTACAGCTCGGCGCGCGTACCGTTCGTGCACCAGAGCTTTTCGCCGTTGATCACCCACGACTTGCCGTCAGGGTCGAGTGTGGCGGTCGTGGTCATGTTCGCGGGATCCGACCCCGCGTTCCGTTCGGTCAGCGCGAACGCGGTGATCGCGCCCTTCGCGATGCGGGGGAAAAACCGCGCCTGCTGTTCCGGTGTTCCGAAAAGCTTGAGGGGCTGCGGGACGCCAATCGATTGATGCGCCGACAGCAGCGCGCCAAGGGAGCCATCCTTCGAGGCGACGAGCTCCATGGCCTCGATGTAGCTCATCTGGGAAAGCCCGAGTCCGCCGAACTCGCGCGGAATCTTGATGCCGAAGGCCCCCATCTCGCGCAATTCCTGCACCAGCGGCTCGGGGATGTCGCCGGTCTGGTCGATCTGGTCGGACGGATAGCGCTCGAGAAACGCGCGGAGCGTATCGATGAATGCGGCGGCTCGGGCGTTCTCCTGAGGATCATCGCGTTCCGGAAACGGATGCAGGAGGTCCATCCGGAACCGGCCCAGGAATGCTTCGCGGAGGAACGACGGGTGCGACCATTCCGACTCACGCGCGGCTTCCGCGACATCGCGTGCTTCGACTTCAGTTGCCGTCTGCGGAGGAGCGGTAGCGGTCACGGCTTCAATCTACGGCCGAAGATCGGCGATTGGCCCGAAGCACGACCACCGTACCGCCGACGCCGAAAATCGCCGCAAAAAAGAACCACTGGATTGCATAGCTCATGTGGGGCCCTTCATCGAGAACCGGCGGGCCGAGTCGCTGCGGAACCGAATCGCCCGGGCGAACACCTGACGTCATGACCAGATAGAACGGCGCAAGGCGGATACCGAGCCGGTGCTCCAGTTGTGCGTGATCGAGGCGTCGGACGGCGCGCGATGAGTCCGACGGGGCGATCGGCGCCGGCGCGTCCGGATCGAACGGCAGGGCGTACCCTTCAACGACGGCGGAGTCGCGTTCGTGCCAGCGGGCAAAATCGACGGACGCGGCGTCCGGGGAGTACACCCAGCCCCGAACCACGAGCACGGCAGCGTCGTGTTCTGCAAGCAAGAGCGGCGTCGCGATGTCGGCCCCCGGCGCTCCGTCGCGCGGCCGGCCTGACAGCGCGACCTCGCGGGAGAAGTCGAAGACCCCATGCGCGCGGACGGCGCGGAAACGCGCGACGCTGTCGGCCGGCGCGCTTGACAGATCGACGGCCGGAGCGGCGAGTCCGGCGCGCGCAACAGTGTTGCGCGCGCGCCGCTGCGACAGCCGGCTGAGTTGCCATAAGCCCAGCCGAACGCAGCCGGCCGCGACGATCAGCGACAGCACCAACAACAGGACCGGCTTCCGTGTATTCATGGCGCCCGCAGTATATCTGCCCGCTTCGGTGTAAGAGGGCGTTACGCGTGTGACACGGTGTGACACGGAGCACACAGTAACCGTGGCATTAGCGCGTAGCCGTCGGGGTCGCCTCTATAGTAGGTTTTGTGTCCGCCGAACGGCTCGTTTCTCACCTCTGGCAGCCACGTTGCACCCGATGACGCGTCCGGTCGTCTCCCGCCTCGCTCCCCTCGCCTTTGTGGCGCTTGCAGTTGCCGGGGCCTACGCCTGTTCCGATTCGACAGGCCCGAATGACAACACCGACAAACATACGGTCTCGCTCACGGTGCACCCGGTCTATCCGACGGATGCCGCGAAACAGGTCGTGTCCTTCGACAAAGTGCACGTGGTGGTGTCGCGGACCAATGGCACCGTGGCACTCGACACCACGATCACCGCGGGCAGCGGCGGACGCGGCGCGTCGAACAGCGTCTCGAACGGCGCCGACGTCACGAGCACGGCGGTCCGTGCCAGCGTCGTCGGCACCGGTCAGGGAGACATCACGCTCATCGTCCCGGTGTCGAAGAATGCGCCGGCGTCCGGCGAGGAATTCAGCATCGTCCTGCATTTCCTCAGCAACAACTCCGAAGTCTTTACGGGCGGGCCGATCCACGTCATCGGCGTCGCCGGCAGCAGCGCGGCGGTCGATGTCTCGACCGAGTATTCGGGTCCTGGCGCCACCGCAACGCATGTGACGGTCACGCCGTCGAACACCAGCGCCGCCGCGGGCACCCAGCTCAATTTCACCGCCAAGGCGTTCGACGCGAACAACACCGAGCTCACGGGCACGCCGGTCGCGTGGTCGTCGCTCGACGCGACACTCGCACAGGTGGCGGATCCGGCCGTCGGCCGCGCGACCTTCGGCCCCGCGCGCGGCAACGCGCACATTCGTGCCACGCTTCCCAACGGCGTGTTCGCCGATGCCACGATCGCGGTCACGCCCGTTGCGTCAGCCATCTCCCGTGAGAGTGGCAACGCCCAGACGGCGACCATCGGATCGGCGCTTCCGCAACCGCTCGTCGTGAAGACGACGGCCAGCGACGGCGGTACCGCGGGTGGCGTTGTGGTCACGTTCGCGATTACGAGTGGCGGCGGCGTGCTGTCGTCGGCCACTGCCACCACCGGCACCGACGGACTCGGCAGCGTCACGTACACCTGCGGCACGTCGGCCGCGGCGATCACGATCACCGCGACGGCCGCTGGCCTCACCGGCTCGCCGGTGACGTTCACCGAGTCGTGCTCTGCCGCCAATGCGTCATCTGTCGCCTTCACGACGCAGCCCACCAACACGATTGTCGGAAACCCGGTGTCGCCGGCTGTGGTCGTTGAAGCACGCGACCAGTTCGGAAACCGCGTCACGGGCTTTACGGACGTCGTCACGCTCACGCTCGACAACCCGCCGGCCGGTGTCGTCCTTCAGGGCACGACGTCGGTCAACGCGGTCGCCGGCGTCGCCACGTTCTCCAACATCACGGTTTCTGCCGTCGCGAACGGGCTCCGTCTCTCGGCCAGCGCGGCGGGCATCGGCGGCACAGTGCTGAGCTCGACGTTCAACGCGACGCCCCGCCCCGCGGTTGCACTCGCTGTGGTGACGTCGCTTTCCAATGTCGCGGCGACTGAGATCCTGCCGCCGATCGTCGTTCAGGCGCGTGACGTGACCGGTGCCGTGGTCTCGAATTACACGGGGCTGGTTACGATTGCGCTCGACGCGCCGCCCGCGGGGGTCACTCTCCAGGGCACGGTCACCGCGTCGGCCGTGAACGGCATTGCGACGTTCACCGGGCTCAGCGTGTCCGGACAGGTCACGGCGGCGAGACTCGTCGCCACGGGCGCCGGCATCACGGGCCAGTTCTTCAGCAACACATTCGTGGTCGGACCCGCGAATCCGCTTACCGCAAATCCGCTGTCCGCCACGTTCACCGTGCAACGCACCGCGGCCTCCCCGGCGCCGCTCGTCGTGAATCTCACGTCGACGGCCGCGCAAATCACGGGGCTCTCGGTCGGAACGATTACCTACGGCGCAGGCGCATCCGGCTGGCTTGGCGCGGTCCTCGGCGCCGGAACGACGCCGACGACGCTCACGCTGACCGCGACGACAAGTACGCTCGCCGCCGGCACGTTCACCGCCACAGTCCCGCTCCTCCAGGCCAGCGGACCGACGCTCAATTATCAGGTCACGCTCACCGTCACACCGCTGCCGGTCACGCAGTTCGTGCTCACCACGCAGCCCGCAGGTGCGACATCGGGCCTCGCGTTTACGACGCAGCCGGTGGGCCAGCTGCGTGATGCGACGGGCACGCTCGTCACCACCGCAAACAACTCCGTGACCGTCTCCGTGAATTCCGGAACGGGCACGCTGTCCGGGACGCTCACGCGAACGCCGGTCAACGGTGTCGTCACCTTCAGTGGCCTCACCATCACCGGCACGGGCGCGCACACACTCGCGTTCAACAGCGCCGGCATCACCGGTGCCGTTTCGAATTCGTTCACCGTCGGCGCCGCGCTGTCCACGACGCAGGCCGTCGCGGCGACCACCGGCACGAGCGGCACGTTGATCCCGACGTTCACGCCGGTCACCGCAAGCGGCGGTACGGCGCCCTACACGTTCGCGCTCTCCGGCGGCGTGCTCCCGACCGGCATGTCGTTCAGCACGACGACCGGCGCGGTGAGCGGCACGCCGACGTCCGTGCTGGCGACAACGACGTTCACCGTCACCGTCACGGACAACGTTGGCACGCAGTCGTCCAAGACGTTCCAGCTCACGGTGAATGGTCCGCTCACGACCACGCAAGCCATCGCGAGTCGCGCGGGAACCGTGAACACCGCCATGGCCGCATTCACACCGGTCACGGCAAGCGGCGGCACTGCGCCGCTCGTGTTCGCGCTCTCGGGCGGCTCGCTGCCGACCGGCATGGCGTTCAGCACCACCAACGGCCAGATCACCGGCACGCCGACCACGACGCTCGCGACGACGACGTTCACCGTAACCGTCACGGATAACGTCGGCACGACGTCATCGAAGACGTTCGACCTCACGGTGAACCCGGCGCTCACGACGACGCAGGCCGTTGCCGCGACGTCGGGCACCGTCGGCACCGCGATTCCGACATTCACGCCGGTCACGGCGAGCGGCGGCACGACGCCATACGCGTTCGCGCTCTCCGGCGGCACACTGCCGACCGGCATGAGCTTCAGTACGACCACAGGCGCGGTGAGCGGCACGCCGGGGAGTGCGCTTGCGGCGACGACGTTCACGGTCACCGTCACCGACAACGCGGGAGCAACCTCGAGCAAGACGTTCCAGCTCACGGTGAACGGCCCGCTGACGACCACGCAAGCGGTCGCCTCGACGACGGGCACGCAGGGCACGCCGCTGTCCTTCACACCGGTGACGGCGGCGGGCGGCACGGCGCCGCTCACGTTCGCCCTCTCGGGCGGATCATTGCCGACGGGTGTCGGTTTCAACACAACGAACGGCCTGGTGAGTGGCACGCCCGGCGCACCGCTCGCGCAAACCACGTTCACGGTCACCGTCACTGACAACGTCGGCGCGACGTCCGCAAAGACGTTCCAGCTCACGGTGAACGGCCCGCTGACAACGACGCAGGCGGTTGCGGCCAAGGTCGGAACACAGAACACGGCGATCCCGGCGTTCACACCGGTCACCGCCAGCGGCGGCTCGCTCCCGTACACGTTCGCGCTCACCGGCGGCTCGCTGCCGACGGGCCTCTCATTCAGTACGACCACGGGTCAGATCTCGGGCACGCCGACCACGACGCTCGCGACAACGACGTTCACCGTCACCGTGACCGACGCCGCGACCACGACGTCGAGCAAGACGTTTGACCTCACGGTCAACACGGCGCTCACCACAACGCAGGCGGTGGCGGCCACCACGGGTACGGTCAACACCGCGATTCCGTCGTTCACGCCGGTCACGGCGAGCGGAGGAACGGCGCCGATCACGTTTGCGCTCACGGGCGGCACGCTGCCCACGGGCATGTCCTTCAGCACCACGACGGGCCAGATCACCGGCACGCCGACGACCACGCTCGCGACCACCACGTTCACCGTGACGGCGACCGACGCGGCGAACGCCACGTCAAGCAAGACGTTCCAGCTGACCGTGAACGGCGCCCTGATCACGACGCAGGCCGTGGCGACGAAGTCCGGCACCGTGAACACGGCAATCCCGGCGTTCACACCGGTTACCGCGAGTGGCGGCACGACGCCCTATGGCTTCGCGCTCTCGGGCGGTTCGCTCCCGACGGGCATGGCGTTCAGCACCACGACGGGCCAGATCACCGGCACGCCGACGACCACGCTCGCGACGACGACTTTCACGGTCACCGTCACCGACGCGGCGTCGGCG
>Ga0134121_10001801_pt1 | contig 19629 bp, 18 predicted proteins | sample KB301_FD_96463 | JGI IMG/M metagenome (GOLD analysis project Ga0134121, IMG submission 96463) | Terrestrial soil microbial communities without Nitrogen fertilizer from Kellogg Biological Station, Michigan, USA - KB3-0-1 | ecosystem: Environmental > Terrestrial > Soil > Unclassified ... | reverse complement strand
TGGTAAGGGCGCCGGGATTGGCGCACTCGCCGGCGGCGGCGCAGGCGCAGGCGGCGCGGCTTTCACCGGAAATAAGGATATCGTTCTGCCCGCAGAGTCAGCCCTCAGCTTCAAGCTGGAACAACCGGTAGAAATAAGGTAGACGTTAGTCGTTGCCAGAAATGCAGCCCAGGGCACAAGCCCTGGGTTCGCTTTGTTGCGTGTAAACCCATGTTGAACTTTGCTCAATACCGCCTGATCAGCTTTGACTGTTACGGGACGCTCATTGACTGGGAGGCGGGAATATTTTCGGCGTTGCGCCCCACTCTCGCGGCCCACGGCAAGACCATCGCCGACGCGGACCTCTTACGGGTCTACTCGGAGCTCGAATCTGCCGCACAGCAGGGCGAATTTCATCCCTATCGCGAAGTTCTGCAATCTGTAGTGCGCGGTTTCGGAAAACATCTGGGATTCAACCCAACCGATTCCCAGACCCGTTCGCTACCGGAATCGCTATCCAACTGGCCGCCCTTCGCAGACACGATCGCGGCCCTCCGGAAACTCAAGCAGCGCTACCAGCTTGCGGTCATCTCCAACGTGGACGACGACCTCTTCGCCCCCACGGCACGCCGGCTGCAAATACCTTTCGACTACGTAGTCACCGCTCAGCAAGCCCAGGCGTACAAACCTTCTCTTCAGATGTTCAGACTGGCGCAGCAGCGGACAGGGGCAGCGCCAGGTCAATGGCTGCACGTCGCCCAAAGCGTTTATCACGACGTGATTCCAGCCCGGTCGCTCGGAATCGCAACCGTTTGGGTAAACCGCCCCTCAAGCCGGCCAGGATCCGGCGCGGCCAGAGCAGCCACAGGACAGCCAGACCTCGAAGTCCCCAATCTCGAAACCCTGGCCCGCCTGTCTGAGAGCTGAGTACGGTGAACTAGAGACTCGTTGTTCAGTATTAAACTGATATGGCTCAGCACCTATCATCGGAGACCCAAAGATGGCAACCACCACCGCCCGCTCCAACCCACTCTCCTACCTGACCAACCAACTCGACGAACTAAAAGCCAAGGGCACCCACTTCCGCCTGCGCGTCCTCGACGATGAACAAGCCGCCGTCTGCACCTTCGACGGCAAAACAGTTATCAATCTGGCCTCGAACAATTACCTGGGACTGACCACCCATCCCAAGCTACGCGAGGCCGCACTCGAGGCCACCCGCAAATACGGCGTCGGATCAGGCGCAGTGCGCACCATCGCCGGCACCATGAAAATTCACATGGAGCTGGAAGAGAAAATCGCCCGTTTCAAAAATGTCGAAGCCTGCGTCGTCTTTCAATCCGGATTCGCGGCCAATGCCGGCACGGTGTCGGCGGTTCTGGGCAAAGAAGACTTCATTATCTCCGACCAGCTGAACCACGCCTCGATCATTGACGGAGCTCGCCTGTCTCGTGCCAAGATCCTCGTCTTCGAGCACAAGAACATCGCCCAGGCTGAGGAGCGGCTGGCCAGCATCAAAGACCAGCCCGGCAAGAGGCTGCTGATCACCGATGGCGTCTTCTCCATGGACGGCGACATCGGCCCGCTGCCCGCGCTGTGCAACCTGGCGGAGAAGTACGGCGCCATCATGATGGTCGACGATGCCCACGCGTCAGGCGTATTGGGTCGCAACGGCCGAGGCACCATCGACCATTTCACCATGCACGGCCGGGTTGACATCCAGGTCGGAACGCTGTCGAAAGCAATTGGAGCACTCGGCGGATATGTCTGCGGCACCCGTGACCTGATTGACTTCCTTTATCACCGCGCCCGTCCGTTCCTCTTCTCAACTTCTCATCCACCCTCGGTGGCCGCCACATGTATCGCCGCTTTCGATGTCTTAGAAAATGAACCCGAGCGCATTGAGAAACTCTGGGAGAACACACGCTTTTGGAAAAGAGAACTAGGCCTGCTCGGCTTCGACATCGGAGGAAAGAGCACGCCCGCCAGCGAAACGCCAATTACTCCCATCATCGTCGGCGACGGCAAACTCACCATGGGCTTTTCCCGCGAACTGTTCAAGGAAGGGGTGCTGGGCACAGGCATTGTGTTTCCCACGGTGCCCGAAGGCAAGGCCCGCATCCGTACCATCATGACGGCCACTCATACCCAAGACGAATTGCAGCGGGCGCTGGACGTACTGAAGCGGGTGGGAAAAAGAATGGCGATCGTGTAGGCGCCAGTGCCCTCGCTGGTGCGGCAACGATCCTAACGACGCTAGGTAATGAATGACGCAGCACGAGCGGGACGCTCGCGCCTACATTACTCGGTGCGGTACACAACCCGACCACTGACAATCGTCGCTACAACTTTCCCCGTCAGTTGCGCTCCACCGAACGGAGTATTTTGCGACCGCGAGTGAGACTTGGCCGCGTCGAACGTCCAGCGCTTCTGCGGATCGAAGATCGTGACATCGGCATGGCTTCCGCGAATCAGCGTCCCACGCCCTCTCAGGCTGAACACGCGCGCCGGACCGGAAGTCAAGAGTTCGACAATCCGGCTGAGCGAAATCTTCTGTCCGCGGTGAAGGTGAGTGATGGCGAGGCCGAGCGCGGTCTCGAGGCCTGTGATTCCGAAAGCCGCGCGCTCGAACTCGATGATCTTTTCGTGCGGAGCGTGGGGCGCGTGATCGGTGGCAATCGCATCCACGGTGCCATCGCCCAGCGCCACCATGATGGCTTCGCGGTCCGAATCCGAGCGCAGCGGCGGATTCATCTTGTAATTGGAGTCGTACTCGCCAACATCCGCGTCGGTCAGCACGAAGTGATGCGGCGTCACTTCGCAGGTCACGCGAGACTTGCTGCGCTTCCCCCGGCGCACCGCCTTCAGCGCGTCGGCGGTCGAAAGATGGGCCACGTGCAGCCTGGCGCCGGTGAACTGTTGCGCCAGCTGAACGTCGCGTTCCACGACCGCAGCCTCGGCTGCCGCCTTCATACCGCGCAGTCCTAAGCGAAATGCGGTCGGACCGTCGTTCATGGAGCAGCGGTCGGTCATCCGTGTATCTTCCGCATGCTGAATGACCGGCAGATTGATTTCGGAGGAGAGCCGCAGCGTCTCGCGCATGACGCTGTCGTTGAGGATGGGTTTGCCGTCATCACTGACGCCCACGGCGCCAGCGCGCTGCAACGCGCGAAAATCGGTGAGCACCGCCCCTTTGCTCGCATGAGTCGCTGCGGCGATCGGGAAGACATTTACAACCGCACCGCGCTCCGGTTGCTGCAGCCAGGTGACCCACTCCGGCGAGTCAACCACGGGCTGAGTGTTGGGCATGCAACAAACGGAAGTGAATCCTCCGGCCGCAGCTGCGGCAGTGCCGGTCGCGATAGTCTCCTTATAACCCTGCCCGGGCTCGCGCAAGTGGACATGCAGGTCGATGAAGCCGGGAGCCACGACCAGTCCGCGCGCGTCGAATTTTTCGTGCGCGGTAGCGCGCGTCTTGCCGGGCGACGCGATCTCCGCCACTTGCCCGTCGCGCAGCAGGACATCCATGGTGGCGTCGATCTTCGCGGCGGGGTCGATAAGCCGCCCGCCTTTGACTAACAAGCTGTAATTTTCTTTTCTTGGATTCAAATCGCCTTCCCAACCAACAATCATCACCAGCGAGACACGACGCCACAGAGAACTCCACCCAGCGAAATAAAACTGCAAGAGAATTTCTGTGTCGCTCTGTGGTGAAATGAGCTTCTCATCCTGCCTTCCCCAGCGCCTTGGCCAGAATCGCCATGCGTACCGGCACTCCATTCCGTACTTCTTCCACAATCGCCGATTGCGGACAATCCGCCACTTCCCACGTCAACTCCAGACCGCGAATAATCGGCCCCGGGTGCATGAGCATGGCATCTTTTTTTGCCAATTTCAGTCGCGCCATGGTCATCTGGTACCGTGAAACGTAATCCTGCAGGCTGATCTTCGTCCCCGCCAGCCGTTCCTTCTGTACCCGCAGCGTCAGCACCACGTCGGCGCCATGTACGGCATCTTCCACCGTTCGCGTAATGTGCAAGCCCGGCGCCAGGCTGATCGCGGTCTCGGGCAAAAACTCCGTCGGGCCGCACAATGTAATACGCGCACCGAACTTGCTGAGCAGATGAATCGCAGACCGCGCCACCCGGCTGTGATAAATGTCGCCAACGATTGCGACCTGCAATCCCTTCAGCGTCTTCTTGTGGCGCAGGATCGTGTAGCCATCCAGTAACGCCTGTGACGGGTGCTCGTGCATCCCATCCCCGGCATTGATCACCGGTATATCCAGGTACCGCGCCATCAGCGCCGCGGCCCCGGCCTGGGGATGGCGGATCACAATCACATCCGCGCCTACGGCACGCAGCGTGTAGCCAGTGTCGAGCAGCGACTCGCCCTTCTCTATGCTCGACCCGCTGGAGAGCACCAGCGTGGTCATCGCGCCCAGCGATTTGGCCGCGATTTCAAACGAACTGCGGGTACGCGTGGAGGGTTCGTAAAACAACAACAGCACCCGCTTGCCTCGTAGCAATGGGCGCGGCTTGAGCGGATTCATCCGCCGGGCCAGCTTGAGCAGCCCCAGAATCTCCGGTGCGCCGAGATGTTCAATGCCCAGCAGGGAGCCTCGAGCAGCTTGTTTCATGGTGTGCCAGGGTGACCGACGTGTGCCCTGCCCGACGCGTGCTTGTCCGACGTATGCTTGTTCAACCTGTGAATGACGGGCGTATGAATAACCAGGGTGCGGACGATCCCTGTAAAGCGATTTCGCACCCCACCCGAATCAATCTTGCCGTTCCACCAGTAGGACCTTCTCCATGTCATCCACTTCGCGCAATTTCACTTCGATAATTTCCCGGTCCGAGGTCTGCACCTTGCGTCCAATAAATCCCGCCTCAATCGTCAATTCGCGGTGGCCGCGGTCAATCAGAACGCAGAGTTGCACCTGCTTGGGGCGCCCTTCGCGGAACAGCGCATCCATGGCGGCGCGAATGGTCCGGCCGGTGTAAAGAACGTCGTCCACCAGAATGACGTTCTTCCCTGTAATGGGAAAGCCGACCTCGGTTTTCTGCACCACCGGTTTAGGCCCCAGCGTGGACAGGTCGTCACGGTACAAAGTGATGTCGAGAGTTCCCACCGGAACCGGCGTTTTCTCGATGCGCGCAATCATCTGTCCCAGGCGCTGCGCCAGCGGCACTCCGCGGCGCCGGATCCCAACCAGTCCGAGCTCCGCGGCGCCATTGTTCTTTTCGATGATTTCGTGGACCAGCCGAACCAGGGTTCGTTCAATTTCCGAGGCCGACATCAGCTGCGCCTTCTCGCGCAGGCCCAACGGACGTGCAGATATTTTGGCAGTCATAAACGCAGCATCATACGCGGGCGACCTGACCCGGGGCAAGCTGCTGAAGCGCCGCTTGGAACCTAACCCTCACCGAATCAGGGGGGTACGCGGCAATAACATTCCGCGGAAGGTCAAAAGAGTCCGCGCCTCCTCCACGAACATGCGAAACCAGGCAACTAGAAGGTCCCCGACCGCACCCAAGTCCCGCAAGCAATATTCACCCTGCCAAGGAGGCATGCCCCTATGCATTCCGGATCCCGATATTTCAGTTCGCTGCTTCTGGCCGCCGCGTTTTTCCTGCCTGCGGTCACTACCGGTTGCGCAACTCACAACTATCACGATCCTTACTACAACGACTATCATCGCTGGAACCATGGTGAAAGGGTTTACTACAATCAATGGGTCATCGAGACACATCACGATCACCGTGACTTCCGCCGCCTGAATAGGGACGAGCAAAAGCAATATTGGGAGTGGCGTCACAACCATCACTAGAAAAGTGTGAACCATTACCGCGTGGGGACGGCCGCGCTCGGCCGTCGGGTCGGGCGAAGCCCGACGCAATGCACTCTAACCCCGCCGGCCCATCTGTCAGAATAGACACACGGAGAACAACATGAGCGAAAAGCGAATCCTGCTTCTGGCCGGCGACTACGTGGAAGACTACGAAGTGATGGTTCCTTTTCAAGCCTTGCAGATGATTGGCCACACCGTGCACGCCGTGTGTCCCGGCAAAAAAAATGGCGAGTCCGTGCGCACCGCCATCCACGACTTCGAAGGCGACCAGACCTACAGCGAAAAGCGTGGCCACAACTTCATGCTCAACGCGACGTTTGACGAGGCCAAGCCCGATACCTACGACGCGCTGGTCATTCCCGGCGGACGCTCGCCCGAATACCTGCGCCTGAATCCAAAGGTGCTCGACCTGGTGCGAAGTTTCTTCGAGAAGGGTAAGCCTGTCGCAGCCATCTGCCATGCCGCCCAACTTTTGGCCGCAGCCGGAGTGCTCAAAGGACGCCGCTGCAGTTGCTATCCGGCCGTCGCGCCCGACGTCTCGGCAGCGGGTGGCACCTATGTCGAAGTTCCAATGGACAAAGCCTGTGTCGACGGCAACCTGGTAACGGCGCCGGCATGGCCGGCACACTCAGCCTGGCTGTCGGCATTCCTGACGGTCTTGGGAACAAAGCTCGAAGTCAACGACCGCGTCGCCTGACACGTGTGGCGCGCGCGCCCTCGCCCGCGGACTTCGACTTTGAGTTTTGTATACAGAAGCTCGACGCCATATTGGCTGCCCTGGTACCCGACCATTCACAAAAAATCCAAAGCAGGTTAGTTCCTGAGCCTTGGGACAATCGGTCGTCGCCCACGCACGCGGGCGAGGGCGCGCGGGCCACTCGGTCAGTTCCTGGTGTCCAAGGGTCATAGTTACTCCGAGAAATCCGCCTGCCCGGTGGGTTACACTAGGAAACTTTGAATTGACTCTCAGGAGGAATCTGCTATGCCCGAAGCCACCCTTAGTGGCGCCGACTTCAAGAAGCAACTGCGCGAAGGCTCGCCCAAGATGGGTCTGTTCCTGAACGCGCACAGCCCGACCGTCGCCGAGCAGTTGGCCTACAGCGGTTACGACTGGTTGCTGGTTGATACCCAGCACGGACCCATGGGTTACGAAAAGCTTTCCGCCATGCTTTCCGGAATTTCCAACGGCGGCGCGAAATCCCTGGTCCGCGTTGGCGGATACGACGATCGCCCCGGCATTCAACAAGCCCTCGATATGGGCGCCGACGGAGTTCTGGTCCCTTACATCAACACCGCCGAAGAAGCCCGCCAGGCCGTGAGCTGCACCAAGTACCCAACCGCAGGAACCCGCTCGGTTTACTTTCCCCAGCGCAGCATGAACAGAGCTGGACTTTTAGGATACGCCGGGAATTTCAATAACAACGGCATCATCGCCCTGCAGGTCGAGACCGCTTCCTGTATCGAAAATATTGCTGAAATCGCAGCCGTTTCGGGCGTGGACATTCTGTTCCTCGGCCAGAACGATCTGTGCATGTCGATGGGTCTATACGCGAAGTACGAATTCCCTCACATGTACACTTCGCCTGAACTCGGCGCCGCCACCCAGAAACTGGTGGATCACGCCCGCAAAAACAACGTCATTCTCGGACTCTTCCTGTTCGGTACCTCTCGCGTCGGCGAGTTCCTCGAAAAGGGATTCACCTTCATCAGCATCGGCAACGACCTGCATCACGTCCTGACTCAGGCCGGCGCCTACGTCAACGACATGGAAAACATCGCCAAAGAAAAAGGAAAGACCTGGAAGCGGCGACCCACCGCTCTGTTCTAGTCTGGAGCTCCGCTGATCTGGAATGTGTGGCCGCGGGCGACTCGCCCGCGCGCCCCATGAATCTTAACGAAAGCAGTCGCGAACAAAGGGAGCCGTTGTCGCAATGAAACAGCATATCTTCCTCACCGCACTGTTCGCTGCCATGCTGGCCCACGCAGCACCGGCCGTTGCCCAGACCGAGGCAAAAGAGGTCTATCCCGGCCCAATCGATCTCAACAAAATGGATCCGGCTCGCCGCGCCGTGAGTCCCTACAGCTTCTATGTCCCGCCCTACAATCTTTATTACTTCCATCACATGGACAAGCTGAACGTCCAGCAGGACTGGATTCATCGCAGTGGCGCCGTCTACGCTCTCCGCGAGCCGTCGGCTCCGTTCTCGGCAAGCTACACGTACGCCGACCAGCGGCACACGCTGGACGAATATTTTGTCCGCAACTTCGTGGTCGGATTTGTCGTCCTGCACGACAATCAGATCCTGCTGGAGAAGTATTTCCACGGGGCGGATCGAGAGTCGCGGTTTCTCTCGAATTCAGTTTCGAAGTCGTTCACCTCGGTTCTGATTGGAGCGGCCATCGCAGAGGGCAAAATCAAGAGCGTGGATGACCCCGTCGTGAAATACCTGCCCTGGCTGAAGGACAGTACCGGGTACCGCGACACCACGATCAAGAACCTGCTGGAGATGGCTTCCGGCGTGCAGTTCGACGAACAGTACACAAATCCCGATGCGGACATCAGCCGCTATGCCTCGGCCCTGCTGCACGGTGAGCCTTCCTTCCACGATTTGGCTCTGTCCATCAAGGCGAAAATCAAGCCGGGGACGAAGTTTGAATATCAGACGATCAACACCCAAGTCCTGGGGATGACACTCGAGGCGGCAACCGGCCAGACGCTCAATCACTATGCGGAAGAAAAGTTGTGGAGCAAGATCGGTCCGGACGGCGACGCGTTCCTGTTTCGCAGCAAGAATCAACCTCAGACCTGTGCTGGCTCTGCTCTGAATGTCCGCTTGCGCGACTACGCCCGCTTTGGCCTGATGGCCATGTACGGAGGCACGTTGGGAGTAGGGCAGGTGGTGCCGGATTCGTGGATCAAGGAGTCAACCGAGCCTCAGGGAAAGGTTCTGCAGCCGCAACCCACCGGCACCAACGATCATCAGAATTTTGGCTATGGATATCAATGGTGGCTGCTCGACAATGACGACGGGGCGTTTGCAGCGCTCGGCATCTACGGCCAGACGATTTACATCAATCCCAAGCGCCACGTGGTAATCGTCCAAACCGCAGCCTGGCCCGAGCCCGACCCCGACGCTCGATGGGATGAAACGATCAAGGTCATGCAAACGGTAGCGCGGGGAATCGAGCGGTAGCACTTGGCGGCCGGGGGCGGACACTCCGGTCCCCCGCTTTTGACTTTATGGCCCGCCAATAGTCCCTTCCCCGGGTCGTCGCACGGATCGAATGAGTGACGAGTCCCAATCAAACGCAGCGGACAACCGTGCCCGCCCCACCCCACCAATAAATATAGGCCCAAGCCGCTCTCAGGTCGCCGGAGTAATCCCCATCTCTTTGCCTAGCTCAATCTGCTGAGTTTGAAACTCCTCCAGCGCCTTTTCCAACTTGTCGGCCGCTCCGGCCATGCCTTCACTAACGGCCTTCGCTCCTCCAACCTGCTTCTCCAGGTCTTTCCACTGTCTCGTGACCTCCGAATCCGCCTTCTCCAACTTCTTCGTCAATTCCTTTAATCCAGCTTTCTGAGATTTCGTAAAGCTCTTCACAAAATCCTGGTTGCTCCCCTGCGCTTCTTCCACAGCTTCCTTCAAGGCTGCCGTCCTGTGGAAGAAATCATTTGAGCTATCGGCTTTCCCACTCATTCCGGAAAAGTCTTTCGCCAGATTCCTCGCGGCCTCCGTGTTTTTGGTCAACCCCGGGAAATGGGATACCTGGTCCGAGGTAGCCTGAACTGCCAGCGCGCGGTTGAAGTCCGCCAGCCCCGCATCGCTGGTGTCACCGCTCGCCGCTCCAGGTGCTCCGCGGCGGCCACCACCACCGCCATGTCCGCCATGCTGGGCCAGCAGAGTGGTGGCGGAAAGCAGCAGTAATGTTCCGATGGCCAGCAACCTTGGTCGGTTCACACTCATACTCCTTCCCGGCGCGCCAGTATCCGGAGCCGTCAACTCGAACCAGTGTAGTTTATGAATCGGACCCAAACCACAGTGTAAAGACACGGTCAACGTCCGCAAACATTTGTAAACCGTCTACCCCGCTGGGTCCTGTCGCCCACGAAAAAAGCCACGCTCATTGCGGAACGTGGCTCGTTTGGTGGTGGCCCCTTTAGGGGCTAGAACATGTTCCACAGGAACTGATTATAAACGTCGTGGTGATACTGCACCTCCGGCGCTTTTACAAACGTACCCAACAGCCGCGGACAACGGTCAGCTGCGGCTTTTTTCAAGTCCGCATACCGTCCTTTCACGTCTTCGCCAAAGAGCTTGGTCGTCCACTCTGCCTTATTGAAATTGGCCAAGGCATCGTAGATGTTGTCCGGCAGGTAACGTTCGGCCTGACGGAGGTTCTTGATCTTGGACGTGTCCCCGTCAATGCCGGTCTTGAAGATGGAGAGCATCACCATGTAAGGATTCGCGTCGGGAGCCACCGAGCGAACTTCCACGCGCATGCTCTTCTCGTTGCCGATCGGAATACGAATCATGGAACCGCGATCCACCGCCGAAGCCTTGAGCTGGTTCGGTGCTTCGAAGTGTGGATCCAGCCGTCGGTAGGCGTTCACGCTCGGATTCAGGAGTAGGCAGATGTCATTGCCGTGCGTCAGGATGCGGTCAACAAACGACCAGCCGAGTTTGCTGAGCTTTTCCTCGCCCTTCGGATCCCAGAACAAATTCTTCCCGCCCTTGCTGATGGACACGTTGGTGTGCATGCCGCTGCCATTGACGCCCACCACAGGCTTTGGCAGAAAGCTCGCAGTCAGACCCATGTTGGTCGCCACCTGCCGGCACACCAGCTTGTAGATCTGGATCTGATCGGCTGCCGCCACCACTTCTCCGTACCCATAGTTGATTTCAAACTGCGAAGGCGCCACTTCCGGATGGTCTTTCTCGTTCTGGAAGCCCATGGCGCGCTGCACTTCGGCGGTGGTATCGATAAACGTCCGCAGCGGATCGCCAGGCAGCGAGTGGTAATATCCGCCGGTATTCACGTATTCAAACTTGCCGGTCTCGTTGTAGCGCCGCTCCGCGTCGACGCCGTTAAAAAGGAAGCCCTCAATTTCGTTGGCCGCGTTCAGGGTGTAGCCTTCGTCCTTGAACTTTTGCGCGGCATAAAGCTTGAGAATGCCGCGAATGTCGGCCCCGTAAGGGGTGCCGCCCTTGTCGATCACGTCGCCGAAGACCAGAACTTTGCCGGCCCCGAAGTAGTCTGCGGGCCCCCAGTAGAAAGCCGCCCAGTCGATCCCCAGCCGCAGATCGCTTTCTCGCTGCGCCGTAAACCCGCGAATCGACGAGCCGTCAAAAGTCAGGTTGTCCCAGCTCTTGATGAGGAACTTCTTGTCGTAGTCGAGCATGTGCAGGCGGCCTTCGAGATCGCTGAAAAGCACGGTCACAGCCTTGATGCGCTTCTCATCCGTCAGGTACTTGAGCCGATCCTCTTGAATCTTGTGCAGGGCAACGCGGTTCTTCCGCTGCTCCTTCGCCTTCAAATTCAGCTGTTCGAGTTCTTCATACGACAGTGTCAGGAAGTTGCGCAGTTCGTTCGACATGAATCTCCTTAATATTGACTCTCGATCTGACCTACAGTGGGGGATGGAGTACGGCTGGTTCGCACCCGAAAGAATAGCGCGAGCCCTATTCCACGGCTAATTAAAAAACCTTATAAGCCATATTGAAGAGATTTATCCATGCAGGGTGGGACTGTTCGCGCAGGGCGGGCCTGACCGCCTCCTTTGACATTGATATTTTGACAGTTAAGGGCGTCAGTCGGCAGATTGAGGAAGGCGGTATCAGCGCTCCGCTTACCCGTCCCATGTGTCCTCTTTCTCATCGTGCATGTCAGAACTGCAGCCTCCTCATTCTTGCGTCCTTGAAGTTCCTCGACGGAGCGCATTCGGTTTCAGCAGAAAGAGAAATCGCTGGGCCTCACGCAAGAGAAGTTTCTCCCGCCGCTGCATGGCCAGCTTCCCCAGGAGCAGGTGTACGCGGCCAGCGGCAGTGACGTGTCCGAGAGCAAAACGAAAAGGGCCGGGCACCCGCCTCCGTCCGCGAAAACCGGGAGCGTCCATCTCCTGAGGGATGCAACGATTATCGCTAGCGATTTTAACCGGATTTTCACCTGACATTCATCCGCCCCTTACGCTCGCCTGACAAGGTATGGGCGCTATCCCAGCAGCGAAATCCAGAGGAGGGTTCGTTCGTGAGAAAAAGCCTGCTTCCCGTCGCCCTATTCGCCATCACTCTCAGCCTCGTGTCCACACCCTGCATCCATGCCCAGGTCAACCTGATCGCGGTTGGTTCCCTGACCAACTCCCGTGCCGGCTCTTTCGCCGACCTGTCAGGTCTGCACAATACTCTCGAGAACGGAGCGCCCGCTAGTCTGCTCGGCGGCCTCGGATCAGGTTTGGCTTACGCGTCCGGCAACACTTTTCTCGGGCTCCCAGATCGCGGGCCTAACGCGGTGCCGTTTAACGCCGCCGTTGACGACACGGTCACCTACATTCCGCGCTTCCACACCATTGCCATGGATCTCAAACCCAACACCAGCGCGGGTCTGCCCTTCACCCTCACCCCGACGCTTCGCAACACCACGCTGCTGTGGAGCCTGACCCCGCTGGCATACGGCACTGGCGCTGGCCTCAACATCGGTTCCGGCGTCCCGCGCCAGAACAACATTCTCCAGCATTTTTTCACCGGCCGCTCCGACGCCTTCGACCCCAAACACAACTCTGGCGACGCCAACGACGGCCGCCTAGACTCTGAAGGCATTCGTCTTTCCAACGACGGCTTTCGCGTCTACATCTCCGACGAGTACGGCCCGTACGTTTATGAATTCGACCGCCTACTCGGCGTGCGGCTCCGCAGCTTTCAACTCCCGGATCATCTGTTCGTTGCCATTCCGAAACCAGTCGGCACCGACGAAATTGCCGACAACAGGAGCGGCCGCACAGCCAACAAGGGTATGGAGGGCCTCGCGATCACGCCCGATGGCAAAACTCTGGTCGGCATCATGCAAAATGCTTTGCTCCAGGACGTCGCTGCTGCTGCGAACCTGCTGCGTATCGTCACCATCGACATACAGAGCGGCAAGACGACGCACGAGTACGCTTACGAACTCACCACAGGATCGGGCGTGAGCGAAATCCTGGCCCTTAATCAACACGAATTCCTGGTGGATGAGCGCGACGGCCATGGCCGCGGCGACAACGGCAGCAAAGCCAAGACAAAACAGATTTTCAAGATTGACCTGGCCGGCGCCGTCGACGTTACCAACATGAACGGGGGCGACGCGGCGCTGAACGCGGTAAACAAAACGTTGTTCCTGGATGTCGTCAGCGTGCTGACCAACCCACCCAATAGCATCGATCCCACCCTGGTTCCCGCCAAGCTGGAGGGCCTGGCGCTCGGTCCCGACGTAAAGCAAGGCGGAAAGACGGTGCACACCCTGTGGCTTGCCAACGACAACGACTTCCTAACCCAAGTTCCCGACAAGAACAACAACTTGGTCCCCAACCCAAACCAGTTTTTCGTTTTCGGTTTCACCGACACCGACCTGGCCGGCTCGAAACTCGTCCCGCAACAGTTCAAATCTTTTCGCTGGTAGGCTTTCTGAAATCACTCTCAAGCGTACCCCGTCCAAGCTTTCCGCTTGGGCGGGAGTTCTGATCCATGAAACACAACCTCACAGTTAACAAGGAGTTTGTGTCCTTTCCCCCACGGGCCCGGGCGACTCAAACTCCTCCCCCAGCGAGGATTAGCCTTCCATGAGAAACCGGCAAAGAATCACACCGAAAAACGCAACTGCTTTCTCCACCCACCGGCACCATGACTTTCGTAAGGCAATGCAAAACCAGAATCCGCAGTGCCTTGGACGTCGAAAGCTCTCCTTGCGGACCGGAAGCTGCGCAGTGTGGAAAGTGATTTGCTGCCAGGAATCCGGGGAAGACTATCGCGGCGAAGGCGCCAGGACGATCCATGCTCGAAACCACACAGTACAAATTGGCCACGATGTACGAAAAGCATCCGCAATGCGGCAGCGACGGGCTTCTGCACGAACTCGACGACATAACCAAGATCAGCATCGAGCAGGGACATTTGCTGGCACAGCTTCATGCGACAGTCAAACCCAAGCTCTCGATTGAGATCGGGCTGGCTTACGGCTTTTCGACACTCTTCATTCTGGATGCGGCGTTTCACACAAACGCAGGCCGACATATCGCGATTGATCCGTTCCAGGACTCAATGTGGCACGGTATCGGAACGCAAGCGGTAAGGGAGTTGAACTTCGACAGCAAGTTCGAGCACATCCCCGAGACTTCGGCCACCGCCCTCACCGATCTATGCAAACAGGGGATCAAGGCAGATTACATCTACATTGATGGCGCCCACACCTTCGACTACGCTTTGGTGGATTTCTTCTGCTCCAACCGCGTGCTCACGGTGGGTGGAATTTTGATCTTCGACGATATGTGGATGCCGGCGCTTCAAAAAGTGGCGTCGTTCATCCGCACCAACCTCCGCGGCTACCAGGAAGTCCCGACCCCGGTCAAAAACGTCTTCTGTGTGAAGAAAACCAAAGAAGATGAGCGCGCATGGGACCATTTCGCAGCATTCTGAGGGATAGGTCCAAACCGCCGGCGTCGCCCTTAATCGAGCGGCAGCAGATATCCGGGCGTTCCAGCCACTCGACCGCCAAAGGCCTGCGCGTCTAGCGTAGCCATGTCCCGCGCCATCCACGAAACGGGTGTGATACGTATCGTGACCTCATCGAACGACGCGAACACCGGCCCGTTGCCGGGATCAGACATGGCTGCCGCACTCATGGATCGGCTGTGAATGCGCCGGTTTAATTCCTTGGACGGAAGCGTCTAAATTTGCGAATAACCCAGCGGACTCAAATACAAATTTGAAATGCGGCTCACAATCTCCGCGTCCGCGTACTCAGGCCGGTGCGAGAGCTCTTTCCAGGCTGGATCACTCCCAAACACCGACCACTTCGCATTCAAGTCCGCCACATCACCGAAGGTCAACATATAGGTAAGGCTCGGCATCCGGCTCCCGATCAACGTGTCTCCGAAGAACACAGGAGTCAAGCCTGTCCGGGTAAAGATACCGATTTCTGCTTCGTTGAACATCTTTACTTTGCGGACATGCCCGGCATAGGTTGCGCTCTCGTAGGTGCGCAGCTGAAAAATTCTCTTATCGCCCTTCGGCGCGACAATTTTCGGCCACCCCGCAAACGCAGACATCAGCGAACTCTCCACTCGCCCGAACGCCGGCGCCGACGCCGGCGCTCCCCAGAACGCCGCAGACGCTTTCACGAAGTCCATATCCTCTGTCAACCGCGCGTCCAGCGTAACCAGCGCTTCCACCGAGGTAGCTGGAACCAACAAATAATATGTAGGCATCTCCGGACCGATATCCAGCTTGAACGCACCGACCGGAGCCATCGCCATCCGGTTCAGCGCCGGAATCAAAGCATGCTCAAAATAGTCTTGGGTCAACGCCAACTGCGGTCCCGTCTGCAGCGCGTACTTCCGTAATTGATAGAACTCCCGAGACGACGGCGACGACGCCCAGGCTCCCGACCCGCTCATTGCCATCCCCGCCATCGCAACCGCCGATGTAACAAACTTTCGCCTCTCCAACCCGCCCTCCGATGAAAACCGCCGGCAACAGCTTACGCGATGTCCGTAGTCTCGGCGAACCCCCTCCACACTCAAGCCTGCATCCCGAGCGAAGTCGAGGGACCTGGTGTTTCCGCGCCTGCGTTCGATGGCCGACAAAAATCCCTGCCCAAGCAAGAGCTTGGATGGGGCACCTTCGAGGGGACGGGGCTTCGATTTAGTAAAGTATCGAAGGAAGATAAGCCCCAGCGGGGTCGTTGTAGAAGCCAATGGTCATGAGGGTCATCGGCTGTACGACACGAAGACCATTCTCCAGGCACCATCGGAACAACCCCGCGTTCCGGGTCGGGACAAGAATCCCAGATCCCAGAAATCCATCAGCACTCGAGATCAGCGCCTGGACATCGGAGTTCGCCTCGCCGACCATGTGTCCGAAAAAGCCAATCAAGGTGGCATACGCCACGATTCGCCCTTCTCGCTCAGCGACAGCGCCTCCGCCTTGTTCGATTGCATCGCGCAGCTCGCCACCGCGATCGTGACCATGCACAGATCGGCAAAGCCGGTTGCATTCCTCCAGATCCGCGATACGAGCGGGACGTACGCTGTAACCCGGAGTCGCCAACTTGATCGGTGGCCCTTGCATCGTAGATATCGGCTCACGCGTATCAAACCCAAGCTTGGTGTAAAGCGAAAGCGACCGGTTGTGAAAGGCTGCCTGCAGCAGTCGAGTACCCTGGCAACCGCGTTCCACTGAGCGCGCAAGCACCGCTTCCATAAGCGCTCGTCCGACGCCCTTATTCTGAACCTCGGGAGCGATGGCAATCGGCCCGACGCCCGCAATCGCAGAGCGCTCGTCGAGGCAGTTACTACCCAGTATCTGCGCGCCCGATTCGGCCACCACGCAATAGAAGCCGGGATGAGCGAACATCATGGAAAGGACTCGGGTCGCCACCTCAACCGAGGGAAAGTCGGGCGGAAAAGCGTGGTCAGTCGAAATCTTCTTGAAAGCCTCATAGCAGATTCGGCCACAGACCGAAGCGTCTTCCGGCCCGGCTCTGCGAATCGCTACCGGCGAACTGTCAAACGCAGGCTGGCGCAAGGTTGCCACAAATCCCCCCGATTCAGGCTGGACGCGGAAGTGTAGCGCAGATAGCGCGATGTTTCTAGATGCGCGGAGTCTCGGACAGGGCCGGCGGCTCCGTGCGCTCCGTTCCGGCCAACATAACTTACAAGATTTTTTCTCTGATTACCGGTGCGCTGGGGAAAAGCCCCGCCCTTCGCAACTGAGTTACGGGTGTTCTGTCACCAGTTGCAGACATTCATTTGACGAACAAGTGACACGCCCCGCGAATCGATCCTACCGACCCTGAATCAAACTTCGCAACGCACTGAAGACAGTCTTCACGAACATGCCGCGGTCTCAAGCAGTGCGCAAGACACGAGAGACCGCGGATACACATTGACGCAGTCCGATAAAAGGAGAAAACTGATGAGCCATTTCGCAAGTGAGCGCCAAACCATTTCGTTCGTGAAGTTCTACTCGCTGGCAGCTGGGATGATCACTGCTCTGGCAGTTGCACAACCCAGCCGCGGCACAAACCAATGATTTTGCTGCAAAGCAATTCGTAGCGCCAACCGTATTCCAGGCAGCCGGCCCATCCGCCGCATCGGTGCAAAGTACCGTGGATCAGTTTCGGGCGGCGCTCGGGGCCGTCAACAATGGCAATAATCCCGGCCAGGCCAGCGGCCGCCGAGAAATCAACTGGGACGGTGGTAGCCCGACCAATGCAAGCACTACTCTTACCGGCACCCCCTTAACCACGTTCCTGAACACTCGTGGCGCCAACATCACTACGCGCGGAAGCGGATTTGTCCAAGCCCCGGCGTCGGGCCTGGCAGACACGTTTGGAAACTCGAGCTACGCCACGATCTTCCACGCATTCAGCCCACTGCGCCTCTTCTCGCCGATCGGGAGCAACGTCACCGTAGTCGAGTTCTCCGTTCCCGGCAGCAACGGCAACACCCCCGCGACTTCCACCGGCTTCGGCGTGGTTTTTACCGACGTCGACTCCCCGGATGGCAGCCGCCTGAGAGATAGGACAGGAAACCGCCTCGCCAGCACGTTGATCGAGTACTACGGCACCCGCGGCGAGTTGCTTTTCACAAGCAATGCGCCGGCTTCGCCGGGCGACGGAAACCTGTCCTTCATCGGCGTTGTCTTTGGCGATGCTCGTGTTGCTCGAGTGAAGATCATAGCCGGCGATACAGCGCCGGGTCCGAATGACGATAGAAAAGATATCGTCATGATGGACGACTTCCTCTACGGGGAACCGACGACCGTTTACTAAGATGAACGTGATCTGCAGGGTGCCCCGTCCAAGCTCCCGCTTGGGCGGGGATTTCCGTCATCTCCCAAGACCTGTCTTCCTGAGCGAGTCGAGGGACCTTGTGCTTCTACGCCGTGGGCCAAACAGTTCATAGAGAATTTCTCTGATTCCTCACAAAAACGTGGGTTGCATTCTCTCCAGCGAGGGTTTTGTATGGAGCGAAACCAAGATTGGAAAGATTGATTCCGGAAAACAAGTGTTCCCCTTGGCCCAACAAGACCGGTGACACGGCCAAGTGCATTTCGTCGATCTGCCCTGCGATGAGATATTGACGAATGGTGGAAACTCCACCGCCGATTCGTACGTCTTTGCCTTGTGCCGCTTCTTTGGCTTTACTCAACGCCGGCCCCGCCCCGTCGGCGACGAAGTGGAAGGTGGTGCCGCCTTCCATCGCGAGCACGGGCCGCGGGTGATGCGTGAGCACAAAAACAGGTGTGTGGTATGGAGGATTGTCGCCCCACCACCCTTTCCACGAATCGCCGTCCCATGGACCCCGAACCGGTCCGAACATATTACGGCCCAGGATCCAGGCGCCGACATTTGTGAACGATTGCTCGGCAACATCGTTGTCAATGCCTTTCGTCCCTTCGCCTTGACCGTACATCTTCTTGAATGCGTCTGTTTTCATAAACCACTCGTGCAGTTCAAGCCCGCGAACCCCGAGCGGATTCTGCAAGTCTTGCAGTGGGCCGGCCCCAAACCCGTCGAGTGAAACCGAAAACGCAGCGACTCTGACTTTGCTCATGCTCCCACCCTTGCGACATTCGAATGGTATCAACTTAGGCCGCTTAGCAGGCGTGAGGGACGATATAGAAAGGCCCACCCCTTTCGCCAAAGAATGCACGAACGAAAGAACGTCAGGGCCCCGGCGCTTAGATGCGCCGATAGGCGGGGCACCCGCACTTGGGCGGGGCCACTCGAGAGTAAGATGTGCGGGATAGGCTGGGTCGCTACCTGCGATTTAGATCCAAGTGCGGTCTTCGACGAGAGGCGTTATGAACGGAGTCGAGTTCGGGATGGAAATCCCATTGTCCCGTCGCTCTGACAACTGACGCGGCCCGATATCTCTGAACTTGATGCCTGAGGCGGTTGAGAGCAAGTCTTGTCAGCCTCCACTTCGGCCTCCCCTGAGCTACAACGGGTCGCGCACATTTGTGAACCCGCCACAACCAGAGCGGAAAAGGCCACGCTGCTTTCGCGACGTGGCCTTTATTTAATGCCGGCAACGACCTACTCTCCCACACACTTTCGCGTGCAGTACAATCGGCCCTGCGGGGCTTAACTTCCGTGTTCGGTATGGGAACGGGTGGATCCCCCGCGGTAAGATCACCGACAACTTGTAGCAGTCGTTGGTCGTTGGCCGATGGTCGCCGGCCAAAAACCTAGCTGCAAACTTTCAAAGATCGTGAGGTCGATGCCTCACCACTGAATAGATTGGGTGTGGTTTACTTTCTTCTTTGTTTACTTCCGATTTCAACCACGCTACTTCGGCTTTTCGTCGGCGCCCAGTGTCAGCGTTTAATTTTGTCAGCCACCCAAGTTCTGGTGGTGAGCAGAATTCTGTCTTCAGCCGCTGTCCAGGTTCTGACTAAGGACTGACGACCAACGACTGACGACTGGTTTTAATGCACCGAGTAAATTTTATGGTCAAGCCGAACGGGCGATTAGTGCGGGTAAGCTTCACACATTACTGCGCTTTCACTTCCCGTCTATCAACCAGGTGGTCTTCCTGGGCCCTT
>Ga0134121_10001800_pt1 | contig 19631 bp, 11 predicted proteins | sample KB301_FD_96463 | JGI IMG/M metagenome (GOLD analysis project Ga0134121, IMG submission 96463) | Terrestrial soil microbial communities without Nitrogen fertilizer from Kellogg Biological Station, Michigan, USA - KB3-0-1 | ecosystem: Environmental > Terrestrial > Soil > Unclassified ... | reverse complement strand
TTGCAAAACGCCTGCTGGCGTTTCGCACAGTTCCCACAGGCTCGGCGACGGTTAACCAACAAACAACTAAACCGGACAGATCACTTGCTACAAAAACCGGACATTTTCACTTGCTACCGACATCGACAAAGAGTTCCGCGAGAGGTGGGCTTCCAATTCGACTCTGAAAATTGATTGTGTCGAATCGTCTTGCACACGTGGAATCTGCCTGAGTATGATCCGTCCAAAATCTGTATCCATAATTAGTCTGCTGTAACGAAACTTGGCTTGGGGCTCACTGCATTCCCGCTCGGGAATGAAGATTGGGGGGGATTGTGAGAAGGCATATCGTCATGAGGAAGCTTGTCGCGGCGGCCGCGCTGCTGTGTTGTGTTCTGTCCGGAAGAGTATTTGCTCAAACGAGCAATGCCACACTTGGCGGTACCGTGGCAGATCTGTCAGGCGCCCTGGTTCCAGGCGTCACCATCACGGCGACCAACACGGGCACGGGAATCGTCACGAGCGTGGTAAGTAACGAAACCGGGGCATATCAGTTTCCGAACCTGCAAACGGGAAAATATAAAGTGAGCGCGCAACTGCCCGGTTTCCGAACGCAGACCTACGATGAGGTCGCACTGGGTATCGCCCAGCAGGTGCGCTTGAACTTCACGTTGCAGGTTGGTGCCCTTTCACAAACGGTTGAGGTGAGCGCACCGGTCGACACATTCCTGGCCACCTCCTCTTCGTCGGTGGGAACGATGCTTTCCGACTCCAAAATACGCGACCTTCCCTTGAGTTCCCGAAACGTGCTGGACCTGGTCACAACAGCAGCCGGCGTGGAGGGAAACAACTTTGCCGGTCACCGGATCAACGAAGTAGAGACGTTGCGCGACGGAATCAGCGTTTCCGATGGACGCTACGACCTGGGTGTGTTTTCGCAGACGTACGTCAGTCCCGATCTGATTCAGGAAGTGCGGATCGTCGTTTCGGCAGCTGACGCAGAATCGGGGAAAAGCGGTGGAGTCCAATTGTCCACCCGTTCGGGAACCAACACCTTCACCGGCAGCGTATTTTGGACGAATCACAACACGGCGCTCGATGCCAACAGCTGGAACAATAACCGAACAGGCGTGAAACCGAACTATCTCAACCGGAACCAGTACGGAGCGCGTCTGGGCGGACCGATCCTCAGGAACAAGGCTTTCTTCTTTGTCCTGTATGAGGGGCAGCGCGATATCACCCGCTCGATCGTGACTTCCAACGTCCTGACCGCGCCCGCACGAGACGGCATCTTCCGGTATTTCCCTGGAGTGGTCAACGGCAACGCCATAACCAACACGACAACCGGGGTGAATCCTCAAGCTCCCGTAGTAGACGTACTTGGCAATCCGATAAGACCTGCTGCGGCTACCGGCGATCTGATCGCCCAAAGTCTATACGGCAAAGATCCGCTTCGGCCGGCAATAGACCCGACGGGACGCATTGGAGAGATTCTGAAAAGGTCGCCCCTTCCCAACTTCTTTGAGGTCGGCGACGGACTGAACACCGCTGGCTATCGGTTTGTGCGGCACACGGCAGGCGTCGATGGCGCCAGCGGAGATGGCGTCGACGTACAGCGAAACCAGATCAACGCGCGTATCGATTACAATTTCAGCCAAAGCCACAAGCTCTTTTTGACCGGCACTTATGAACGCGTGCCCACCGAGGGGAATCCGCCGCCTTTCCCCGACAGTCCCTATAGAGGCATCGTCCTTCGAACGCCTCAGGTATACACGGCGTCGTTTGTATCGACGCTGTCGTCCACGATCCTCAATGAGGCGCGCTTCGGGTACAAGAAAGGAAAGCATCTCCTCGAGGTTCCATACACCAATCCCTTCAATCCCAAAGATGAATTCTTGAAACTGATCACAACAGGTCGAAAGGCAGACGGCTCCGCTGGCGGGTATCCGTTCCTGGCGAATCCTATCAATTTCGCTAACTTCTATGACACAGGACTGGGAGACCGTGATCAGTGGAGCTCCGATAAAACCGCCGGCGACACGCTGAGCATCACCCGCGGCAAACACGCATTCAGAATCGGCGGAGAGATCCATCGTTCGTTCAATCATTCCATGCAGGGGGCGAATGCCATTCCGACTGCGACAATGGGCGCTCCGGCGAGCGCGACGGTGACGGGAATCACCAGCACGACCTTTCCTGGCCTTCTCGGCGGGAACCAGACTCGGGCGCAGAGCATCCTCGCCGATCTGACCGGAGGCATTGTTTCCATCACCCAGAACTTCGAACTCGAGAGCGCTCAGGATCCTCAGTTTCGCGATTTTCTGGAACAAACACGGAAGGGAAAGCACCGCGAAATCCACCAGAACGCGTTTAACGCCTTCTTCAAAGACGATTGGAAGATAACTCCCAATGTCACGATCAATGCCGGCCTGCGCTGGGATTATTTCGGCACGCCGTACGACCAATACGGCTTGATGGGAACGCCGAAGGGTGGGAAAGCGGCGGTGAACGGCCTGACAGAAGGCACCTTCAATGGAACCTTGACGACCGTCGATTTCATCGGCAAGAACTCGACGAATCCCGCGCTCCTGTGGAAGAACGACTACAACAACTTTGGTCCCACCGCAGGTTTCAGTTGGTCGATTCCTTATTTTGGGAAGGGCAAGACGGTTCTGCGCGCCGGATACGGTGTGAACTACCAGGGAGGCGGACGGACGTTCTCGAACCTGGATGGGAATCTTGGCAGCATTCAGGGCCTTCGCTGGACCTCGATTAACACCACCTACAACCTCCCGTGGAAGAACTTCGGGGATCTCGCCCTGCCCCTGCCGCGGGGCAAGATCCTCGATCCGGTTCAGCTCAACGCTCGCAATATTGCCATTGCCCTGTACGAAGATGAGTACGTCAACCCGTACGTTCAAAACTTTAACCTCGAAGTTCAGCGGGATCTGGCCAAGAGCCTGACTCTAGAGGTGCGCTATGTTGGCAGCAAGGGCACGAAGCTTTACGACGAGATCCCGATGAACCAGTGGCAGGCCAACAGCAATCCCGATTTTGTCGAAGCGTTCAAGATCACCCAGGCCGGCGGGAACGCTGCCTTGTTCGACCGAATGCTTATGGGACTTAATGTGACTGGATTCGGAGTAGTTGATGGCGTTACGCGCAGGGGCTCCGCTGCGCTTCGCACCTTCACCACCACGCGAACAAATTTTGCCAACGGCAACATCGGCACACTTGCCAACTTCTTCAATACGACGAATGCCTTTACCAACGAAAACGGCGGCATTCTCAGAAACGCCAAGTTGCCTGAGAATTACTTCGTTGAAAATCCTCAGTTCAGTACCGTCACACTGAATGCGAACGGCGGAAACTCCACCTATCACTCGTTGATATTGCAGGTGACCAAGCGGCTGTCCCACGGCTTTTCGACGCAGACGTCGTACACCTTGAGCAAGGCGCTCGGAGAAGACTCCGATGACAACGCCAGCAACTTCAGGGACGTCAATAACCGGCGAATGGAGAAGACGCTCACCAGCTTCAGCCGCACCCACAGTTTCCGCAGCAACGGCACACTCGAATTGCCGATCGGGCCGAACAAGTTGTTGCTCGCCAATAGTTCGGGATGGCTGGCGCGGGCAATCGAACGCTGGCAGTTCGGCGCGATCACGAACTGGTCTTCCGGCGCGCCCCTCAGTATTACCGCAACAACGGCCACGTTCAGCTCGTCCACAGCAAGCACGCCGAACGTTCTCGGACCAATTCCCGCAGATTTCGGCAAAGTGGTTCCGGCAACAGACGTTGCGGGCGCACGGTACTTCGCGGGTCTCGTGCAGACATCGGATCCGAGCTGTGCCCGAATCACATCGTCTGAGAATCTCAACACTCTATGCACCAATAAGGCGATTCAGGATTCCGCAGGGAATTACATTTTTGTGAATCCGGAACCAGGGCAGCTCGGCACTCTGGGCAAGCGCTGGATCACCGGGCCGTCGAGATTCACTCTGGACATGAACCTGATCAAGCGATTCAGAGTCGGCGAACGCAAAGAGTTTGAGTTGCGCATGGACGGTATCAACGTATTGAACCACTCCGTCTGGGCCAACCCCACGGTGGATATCAATTCCACAAACTTCGGGCGCATCACGAACAAGACCGGGAATCGAACATTTACCCTCAACACCCGGTTAAATTTCTAGGGAGGAGCTACCTCAGCACTTTCGAAAGTGCGTCGATGGAAGTGACAAACTGGATACCGAACACGCCGTCATGAGTCCGGCTATCGCCCGCGATGCTTGTCCACTCATAACCGGCTTTCAGCAGTTGAAATCGGTTCGGGCGAAAGCCGATGGCGATTTCATAAGCCTGAAGATTGGGCAGGTAAGGGGCCGGACTGCGCATGCCTGAGGCCTCAGGGCGGTTGTTCGCCTGGTAGTTTGCGCGAAGCGCGGAGTACCAGCGCGGACTAAGGATCCGCTTCACCTCGGCATAAGCGAAAGTCGAAACGGGATTACGACTGAACCCGGGATACTGAAACGCAAACCGCTCCCATTCGCCATTGACGCTCCACCATCCCCGCGCCCATTGAACGTCAATACCAAGACCGGTTGCCCGAAAGTCGCTGACACTCGAACCTGCCGGAAGATAGGGTTTCACTGCGTTATCAAGCCAGGGGCCGCGAAAGGCGGACATGCCGATACGAAATCCCTGACTGACGGTGTAGCCGATTCCGGCTGTCCCCTGTGGATGCTGTCCGGATTGAAGGGCTCCACGCGGGTTGGCAGGGGAACTGTTCGTTAACTGCAGCCGTGCGTCTAAACGATGCCAGGAAACATCAGTTTCAACGCCCATTAAACCGTATAGCGTGACCGGCGAGATACCGTAACTTTCCTCTTCTGAACCGCCGCAATGGTAGTCGACGTCAGGCCCCGTTTGTGGAGTGGCGACTCCCCCTTCGGACGAAACTCGCCGCAAATCTCCCACGCCGCAGGGGAGTTGGTCCGGTCGGAGTCTGAGGTAGGTATAAGGCAGTGGCTGGTCCAACAGTGCGTTTGCCGTGTCATCGTATCGTGTGGGAAAGGCGCCGAACGCGGATCGCATCTTTCCCGCCTTGAGACTCGCCGAACCTTTTGCCGACGAGCGCGTATATCCCACAAATGCCTGCAACACGCTGGTCTCGATTTCCCGCTCGGTGATGTACCTATCCTTGTAAAAAAATGGCGCGGAATACACTTGAACGGCGGAGTAAAAATACAGGTTCGGCCCCAGCTTTGCCTGGGGTTTGATCAATGCGCGGAAGCCCGCGGTCAGCGATCCGGCGGTTGGGTCGTCAGACAGCGTGCGGTTTGTGCGGATAAGGTCTCCCGTGATCGTTACCGGAACGGTCACGCCCACTTCAGCGTCTTGCGCCCGCAGAGTCACGCCAAGCGTGCCGCTCACTAAAAGCAAGTTCAGGATGAAACAAAATCTTCTCATGCGATCACGATCTCCCGAGCTGGCGCATGCAGGTTCGTCCCGCCCGCGCCGGCTCCATCTCTGACAACTGTGCTCGAAGCCTCCTCCAAACGCGCCGTGAAATGAAAACAGCTGCCAACTCCCATTTCACTTACCACGGAGATGCTCCCGTGCATCATTTCCACCAGGCGCGACGAGATGGTCAAGCCCAGTCCTGTCCCTCCCTGCTTGCGTGTCGAGGAGCCGTCTGCCTGGGAGAATGCTTCGAAGATGACCTTGATCTTCTCGCTGGGAATGCCGATGCCCGTGTCCTGAACCGTAAAGTGCAGCAGACCGCGATCCTGGTCTTGCCCGTTCGGTTCCACTCGCAGGGTAATCTGGCCCCGGTCCGTAAATTTGATGGCATTGTCCAACAGGTTGACGAGAGTCTGCTGAAGGCGGGCCGGATCACCGATCACATCCCTGGGGACGCCGGGTTCCACCTTGATGACGAGCGCCAAGCCTTTCGCTTCTGCGCGCTGCGCCAGTGCTCCGGCAGTTTCGCGGAGGCTCTCGTGCAAATCAAAATTGACGAGGTCCAGTTCAAGCTTCCCGACTTCCATCTGCGAGAAATCCAAAATGTCATTGATGATTTGCAGCAGACCCTCGGCAGAAGACTTGACCAATCCCAAATCGTCCCGCTGCTCCAGTGTCAGATCAGTATCCAGAACCAGGTCCGTCATGCCCAGGATGCCGTTCATCGGCGTACGCAACTCGTGACTGATGTTAGCCATGAATTCGCTCTTGGCATGGCTGGCAGCTTCCGCCTCGTTCTTCGCTTCCTTCAAGTCGGCCTCCACCTGTCTGCGGGTGTTTGCGGCATGGTTCAAAGCGCCCGCCAGCAAGTTGACTTCGCGCGTCGAAGAATCGAGGTGAAACTCGTTCCAAAGGGCGCCGGTTTCGCCACTCTTTTCGAGATCTGATGCCAGATCGGCCAGTGGCTTTGCGATCGCCCGCGATGCCAGGAACGAGAGCGCGAGGGCAATAAGCATGGCGCCTACGCCGGTCACGATGAACGCATTCCGCAACCCGCCGGTGAATCCGCGCATGGCCTCGTTGATCGGCATCAGGCAGAGAAGCTGGTAATCGGATCCCAGACCGGCGCGATCCATCCTGAGGACGAGATACGTTTCCTGACCGATTCGAATCTCGCTGCCATCGAGCAGGCCGTGTGTTTCGGAAAGCCGATAGCCGACCGAAGCTTTTATGTCCGCCGGTATAGTGCTGGCAGCGATTTCATCCTTTTCGATGAGCACGGTGTAACCGAAACCAACGAGCGAGTTCAGGCTAAAAATCTTTCCAACCGCGAAACTTCCGAGGTTCTCGGTTCCCAGGTTGATGGGAACGGTCGAGACCTCGTACAACATTTTCCCGAAGCGAACGAGCGACGGGCTTCCGGAAACAATGGATGAGACATCCAGCTCAGAGTCATCAACACTTGTGCCTACGCTCGCAGCCACTTTCCCTTCGGTGTCCAGGACCATCAGGAAGTCGTAGTCCAGGCCCCCTGACATCGCCTGCAACTGGTCTTTGATTGTCCTCCGCACTTCGGGCCCGGACTCTTCCCGCAGGAGTCCGACGGCGGCCTTCAGGCTCGCATCGTCGCTGAGCATGACAATTAACTGCGTATTGCGGCGGTTATATTCTGATTCCGTCAAATCGAGCTGTGCCTGACTGTGCTGCAGGTTGCCTTTCAGCTCTTCTCGAATGGTGGCTTTGATGGCCAGGTTCAGGACGGAGAAACCCGCTACCAGGACGGAGCACATGCAGAGGAAAGAAAGCAGGAGAGTCCTGGTGAAAATGGAGAAAGGCCTCGTCATATTTACTTCGTCAGCGCAGAAGTCGCGGCCAATTCGGTTAGGGGGATGACAATGTCGAGCGAGATCGTTTGGCCGGCGCTCACCTTGATTTGTCGAGTGAACAAACCGGCAGACCGATGCCAGGCCACCAATCGATAGGAACCCGGAGGGAAGCCGGACAACGAGAAGCTGCCATCGCCCGACGGCCGAACCCACCAGGAGTTGGGGACCACCAGAATCGCCGCGCTCATGTCGGCGTGCAGGTGACAATACACCTGAACGATTCCCGGCCGGTCGAACTTGACACCCCGCGTCTGGCCTTCGGGATAGTAACCCAGGTCGAAATTCTTGATCTTCGATAGCGAAAACACATTGTGAAAGATGGGATCGGCATTGGGAAACGAGACCGTCGAACCCACGGGAACAGCGAGGATCTCGGGATCGAAGTGTTGGTTCTTTTGGCTCAGCGTGACATTCGCGGGAGGGCCTGGATCAAGCCCGGGACCCTCCAGATAGACGATCACCCGCGACATCTCATCAATTTCGGGGGCGCTGTTTGAAGATTTCCCGGACGTCTTCGGCCCCGTAGCCATGCCCCTCACCTCGTACGATGGCAGCGCGACGCGCTTCTTGGAGAGGGCCTTGGTGACAACCACGTGTCCCATCACCGTCGCCTGGTTGGCTGCAGGCCGAAGCGTTGTAGTGCTCGCAAAAACGACAAGAATCGAAAGACCGATGATGCGCATGATGTTCACGTGTCTGCTCCCCGGATTGTCCGCTACATCAGGATGCGCTGTAGATCGCGCCTGTGCGGCGTTTTTCATGGTGCACGAGAGTGGCCTTTAGAAATTTTCGTAAACGGTTGAATCCGGATGGGGGTGATCCGTCGTCGGTCAACGCTGCGCCATAATGTCCACCCGACCCTGTCAATCTCGTGACGCCCTGATGAAGTGTCCCGCCGCTTCAGCGGGATCATGTTTCTCTCTGTGCGCATTTTGTTGATTCGTGAATTGGCTGTTGACGGGACTGCCGTCCTTGACCTAAAACTGAAGCCGCCAAGTACACCGGAGTACTTCACATTCCGACACTGTCGTCATAAGCTGAAGATTAAAGAAAGTGAGGCTTCGGTTATGGCTGATCTGTTCTTTTCAAACGTTCCCTTTGATTGCGACGTTGCCGAACTCCACAATTGGATAGAAGGGCAGGGCTTTCGCGTACAGTGTGTCGAGTTGATTAGAGATCTGGAAACACGCGTCTCTCCTTCCTTTGCTTACGTGCAGCTGGCAGAAACCGGCCGCGCGGCGGATGCGATTCTCGCTCTGGACCGGAAGCCTCTTCGAGATCGCGTCGTGCATGTCCGGGAAGATTGGCGAGCGAGGAGCGCCCGTACCGCTGCGTGAGTAGAACAAGTCGCGAACCCACTAATTACGTCCTCACTCTCGAGCAGATTGGCAATCTTGCGAGAGAATCAGGCAAACCGGCCGAAACCCTCACGAATGTGGTTGCGCTCATCGCGGATCGTTTTCAGACCGATGTGTGCTCGGCATACCTGCTGGAGCCCGATCGTGCGAATCTGATTCTTGCGGCGACACTCGGTCTCAGGAAAGAGTGCGTCGGCGTGCTCCGCCTCTCGCTGACGGAAGGCCTCGCAGGGCTCGTCGCTGAGACAGTCCGTCCGGTCTCCGTGGAGCAGGCGCCCTCGCATCCGCGCTTTAAGTACTTCAAAGAAGCCGGAGAGGATACCTTTCATTCCTTTCTTGGTGTTCCGCTGATCGATCGCGGCGTACTCCAGGGAGTTCTGGTGGTTCAAACCATCGAACCTCGCATTTTCAGCGAGGAAGAGATTCAAATGCTGGTGCAAGCCGCGGCGGAGGTAGCCCCAGTGGTGAGCGAAGCGCGTACATTGGACCGCTTCTTTGCCCCGTCTCAAGAGCGCCTTTGGACACTGGCCAGGAATCTGTGGTGGAGCTGGGATCAGGAAACCGCGAGCCTCTTCCGTGAGCTGGATCCCGTACAGTGGCAACAGCTCAATCACAATCCGATAGCGCTGCTTGCAAAGTTCCCTCTTAAGGCACTCGAACAGCGCGCCGCCGAGCTCGTTCTGCACAGTCGAATCAATTATGCCTACCGCCGGCATCAGGAGTATCTCCACGCGAAACATTCGTGGGGAGCGATCCACGCCAGTGTGCTCAGGCCGCGGCCCGTCGCCTATTTTTCCGCGGAGTTCGGTCTTCACGAATCCATGCCGATCTATTCCGGCGGTCTGGGTGTCCTAGCAGGCGATCACATCAAGAGCGCGTCGGATCTCGGCATTCCGCTCATTGGAGTGGGGCTGTTTTACGGGCAGGGATATTTCAGGCAGCGTCTCAACCGCAGCGGGTGGCAGGAAGAAGAATACCTGGAAACCAATGAAGAAGAGTCGCCAATGGAACCGGCGATCGGAATCAATGGCGAGCCGGTTACCGTGCATATCGAGACACGGAGCCTGTCCATCTGGGCAAAGGTCTGGCGCGTCCGAGTGGGGCGATGTGACCTCTTTCTTCTCGACTCGGACGTTTCCGGAAATGCGCCGGAAGACCGGGAGCTTACTTCACGGTTGTATGGAGGCGACGGTCGAGTCCGCATCCGTCAGGAACTGCTGCTTGGTATTGGTGGATTCCGCGCCTTGAAAGCGATGGGCGTCACTCCGGGCGTTCTGCATTTGAACGAAGGGCACAGCGCGTTTGTGGTGCTCGAAGCGGTCCGCGACCGCATGGAAGAAGAAGGAATCGGTTTCGCTGATGCTGCATCTCGCGTCTCGCGTGAAGTCGTATTCACGACGCATACGCCCGTGCCCGCCGGTCACGACCGCTTTCATTCAAACCTCATTGAAGAGCACCTGGGACCGCTCGGTGAGCAGCTGACGCTCACTCCCGAAGAACTTATGGGCCTTGGTCGCGAGAACCCTCTCAATGAAGATGAGCTGTTCTGCATGACTGTTCTCGGCCTGAGGCTATCGCGCCGCGCGAATGCCGTCTCCTCGCTTCACGGCCAGGTTTCTCGTGCGATGTGGACCGGCTTGTTTCCGGAAAAGACCGAAGATGAAGTTCCCATCGGGCATATCACCAATGGCGTGCACGTTCCGAGCTGGCTCGCGCCCCAGATGTCCCGGCTCTACGACCGTCATCTGGGCCCCGGCTGGCACGAACGAAGCGGAAGAGCGAGCTTGTGGGAAAAAATCGAAGATGTCGACGACGGCGAGCTCTGGGAAACCCACCTCAGTTTAAAGCTGCAGTTGCTGGAGTTCGCGCGACGGCGCGCCGCAGAGCAGGCTTTGCGCCGCCATGAACCTCCTGAAGAGATCGAGCGCTTCAATGGCACGTTCAGCCCCGATGCCTTGACGATCGGATTTGCCCGCCGCTTCGCGACTTACAAGCGCGCCAACTTGATCCTCTCGGACTTTCAGCGGCTCGCTTCGATGGTGAACGATCCGAAACGGCCGGTCCAATTTGTGTTCGCCGGCAAGGCTCATCCCCAGGACGATCCCGGCAAACGCGTGCTGCAGCAGATCGCCGAACTCATGCGTTCGAAAGAATTCGGCGACAAGTTTATCTTTGTCGAAGACTATGACATCAACGTTGGTCGATATCTCGTTCAAGGAGTCGACGTCTGGTTGAACACACCCAGACGTCCGCTTGAAGCCTCGGGTACCAGCGGACAGAAGGTGGTTTTGAACGGCGGATTGAATCTGTCGGTCCTGGATGGCTGGTGGGCCGAAGCCTACGACGGATTAAACGGATTCGCGATCGGCGTCGGACGAACTCATACGAACGAAGCCATTCACGATGCTCGTGACGGCGAAGATCTCTATCGTGTCCTGCAGGAAGAAGTCATCCCGCTCTATTACCACCGCGATGTGGACGGCCTTCCCCGCGAATGGATCAAACGCATGAAGCGCACGATTCGGACTCTCGGATGGCGTTTCAACGCGGACCGCATGGTGATGGACTACACGCTGAAATGCTATGTGCCCGCCGCCGGCGGCACGTCCAGCAGTTCCATATCACCCTAGTTGGATAACTGATTTAAAAAGGCCCGTCTTGCTACGCGTGGATTAGATAGCCTGATCTACGCGTCCATTGCGTTGAATACATATGAAATTTGAAACCTGGTTCCAAACCGTTCATGCAGCGATTCCACTTCACTCGGCGGATGCCGTTCTTCGATTGACTCAGGAGGGCGGCACGGTTCCTTTTATCGCCCGGTACCGCAAGGAGCAGACGGGCAACCTTGATGAAGTCGCGATTCAGCAGGTCCTGGACGCGAAGGAACGGTGGGATGCCACCATCAAGCGACAAGCGTTCATCCTTGAAGAAATCGAACGGCAAGGCAAGCTGACCGGCGAATTGAAGGAAGCGGTCCTTGCCACCTTCAATCTCGACACGCTCGAGGATATCTACCTTCCGTACAAGGTGAAGCGCAAAACCAAGGCCACGCTCGCCAAAGAAGCGGGACTGGAGCCGCTCGCCGATTGGATCTGGAGTCTCGGGCACGGGACCGCTGCGCCAGAACCGGGACAATTGCTGCAGGTCTATGCGCTCGCGTTCTATAACGCGGAAGCCAAGGTCACCGACGCACCGACCGCGATCGGTGGAGCGCAGGATATTCTGATCGAGCGCCTGTCTGAGACGCCGCAGTTGCGCGAATTCACCCGGCAATACATGCTCACCGGGAGCTACGCGCGCACGGCCCGGACCGCGAAGGCGAAACCCCACAGCAAATACGAGAAGTACTTCAGTTATTGCGAACCGATTCAGACTCTGTTCAAACCGGAGAACTCGCATCGATATCTGGCGATGCATCGCGGTTGGATGGAGGAGGAGTTGTCGTTCAGCCTGGGCGGCGGGCTGATTCCTGGCGAGGGCGGCGCGCTGGAGGTCGATCCCGCCTTTGACGCGGGATTGCTCGCACGCTATGAGAGCGAAGCGCTCACCGTGCCCGTGGATTCCGTCGAAGCCCCAATCCGTGACGTCCTGGTGCGAGCGGCGCGACTTGCCCTGAAGGTCTATGTAGGGCCGAGCATCGAGTCGGAAGTTCATCGTTCACTCAAGGAAGTGGCCGGTGAAGCGGCTATCAAGGTGTTCGCCGAGAACGTCCGCAAACTGCTGCTTTCCGCCCCCTTCGGTTCGAAAGCGGTGCTCGGCGTGGATCCCGGAATCCGGACCGGATGCAAGCTGGCGCTCGTGGACGACTCCGGTAAATACGTCACGTCCACGGTGATGCATCTTCAGACCGATAGTGAAAAAGCCCGCGCGAAGAAGCTGCTGGCCGAAACCATCCGCAATACCAACATCCGCGCCATAGCTGTCGGCAATGGCACTGCGGGGCGAGAGACCGAAAGTTTCCTGCGAGACACGTTGAGGGAAAGTGGAGTGACAAACGTTCCAGTCGTGATGGTCAACGAGTCCGGAGCGAGCATCTACAGTGCAAGTGAGAATGCGCGTGAAGAGTTTCCGGATCTCGATCTGACGGTGCGCGGCGCGATTTCGATTGCGCGGCGGCTGCAGGATCCGCTGGCCGAACTGGTGAAGATCGATCCCAAGAGCATCGGCGTCGGCCAATATCAGCATGACGTATCTCAGACAGGACTGAAGAAGGGGCTCGATTTCGTCGTCGATTCCTGCGTGAATTCCGTAGGCGTGAACCTGAACACGGCCTCCTATCACCTTCTTGAACGCGTTGCAGGCATTGGCCCCTCACTGGCGAAGAAAATTGTCGACCATCGGAACAAAAGCGGGCTGTTCACGTCGCGCCAGCAACTGTTAGATGTGCCGAGGTTCAGCCAGAAGGCCTTCGAACAGGCGGCGGGCTTTCTGCGCATTCCCAATAGCGGGCACCCGCTCGACAACACGGGCGTGCATCCGGAGCGCTATCCACAGATCGAATCGTTGGCCGAGCGAATGGGTAAAACCGTCGCGGATCTGACCGACAGCGGCGTTTCCCTCGTCAAGCAGGACAAGCTGTTTAGAAACACTGTCGGAGAGTTCACCTTTGCGGACATTGTCGAAGAGCTTTCAAAACCGGGACGCGACCCGCGCAGCGAGTTCCAGGCTTTCACGTACCGTGAAGACGTACACCAGGTTTCCGATCTGAAACCGGGCATGGTATGTCCCGGCATCGTGACGAACGTCACGAACTTCGGCGCCTTCGTGGACATCGGCGTCCACCAGGACGGCCTCGTGCATATTTCGCAGCTCTCGGATCGCTTCGTCAAGGATCCGCGTGACGTCGTGAATCCGGGAGACCACGTTTCAGTGCGGGTCCTGGAAGTGAATCTCGATAAGCAGCAGATCGCGTTGACGATGAAAAGCAGCACGCCTGTCGCCACGTCCAAACCTGTGGAACAGAGGCCCGCCCGCCGCCCGGACACGCCTCAACGCGAAGAGCGCAAACCGAAAATCTTTAACAACGCGTTTGCTGAACAGCTTGCGAACTGGAAGAAATCCTAAGGCCTGCCCTTCTTCGCGTCCCGTATTTTCTTCTGCGATTGGGCCCACGCAAGATTGTTGCGAGCCAAAGTGAAGTCAGGACGGATTCGAATGGCTTCACTGGCCGCGGCAATCGCAAGATCCCACATCTGTAGCTCTTCGTAGGCGGCGGCGATGTTGTTATAGGCCTCGGCATAGTTCGGCCGTAGTTTCAGCGCCTCGCGGGCGGCTGCGATGCACTCTTCATATCTGCCCGCGCGATGATGCGCCAATGAGAGATTGAGATAGTCTTCAGCGGTGCGTGGCGACTTCGCGGACTCGGCGCTGGCCAGAAACGCGGCCGCGGTGCCGTCTTCGGGAAAGCGCTGAAGGGTGTTATCCGCAGCGGCTCGCAGCGCCACCCAGTCGCCCAGTTCCGAGTACGTTTGCATCAACAGGTACCGGGCCGGCATGTAGTCCGCATTTTTTGCCACAGCCTGTTCGAGTTGTGTAATAGCCTCGGGAAATCGCTTCCCTTCCTTCAACCATCGGCCGTAAAAGAAATAACTTTCCGCCGCGTTCGGCTTGAGCGCGATCGCTCGATGAAAATAGCCTTCCGCCGCGGAATTCTCATTCAAACCACCGCTCGCAATTCCCCGGTTGATCTCGAGCGAGAAATACGCCGGGGTGTACACGGCTGCTCGATTGAAGTAATCCATCGCTTTTCGATAGTCCCCTTTCGCCATCTGCGTGAGACCGTAGTTCATCAGACCGCGGCCATTCTTTGGGCTCTTCTGGGTGACGTCGAGCCATAACGACTCCTCGGTTCGCCAAACTTCGTTCCGCTTCCGGGTTGCCGCCACTAGACTCAGGACCGCCAGCACAACAGCCGAAACCGCAATCGCCCTCCACGCAGGACGTAGCGTCCGGATTCGACTGCTCCAGAGTGCGATCGCCCAGCAGCAGGCCAATGCCAGGCCGACAAAGGGAAAATACATTCGGTGATCGTTCTCCACTTCGGCCAGCGCAAAACCGGCGGTGGGAACCTGTGCGAGCAAAAACCACCAAAGGCCAAATCCCGCCGGTTTCCATTCGCGGCGAATCGAGCACCAGACTGCCAAAGCAAGGACTGCGGCGACGAACGCGAAGCCGAGCCATGCTCCTCCTTCAAACACACTCGCGACTGCCGCGAAATCCGTGTCCGCCGTCAACCCGCTTGGGATGAAGAATGTCTTGAAGTACCGGAGGGCCACCAGCGGCTGTGTGATGCGATACGCAAAGGCAGAACCGGATGTGGGATCGAAGGTAGCCGGCGTTAATGCCGTCACGATAAAGCCCATCAGTGCGGTCACCAGCAGGGCGGGAATGCAACGGACCAGCGCGGCCACGGTCCTGTCTTCCTCGAAAAGGCGGACATAAACAAAGAGGATCGCAGGAAAAATCAATGCGGGCGGTTTGCTCAGAATCGCCAGGATCAGCGGAACCAGGTACCACCCGGACTTTCGGGATCCGGGGAATATTGCGTAGGCGGCGATCGCGGCAACTACGCCCAGCGTCGAGTAGATATCGGCTCTCTGAATAACGTAGTTGACCGTCTCCGCAATCGCTGGATGAATTCCGTAAATACCGGCCGCACACAGTGCCACCCAGGGGTTTCTCGGATGTGGATTCGCCAGATCGCAAATCTTCCGGAACAGGACGAACATCAGGAAAAGCTGGGTGATGAACCACAGGAATGTCGAAGCATGAAAGTACAGCGGCTTCAGGCCGTGCGCGATCCAATAGTCCACGGCGAGGGAGGCGGTTACGAGCGGTCTATACATGCGGTTCGCCGGCAGCGTGCTGGACGTGCGCGTATCGCTGAAGATCAAACCGATGTGATGCAGATCCCGGATGTAAGGATTGTCGACGATCGTATGACTGTCGTCGAAGTGGAACGAGTTCTCGAAGTGATTGGAATAGGCGAGAGTGACCAGGGCAAAAAGAACGCACAGGCCCGCACACAGCTTTCCGTTTGCAAAACGCATCGACTCCGTCCTCGTCACTGCCAAGGGCGCCCGAACTTTCAACCTATCGCCCAAGGAGGCTCAGGATTACAACTTTGAGAAACCTCACCGAATCCCAGATATTACTGAACCGGCTGACTTCACCGGCATAGATCGTTCGAACCCGGCAATCGCCAATCCGGAAGCCCTGACGCGCGGACTTGATGATGACTTCGGTCTCGAGGTCATAGCGACTGCAACGGAGTCCGACATTCTTGAGGAGCGGGGCGCTATAAAAACGAAATCCCGACTGCGAATCGCGAATACGCTGCCGGCACGCAACGGAAACCATGAAACTGGCCGTCCGATTCGCCGCCAGGCGGAGCAAGGGTATTCTCTTGGAATCCTCCATTCGATTGCCAAGAATCAGGTCATATCGATCGAGCAGTGAAAGAAAAGCCGCGATGTCCTTCGTGTCGTGCTGGCCATCTCCATCCAATGTGAGAACCCCGTCGTAACCGTTCTCGATCGCGTACGCAAAACCAGCTTTGAGTGCTTCTCCCTTTCCCATGTTCAGGTCAAGACGTTGGACTAACGCGCCAGCCGCGCAGGCCGCAGCGTTTGTGCCGTCCTGGGATCCGTCGTCGACGACGAGGACGTCCGGAACGAGGCGCCTGACGCCAAGAATAATGGAGGCGACCGTGGCTTCCTCGTTATACGCAGGGATCAACGCCAAAACTCTCATAGGGAGCCTGGAGCAAAACCAGGATAAAGCTGCAACCACGTCAGCACGGATCTAACTGTCTCCCTGGACGCTGGGCCGCCGCTCCATGAAATGCTGCAGCCCGTCGCTGCCGGTTGTTGCAAAGCCCAGTCGCTGATAAAGCCGAACCGCGCGATTATCGCTCCGGACCGCGAGACGCACGGTCTTGCCTGCCCGTTCGGATTCCATCAGGACGCCTTTGAGGACCGCCGATCCGACGCCCTTTCCGCGGTGCTGCGTTTGAACAATGATGTCGACGACGTGAATGACGCCTTCAGAGTCCGAAAGCACAAGCCAACCGGCCGGCCTGTCGTCGAGGAGGACGATCCTGCTCGAGGTCCTGGGAGGGTCGCGATGAATGTTCTGACGTCGAATTCTGTATTGGATATCCAGCAGATGATTGCGCATCGGCTCAGGCCAGTCCCGCATGGCAAGATCTTCCATGACGAACTCGACGACAAGCTGCCGGACGAAAGACTCGTCCTCGGGCATCTCGGCTCGGCATGAAATCGTCATGAAATTAGCCACGGATTGCAGGAACAGGAATTCGGGGCCGGACAGGAATTCGGGGCCGTGCTACTCGAACCCCGAATTCTGAACTTCGAATTCGGGGTTCGAGTAGCACGGCCCCGAATTCCTGTCCGGCCCCGAATTCCTGTTCCTGCAATCCGTGGCTAATGACACCATCCTAGTTCCGGGATGGGAAGATTCCTTCCGTGCAGATGATGTAATTGATACCGAGAAATGGATTCCGGGTGCCGACGGGCTGATTGCCGCCAGCCGTGCCGATCATCTGCGGATTCATCGTTGTACCGTCCGAAGTTCCAGCATAGATATTCAATGCATCTCGTGAGTCGTTGCTGGGAAAGGCGTTGGCTGGGCTGGTCGCGTTTGCGCTCTGGCTGGCGGCCACGAGGTGGGTATGCGCGGGCATCTGGCTTGACAGCAGCGTGACGTTCTCACTGCCGGCCGCCTCTCCGAGCGTGATGTTCGCCAATCCCGGTCCTTGTCCGGCGCCAATGGGCGCGCGCCCTCTGAGATCCGGGAGGCCAAATGTCACTCGCCCATCCCCGCCATACGTGGTTCCAAGAATAGAGAATAGAGCCGTGTTTTGCGCAATGGACAGCAGTTGTCCATTGCACAACGCCCAACCGCGCGGAGCAAAGTTTCCCGCAAAAATCATGATCGTACCTAGCGTTCCATCCATTGTCACTCTCCCTCTATAGTGCTTGTTTCTATCGGTAAGGTTGGCCTCCGTCTGGAGACGCTGCGCTCAATGACCGCTCGATCCTCGCCGGTCCCGAATCCGAACGTTACCTCAAAATCGAGACGCGAAACTCCTGATACTTTTGTTCCGTCCGCCCTCATCACTGACAGCGCAGCCCGGAGCCGAAATGAACGATAGGTGTGCTGCTGGTCTGAGTCCACTTCAGAGCAAGACTGTCGCCGGAAGACACAGACACTGGGTTCGAAGTGCACGTCTGAGAAACAATCTGGCCGATAGTAAGGGTACTCGTGGCCGTACAGGACATTGTGGTGTCCGTGCCGTTCTTCACGACGGTGACCGTCACAGAGTCTGTTGCTGCCGACGCGGATGCTAATGTCGTCGTGATCATCAAGTGATCCACCGTACATGCCACAGGCATCGGCGACCCGTTGGCGCCTCCATTGGCCTGGGATATACCTCCGGATGTGGATTGATATCCCCCGATAGCGGTGTACCACGGGTTGGTGTTTCCAGGAGTCGTTCCCGACACCAGGAATATTCCGCCAGCCGCGCCGCCTGTCGCTCCGGTTGTGCCCGTCGGACCGGTTACGCCATTGGTTCCATTCGTACCATTGCTGCCGGTTGCTCCGGTCGTGCCGGTCGTGCCGGTCGCCCCAGTCGGCCCGGTACTCCCTGTAGTACCCGTCGTGCCTGTAGTACCGGTTGGGCCGGTGCTCCCAGTTGCGCCGGTTGAACCTGTTGTGCCGGTTACCCCTGTCGTGCCTGTAGAACCCGTACTCCCCGTAGTACCCGTCGTGCCTGTTGTACCGGTTGGGCCGGTGCTCCCAGTTGCGCCGGCTGAACCTGTTGCGCCGGTTACCCCTGTCGTGCCCGTAGAACCCGCACTCCCCGTTGCACCCGCCGGGCCAGTTGTCCCCGCGCTGCCGGTCGCGCCCGTGGCTCCCGTGGCTCCCGTGCTTCCCTGTTGTGCCAGCAAGGCCCAGGGCGCGCCGAGACCCGGGATGTTGCCAACGTTCCCTGATGACAGACTGATATAGGCAGACCCGTTGAAGAAAACGGCGTCCCCGACGGCATAGGTCGTGAGATTGGACCACGTCCCCTGGAAAGTAATCGGCGGCCCGGTCGTTCCGGTAGACCCGGTGGCGCCAGTAGGGCCTGTAGAGCCGTTGACACCGTTGAGACCGGCACTACCGGTAGCGCCGGTCAAGCCCGCTGATCCGGTGCTTCCGGTAGCGCCCGTAGCGCCGGCTATCCCCGTGGCTCCTGTACTTCCATTGGCTCCCGTGCTTCCTGTGGCCCCCGTAGCTCCGAGAGGGCCCGTGGCACCCGTAGAACCCGTGACTCCCGCCACGCCCACCGGCCCGGTTGATCCCGTACTTCCTGTGGCACCCGTCGCTCCGAAAGATCCTGTTGCGCCCGTAGAACCTGTGACTCCCGCCGCGCCCACCGGCCCGGTTGATCCCGTACTTCCTGTGGCGCCCGTCGCTCCGGCAATACCCGTCACACCTGTTGCGCCGGCGGTACCCGTTGCGCCGGTCGTTCCGGTCGCTCCAGTAGCCCCCTTCTGCGCGACCTGACCCCAGAAAGCGGGACTCATATCCGGTTGGTTGTTGAGGTTTGCGTTCTGAAGTGAGATATAACTGCTGCCGCCGAAACTAACCCCGTCTCCCAACTGATACGTTGTTGCGGAGCTCCAGCTTCCCTGGAAAACGAGGGGCGGACCACTCGAACCCGTTGCTCCTGTCGCCCCGGTTGCACCAGGACTTCCATTGACTCCGTTAGTACCCGCAATACCGTTGGCGCCTGTTGCACCTGTACTCCCGTTGGCGCCCGTTGCACCCGTACTCCCGTTGGCGCCCGTTGCACCCGTACTCCCGTTGGCGCCCGTTGCACCCGTACTCCCGTTGGCGCCCGTTGCACCCGTACTCCCGTTGGCGCCTG
>Ga0134121_10001799_pt1 | contig 19635 bp, 17 predicted proteins | sample KB301_FD_96463 | JGI IMG/M metagenome (GOLD analysis project Ga0134121, IMG submission 96463) | Terrestrial soil microbial communities without Nitrogen fertilizer from Kellogg Biological Station, Michigan, USA - KB3-0-1 | ecosystem: Environmental > Terrestrial > Soil > Unclassified ... | reverse complement strand
GGATGTTTGACGCACCGGCATGGTAAATTACGCACGCCAACGCCATCGCTTCACTACGCAGTTGGTCGCCATTCATCGGCCTGCAAATGGAATACAGCTTGATTGAGCGAACCGTAGAACGAGAGCTGCTGCCGATGGCGAAAGCTCTGAACCTCGGCGTCACGGCATGGGCGCCCTTGTCCAACGGCGTGCTTACCGGCAAGTATCACGGGCACAGTCCTGCTGATGCCGGCCGAATGAACAGCGACATGCTCAAGGACTTCGTTCCTGAAGCACAGCGCACTGACCGCATTATCGGCGCCGTCAAAACCGTCGCGGAGAAAACGGGCCGAAGCATGGCTCAGGTGGCACTGGCATGGCTTCGGTCGCGGTCCGTGATTCCGATTCTTGGAGCCCGCAAGCTCACCCAGCTTGAGGACAATCTTGCCAGCATCGACCTGGCTCTGTCGGTTGAACAGACGCAGGCCCTGGATGATGCAAGCTCCATCGAACTCGGCTTCCCCTACACCCTGTATTCCAAAGAATCCTCAAGGGCTATCTTGTATGGCGGCATGCGCGACCTGATTGTTGCCTAGCATGAATTCTCCGATTTGAAAGGGAGGCGGAAAATGACGAGCGAATTTGCAGGCAAACGGGCATTGGTGACCGGAGGTACTCGCGGAGTAGGCGAAGCTATCGTACGTCGGCTGGCCACAGCTGGCGCAACCGTTGCAACCACAGCCCGGTCCGCCACGCACCCCAGCTTGCAGGTGAAGCTGTTTGTTCAGTCCGACATCAGCACGCGGGACGGAGTGAACCGGGTTGTCACACAAGTGCTGGATGAATTCGGTGGTATCGACCTTCTGATCCATAACGCTGGGGGCTCGGCAGCGGCCGGTGGCGGAGCATTGGTATTGTCCGATGAAGATTGGCAGCAGGCGTTCGACATGAATCTTTTCGCGGCCATCAGGCTGGATCGCGCCCTCCTTCCTTCAATGTTGAAGCAAGGCTCAGGTGTGATCATCCACGTTTCGTCGATTCAGCGGACACTGCCTTTATTTGATTCCACCCTTGCCTACGCGGCAGCCAAAGCTGCGCTTACGAATTACAGCAAGGGGCTCTCAAAAGAGGTTGCCCCCAAAGGTATCCGTGTGAATAGCGTTGCGCCGGGGTATACGGAGACCGACGCAGCTAAAGGGATGGTGGAGGAAATCGCGCAACGAGCGGGCATCAGCGAAGAGGCCGCGAGGCAGCGGATCATGGATTCCCTCGGCGGCATTCCGCTGGGCCGACCAAACCGACCCGAGGAGGTCGCCGAACTTGTCGCCTTTCTCGCATCGGACCGGGCTTCGTCCATTACGGGAAGCGAATACGTGATTGACGGCGGGACGGTGCCCACGATCTGAAAGAGGACGGTTCCGCCCCCGCTGGGAAAAAAATTTCCTTAGTTCTGTTTTTGTCTCTGACGGCCGCTGCTTCACCAGCCAGTGTCCGGGACGAAACGCCCCCGCAAACGCCTCGACTATGTGTGAACGTGGATGACCTACAAGTTGTGAACGTCCAGCTGAATTTGTAATCTCGTTCCATCAACTCCTGGCATTTCCCGACCGATGCCCTCGAATCAGTTGCTCGACCAATTCATCCCCGAATTGCCTCGTCAATGGGCCCGAGCGCAATAACAGGCGGTAATAGATTGCGCCAAAGATCGCGTCGTTCAGTAATTCGGGCTCCGCCTCCAACCGCAACTCGCCTGAATTCTTGCCTCGCTGCAGATCGGCGATGGTAGCAGTCCGCCGGGGACTGACCCATCGGTCAAAGAACTGCTGAAGAATGCCTGGCTCGCTCTGGCTCTCAGCGATCAACCCAGCCACGATCTTGCCGAAGGGCCCGTTGAACGCATTGATCAAGCTCCGCACTCGAAACCGCAGAGACTCTTCCGTGGTCAGGTCCAATGGTTTGTCGAGACTGGGAGCCATCCGCTCGCAAAGCATGGATAACACTAAGGTCGCCTTGGTCGGCCACCATTTATAAAGGGTGGGTTTGCCCACCTTGGCCCGTTTGGCGACTTCTTCCATGGTCAAGTCGCGGACTGACTTTTTTTGAAGCAGCGCATATACGGTGTCCATGATGACGGAATGCGATGCCGCCATTTCGCTCGGCGGGCGACCTTTCCGGGCGCGGTGGGATGATTTTTTCATGCATTTATATTAACAGAACGTACCGTAAATATTATTGACGCCATTCACGCGACTCGCACATAATAAAACTGAACGTAAAGTAAATATTACTCTGGCAAAACGACTAGCTTGAATCGTAAATCGGCTAAACGCGTAAAGGAGAACCAATGAACAATCAAATCCACGAACCCCTCACTTCCGAAAATGCAGCGCTCGTCCTCGTCGATCATCAGGTCGGCCTCATGACCGGCGTCCGTGATTACTCGACTGGAGAGCTGAAACACAACGTGGTCGCCCTGGCAAAAGCGGCCACGGCGCTGATGCTGCCGATCATCGTTACGACAACGGCACGCGACAGTATGTGGGGGCCGACGTTCCCTGAACTCGTGGAAGCGCTGCCAGGAGTGGAAATTATCGATCGTTCCTCAGTAAACGCCTTCGATGACGAGCGAGTGGCTGGCGCCATCGCGGCAACCGGTCGCAAGAAGCTGATCTTCGCCGGCATCTCCCTGGAAGTCTGCGCTGCCTTACCGGCTATCACTGCCATCGGAAAGGGACTGGGCGCTTATGTAGCGGTCGATGCCTCGGGAACGTTCAGCGAGACCAAACGTCTTGCCGGACTCCTGCGCATGCTTCAGGCCGGGGTTATTGTCTCGGATTACAGCACGTTGATGGTGGAGATCCTTAAGGACAACGCGCGCCCAGACTCCGGCGCGGTCTACGGTGCCATCGACATGCCGTGGGCCAAACTCGTGGGGCAGATCGCCCATGCCTATGCTAAGTAAGTGGCCTGCAATTTGGGTTACGGGCTCTCGCTGAAAGCGTCGATCGCGAGGCCCTGCGGTCGCTCGTTCCCGGGACCGACAGCGAACGCCATTATCAGGACGATAAAGTTACTGAATGGTCGAGATCTACAGGTGCCTCGATTTCGAAGACGCCTTCATTGGCTAAATAGACTCCGATGAACGAGAGTCAAGTGCTTGAAATGACATTAGCGTCCGAGACATTGTCGGACTCACCTTACAACCACCGCAACAATTCCCGAAAGTCCAGGCGAAGCCGACAGCGTCTAGCAGACTGTAGATTCATCGACAGATTTCCCTTCCAGCAATCCTCATCCTCGGTATGCGGCTACTGGGCCTACATTAGGCTATAGACGGTGCCTCATGCTCGAAATGGGAAACCGCAAGCAGCCAAGCACATTTCAGCCGCGTCGGATCAACGACTTGTATACCGATGGGTTTTGACTCAGTCAGAAGGAGAGCAAGTGAGTGCAGACGAAAAACGACCAATGATTCCAAACGAAGGATACATGCGACTGCCGGCAATACTATCAGTGTTTCCAGTCTCTCGATCGACGTGGTGGGCGGGTATCCATGCCGGCCGATTTCCTAGGGGTGTCAAACTCGGCCCGCGAATCACAGCCTGGAAAGTCGAGGACATTCGAAAGCTGATCGAAAACCGAAGTGCTACCGCAACCGAACAGATCAAACGAAGTGCGTGAGCAGACCCTCGCGACCTCTAAGATTGACGCGCTCGCTTGTTCACGTTCGCTACGGACACGTCGACCAGGCTTTCGTGCCGGGCTCATGGCTGTCAAAGAATCCAAGACATTCACAACGCGTGCAATTTTTTCAGCGAACCACCATAGCGGAAGATTCAGCGACCAACATTGCGTAGAATGCTTCATACAGTGCGACACGAGAGCGATTTTGTCACATCGCTTCATTGTTTCAGCCTGGTTGCCACCTGTCTCCCGTTTCAAGTGGCGGGAAGGATGGTGGGAAAATGCACGCGAAGTAAGTATGTGACTGATATTTAAAGGCCGTTCGATTCCCGTTGGAGCTACTTCCCCCACAACCACTCAAGTCCAATCTCGTCTAACAACCCCAATGAAATCGCGAAATTAGGCCTAAAAACACACCAGCGGTGCCCAACGAGGTGTAGCCTTCACGCAGAGGCAAGGACATCCTTGCCGAACGCCGCGCGCAAAGGGAATGCCGACCGGATCGCCCGGCATGGAGGGGCAAAAGAATGATGCATATTCAGTATTAGCGCTCGATTCCTCGAGGTGGACTTCAATCTTTAGGACCGATCCGGCCGGTCCCTGAGGATGGTGCAAACCTCAGCCGGAATTTTCCTTTTGCCTGACTGCCATTGTAAGATGACGCACATGTCGCAGGGCCTCACGCGAGAGACAAAAGTAACAAGGAAAGCGCCAACGGTTTTGACAATAGCCTTTGGGTTCACGCTATTGTTGCCGACGCTCTTGTGTGCTCTGCCGTTTTATGCGATGAGTTCTTCGGAGCATGACTGCTGCCTTCACATGAAGATGCAGGAGTGCAGCCAGGCCAACATGTCTTCATGTTGCACAACGGGGTCGCCTACCGTTGCCATGGACCTGACGACTGTCGCGAACAAGCTCCCTCCAGTATCGAGTACATCGCAGCCGTATTTCGCCACCTCGGCAACTGTCGTTATCACCTCAGCGGCAAACCCGACAGGAGAAATCCTGCAGAGTAGTAGTCCCCCGCTATTAAGCAGCCTCGTTTCCGTCCAAGTCCTTCGAATCTGATCTTCCTCCACTCTTAGTCGAAGTGGGCGCACGCCATCGGCGCGCCTGACTCCATTCCTTTTTCACTTCGAGGAGGATACATGTATTCGCTCTTATTGCTCGCCGCATTAGCGGCGGGCCCGATGACGCTGGCGCAAATCGAAGCGGAGGCACTGGCTAGCAATCCCACTATCCGAGGCGCGGCCCAACAGGTCCGAATCGCAGAAAGCAGACTCGGAACTGCCGCGTCGATCGATGATCCGCAGTTCGGCTATCGCGCGTGGAGCACGCCTTTGCTTCAGCCGTGGAACGTCAACCAGACGCAGCACATGTTCATGTTCAGCCAGAACATACCCGCGAAAGGCAAACGTGAGTTGCGCTATGTGGTTGCCTCCGACGAAGTAGATATCCAGAACCTGCTGGTTGAAGCAAAGAAGCGGGAGATCTCGGCGATGGTGCGTCAGGCTTTTTACAAGCTCCTCAGAACTTACGACGAACTCCGAATTCATCACGACCAGGCAGCTTTAACCGAACAGACCATCGAAGCAACGCGCATCCAGTACACGAACGGCAAAGCCACACAACGAGACGTCCTGCAGGCAGGCGTCGCCTATTCCCGGCTGGCCGAGCATCTCATCATGTTTACTCGCGAGGCTGACGCGGCGCGTTCCGAACTAAACACCCTGATGGGACGGTCTCCTGCTGAACCGCTCGAAGTCGAAGGCGAATATCAAATCGTCGCGGCTCTGCCGTCGCAGAACGAACTTCAGGCCATAGCCGCCAAGAACCGGCCCGAACTCATCGCGCTTGAAGCCATGCAGAAGCAAGGCGGCCACAAGATCGAGCTCGCGCAGAAAGACATGAAGCCGGACTACACGGTCTCCGCCGGTTACATGCTCATGCCGCCGGGCGGAGCGAATCGGAACGGCTGGCTTGCGGAGCTGTCGATGACACTGCCGTGGCTCAATCGGGCCAAACACTATTCCGAAGTCGTGCAGGCTCACGAAGAAACAGCAGGGACCCAGGCGGAATACCAGAAACAGAAGGCCATCATCGCTAAAGAAATTCGCGATGCGATGATCCGAGCGGAAGCAGCTCTGAAAATCGTCGACCTTTATCGCGAAACGTTGAAGCCTGACCTGCAAACTCTGACGAAAGCCGCAACCGTGGCCTATCAGACAAACCAAGCGGGGCTATTGGGTGTACTCGACAGCCAGAGCATGTCGATTGATGCCGAATATGCCCTCTTCGAGGCTCTCGCGGAATACGAGCAGAGCATCGCGGAAATCGAGCGCGCTATCGGTGCATCGCTACCCGGAGAAAGGAAACCTCTATGACACGCGCAGAAAGCCGGTGGCTTTTCGTCGGAGTTCTTGCAGGGGCTCTTGTCGCAGGCGCAATTGGATTCGGCGTCTACTACAAGGTCCAACACAAACAATCGATGGAAGCGGCGCCGACGGCGGCGTCCACGAACGAGGCCGCATCGACCGCTCCCGCGATGCCCGCCGACAGGCAGAGTGCTGTTCAACTCTCGCCTGAGGAACAGACAAAAATTGGTCTGCAGACTGTCGAGGTTCGGCGCGAGTCCGTCACGGAAGACATCGTCTCTATCGGCCGCGTAGAGGGGCCTGAAACCGCGCTCGCAACGATCAGCACCAGATTTGGTGGGCGTGTCGAACACCTCTTCGTCAACTTCACAGGCCAGCCCGTCAAACAAGGCGATCCCGTTGCCGCCATCCAGATCACCGCTCAGCCGGCAGGCAAAGACGATCCCGTCTCCTCCATCTACAGCCGTGACTTGATCGCGGCCGCCGAAGAGTACAAGTTCGCGTTGCAGAATCGAGAACATGCTCATGCCTCCTCACGGCAGGATGCAATCGCGCAGGCCGATGCCCTCGTTGAAGCCAGCCGAGTTCGTCTGGAGCGTTTCGGGCTCTCGCCGGAACAAATCAGTACCGTGCTGACTACGCCAGAGCAGCCGATCCGGGTAACAGTGCAGGCCACCTCTTCGGGAATTGTGCAATCCAGAAAGGTCGCCGAAGGGCAGTTCGTCAACGCAGGCGATACTCTGATTGAGCTAACGAACCTGAACACCGTCTGGGTCAAGGCTGACGTCTTCGATACGGACCTCTCGCGAATTCGTCCTGGACTCTCAGGAACGATCACGAGCGACGCGATTGCGGGTTTGAAGCTGACCGGCAAAGTGGATTTCATCGATCCACATTCGAACCCGGAGACACGCACGACACCGGTTCGAATTCAGGTCGACAACCCGGGCACGCGTTTAAGACCCGGAATGATCGTTCAGGCTGCATTCCACATCGGCTTGGGCAACGTGCTCACCGTTCCACGCGAAGCGGTCCTCGACAGCGGCACCGAGAAGATTGTTTATGTCGCGAGAGACAACGGTGTGTTCGAACAACAACGGGTACAGGTCGCGACCCCGTTGAAGGATCGCTATCCAGTGACCGAAGGCCTGAAGCCTGGGGACAAGGTCGTCACCAACGGTGTGTTCCTTGTGGACTCCCAAACACGTCTGACCGGCGGACTGACCGGAATGTTCGGCGGCTCCAAGTCCTATTCCGATTCGGCCACGCCTGCCGGCGTCGCGCCGCCGACGAGCGGGTACAAACTCACGTTCAAAATAGAGCCCGATCCGCCTCAGGGAGCAAAACCGAACACCATTCACATCTCACTCACCGATCCCTCTGGAAAGCCGGTAAGCGACGCGCAAGTCCGGCTGACATTCACGATGCCCGCAATGCCTGCAATGAACATGCCCGCGATGAAAAACGGAGCTGAGTTGAAGTGGACAGGCTCCGAATACACAGGGCCGATCCAAATCATGATGGCCGGTGGCTGGAATGTCGGGATTGAAGCGCGTCGCGGCAATGAAGTTCTCGCAACGTCGCAGGCTCATATCAATGCTCGCTAATCGACAACAGGAAGGAACAACACATGCGCCCTTCAACGATCACGTTCTTGGCAACAGCACTCGCGGCTACTCTGTCTCTTTCCGCTTGCGGAGAGAAGTCCGCCGACGCACCAAAAGCGGAAGCAGTCGCTCCCGCATCCACTCCAGCAACTGGAAGCTACAAACTCAACTTCCGCGTCGATCCCAATCCGCCAACCGGCGCCAAGGAGAATGCAATGCACGTCACGGTAGAAGACAGTTCCGGAAAACCTGTCGCTGACGCGCAAGTTCACATCACGCTGACGATGCCTGCGATGCCCGAAATGAAGATGCCTGAAATGAAAAACGGCGCGGATCTGCCCTGGACCGGCTCGGACTATAGCGCCCCAGTTCAGGTAACGATGAAGGGCGGGTGGAATGTGGAGGTCGAAGCCAAACGCAGTGGTGAGGTCTTGGGAAAGTACGAAACGAAGCTAGACGGCAAGTAGAGTCTTGAGGAATCGGACATGATCAACCGGCTGATAGAGTTCTCGCTCAAGAATCGTTTTCTCATCATTCTCGTCTACCTGCTCGTCGCGGGATGGGGTTATTGGGCATTGCTTTCCACTCCCATCGACGCCATTCCAGATCTCAGCGAGAACCAGGTGATCGTCTTTGCGGACTGGCCGGGCCGCAGCCCACAGGAGGTGGAGGATCAGATCACCTATCCGCTCACTGTAAATCTTCAGGGTTTGCCGGGCGTCCGAACAGTGCGCTCCTCCTCGGCATTCGGGTTTTCGATGGTGAACATCATCTTCGAGGACTCCGTCGACGTCTACTTCGCCCGCACACGCGTCCTTGAACGCCTGAACCTTGCGTCGAGTTTCTTGCCCTCTGGCGTCGTTCCCACTCTGGGACCGGATGCGACGGGGGTCGGCCAGGTGTTCTGGTACACGGTGGATGGGCCTTACGATCCGGCGACCCTGCGATCGCTGCAGGACTGGTTCATCCGCTATCAACTCAACGCGGTTCTCGGAGTCGCTGAGGTTGCCAGCATCGGCGGCTTCGTGCGGCAATACCAGATTGACGTCGACCCCAACAAACTCCGCGCCTACAACATTCCGCTGCACGCGGTTTTCGAGGCGGTTCAGCGCAGCAACAGCAATGTCGGAGCCAAGGTCCTCGAAGCCAACGACCGGGAGTTCGTCGTCCGAGGTCTCGGTCTGATTAACTCGCCTGCCGACATCGAAAACATCGTCCTCGCAAATGCCACCGGCACTCCAGTCACAGTTCGTAATGTTTCCACCGTACAGATGGGGCCGGATTTCCGGCGGGGTGTGTTGGATCGAAACGGTGTGGACTCTGTCGGCGGCGTTGTCATCATTCGATACGGTGCCAATGCCCGGCAGGTCATTCAGGATGTCAAAGTAAAGATCGCGTCACTGGAAGCCGGGTTGCCAAAAGGGGTGAAGATTGTCCCGTTTTACGATCGAAGCGAACTGATCGACCACGCGGTCAAGACCCTGAAAGATTCGCTCATCGAAGAAATCATCCTGGTCACGTTGGCTCACATTTTCTTTCTCTGGCATTTCCGCAGCATTCTCATCGTGACTATTCCGCTTCCGCTCGCCGTGGGCACTTCCTTCCTCCTGATGAAGTACGCCGGCATCTCTTCAAACATCATGTCGCTGGGGGGCATCGCGATCGCCATCGGCGTATTAGTGGATGCCGGAATCGTCATGACCGAGAACGTGCTGCGACATGCCGAGCAACACTACGAAAAATATGGGGAGTATCGCAGCAAAATCGGAGAGATCACCTTGCGCGCGGCAACCCTCGTCGGCCGGCCGATCTTCTTCTCGATGGCGATCATTATCCTCGCCTTCGTGCCGGTGTTTGCGCTGACCGGAATGGAAGGAAAGCTCTTCCACCCGCTCGCGTTCACAAAGACTTTTGCGATGATCGGGTCGACGATCATCGCGGTCACGCTGGTTCCGGTATTGTGCACGTTCCTCATTCGCGGACGGCTTCATCCGGAAGACCACAATCCGATCATGCGGGTCCTGCGCGGAATCTATCGCCCGGTTCTTGGGTTCGCACTGGGCCATCGAGCGATCACGTTATTGACCGCTGGAGCATTCTTCAGCCTTGCTGTCTATCTTGCCACCACGATTGGATCGGAATTCATGCCTCCTCTTGATGAGGAAACTGCAATGTGGATGCCGATTACCGATCCCAGTATCTCTCTCACGAAAGCAAGGGGCCTAATGGTCCAACAGGACCGCATCATTGCCGCCGATCCTGCGGTGAAGATGGTCGTCGGAAAGATCGGCCGTGCGGAAACGTCGACGGATCCCGCGCCGATCAATATGAGCGAGACCATCGTCACTCTCACTCCAAAGGAGACGTGGCCAGTGGGGACGACAAAGGACGCCATTCTCCAGAGACTGGACGACAAACTTCGAACGCCTGGCGTGACGAATATCTGGACTCAACCCATCCGCAATCGCATCGATATGCTTTCGACGGGAATTCGCACGCAGGTCGGAGTGAAGGTCTTTGGCAAGGACTTGAAGGTCATCGAAGACAAGTCCGCCGAGATCGAGCGAGCGCTGCACGATGTTCCGGGAGCGGTCGATCTTTACGCGGAGAAAATCACTGGGGCGCCTTACATCGAGATCCGCATCGATCGTGTGGCCGCTGCGCGCCGGGGCGTTCTGGTTGGCGACGTTCAGGACGTCATCGAGACTGCGATTGGCGGCAAGAACATCACCTATACCGTCGAGGGTCGCGAGCGCTATCCGGTTCGAGTCCGGTACGGGCGGGACTTCCGAGAGAGTATCGACCAGTTACGCAACGTGCTTGTCACCGGAAGCAAGGGGGCACCCGTGCCCCTTGGCGACGTCGCTCAGGTTGGCATCACCGTCGGGCCTTCGATGATTAACAGCGAAAACAGTCTGCTTCGCGGGACGGTACTGATGAACGTCCGAGGCCGTGACGTCGGAGGATTTGTCGAGGAGGCCAAACGCGTCGTCGCCCGGCGGGTTTCTATACCGGCGGGTTATTACATCGAATGGAGCGGACAATACGAGAACCAGATTCGCGCAAAAGAACGACTCCAGATCGTTATTCCCGTCGTGCTCGTGATCATTTTCGTGATGCTGTATATGACGTATCACTCCGCCAAAGAAGCGCTGCACGTCCTTCTCGCGGTTCCATTCGCCCTAACCGGCGGCGTTTTCTTATTGAAATACATGGGGTTCAATTTTTCTGTGGCGGTCTGGGTCGGGTTCATCGCACTTTTCGGCACTGCGGTGCAAACGGGCGTTGTGATGGTGATCTATCTTGAAGAAGCGGTTCGCCGCAAGATTGTGGAGACCGGGCCTCTGACGAGGGAAACTCTTCGCGAAGCGGTCATCGAAGGTGCACTGCTTCGATTACGCCCGAAAGTGATGACCGTTGCAACCGTCGTGGCTGGTCTGCTGCCGATCATGTGGTCTACCAGGACTGGCTCCGAAGTGATGAAGCCTTTGGCGACGCCGGTTTTGGGCGGGATGGTAAGTTCCCTGATTCACGTCCTGATCGTCACGCCGGTCGTTTTCACGTGGTTGAGGCAACGAGAGTTCCACCAGCAGCAGCTTCCCTCTCAAGCGGATGAAGTACGAAGAGATGAAGCTTAGCGGCCTTGATTCTTGCGGATTATTGCCAGATTGTCCGCCGGTTGCGGCATCGTTAAGTCGAAATCCGTGGGAATATGCCGCCCGATCCCGAGTAGTCGGCATCTCGGACTGGTGGAATTGGAAATCGCTTCATTCCCAAACGGAGAGAAGCCGGTAGCCCGTAGAAGTGCCCCCGCCAACCGTCCGCAAAAATCCAAACGGCCGTTAGCCGGTTACTCGACCACTTGACCAAAAGATCTCAGCTTCCAGAAGCCGTCTGGAACGTCACTCCACTCGAAAGCCCGACTACGAAATCGTGGGCCGTCTCCACCCGCCGAATGCTCTTTCAAGTGCGGCTGCAACTGCTAAAACTGTCTCATCCTCGTTCGGCTGGCCGATGATCTGCACGCTGAGCGGCAGCCCGTTTCTTGACAGACCTACGGGCATGGCGAGCGCGGGGAACCCGAGACCATTGAAAACGGCTGTGTAGTTAGGACTCTTACTGAGATTCCACGCGAATCCGTGTTTCGGAGCGGTTGTCGGAAACACGGGCCACAGCATCACGCCTCCGGGTCCCACAGATTCCTGAACCACGCGACGCAGCCTCTGTATCCTTTGAAACCGGCCATAGCCCAGGATCTGCAACATGGGGCCAAATAATGAAAACGTCGTTAGCGCGATTAAGCCCGCCGATGACACCCGCGGCTTGCCGCTCCAGCGGGCCAGCAACTCCTGATAGAGCCGAAATGGCTGCCCTCCCCCCAAAGCGGCGCGGAACGGGCGTAGCCATTCTCGGGATAGAACACCGGTGTAGTCGAGATCGACCTTCATCAGCGGCAATGACGCTCTGACTCCAACCATTCCTGCACTTCGAAGCGCCGCTGCCGCCGATTCAACGGCAGCAGCAACATCGTCGCTAACGGGTTGAGACCACAGGAACTTTGGGAGAAGGAACCGACGTTGCGACAGCTCCACAGCACGATAGTCGCCGGTATGCGTGTTGGACAACACCGAAAGCGCCAAAGCGATGTCCTCGACAGAGCGGGCGATCGGGCCAACCGTGTTCCACTCGCTTATCACCTGTGGTGTTTCGGGCAAATGACCCTGGGTCGGAATGCGGCCGCCGGTGGGCTTCAATCCAAACACCCCGCAAAATGCCGCAGGAATACGGATGCTGCCTCCCAAATCCGAACCTACGCCGAGCGGGGATCCGCCTGAAGCGATCAGCGACGCTTCACCTCCGGAGCTTCCGCCAGCGGAGCGATCCGGGTTCCAAGGATTGCGCGTCAACCCGAAGACGAGGTTCGTCGTTTCGGTGGAAGCGCTCATGTCGGGACAATTCGTTTTTCCCAATACAATCGCGCCGGCAGCTCTCAGGCGGCGTACCGATTCTGCGTCCGTATCGGCAATGTTGTCCCGATAGAACGTCGAGCCCGCGGTGAAGCGTACGCCCGCAACCGCAAGCGCATCCTTCACGGTGATCGGAACGCCCAGCAGCGGGAGCTCGGACACTTTGCTCCTGGCTATCCGACGAACTCGGACAGCTTCCAGCCGAGCTTGATCAAATGTGGCGGTGATCAGTGCATTGATGCGCGGATTTACGGTCTGAATCTGGCTGATGTGCGCGTCAACCACTTCAATTGGATCGACCTGTCCGTGCCTGATCAGACGGGCGAGCTCTACAGCTCCGAACTGGATCAGTTCATTAGCGGGCATAAGGTGTGTTGTACGACTGTACTGATTCCAATCGCAAGGGGTCCTTTTGGGGGCTGCCCACACATATCAGTCATGCGAGCGAGCGCGTGGTAAGGACAAGGTTACTCCCGAGGTGGGTTGGTTACCCGTAGAGGTGAAACTCTTCGATTCGCCAATATCCTCCGCAGGATATGTAAAATACAGCCACCCGATGTGCGGACGAGCCTACGACCTACACCGACGAGGAACTGTACTTTCGCTACAGCAGTAAGCGATCCACGTTGCCTCCGCGGTCGCCCGTCTTCAACCTCTGCCCGACGATGAACTCGCCCGTCCTCCGACTGATAGCTGGGCAGCGGCAGTTCGACGAGATGCGCTGGCAACTGGTGCCGTCAACTGAACCAGCCTTTACGACGAAGCTATCGACGATCAATGCCAGGAGCGAAGGCGTGTTCAGCAGCCGCCTCTATCGGGATCTCGTCATCCGGCAACGCGCGATTATCCCGCTCAGCGGCTTTTTTGAATGGAAGAAGAATGGCGACAGGAATCGGCCCTTCAAGATCCACCTGCAGGACGATCCCATCATGAGTGTCGCGGGAATCTGGAATACGTGGCGGGCCCGAACTGCCGATGAGCGCCAGTCCTTCTCCATCATGACAACGGCGGCGAATGAGTTCATGCGCGGGATTCATGATCGGATGCCGGTAATCCTGGGGCGATCAGACGAGGACCCGTGGCTCGATCCGGAGATTCAGGAGAAGGATGCGATACACGAGTTGATGAAACCCTGTCCAAGTGAATGGCTCGCAGCGGTTGAAGTATCGACGCTGGTCAATTCGACAAGGAACAATACAGCGGAAGTATTGAAGACGGTCGGCGCGAGTGAAAAGGGGCAGCTGCGAGGATTGTTCGACGATTAGGAGCCGAACGCTGGAGTGCAGCGGACGGTTGAGCGCTTTTCCAAAGCACTTCTACGCGATGCCGGCAATACGACAGCTGACCCGTGAGACGCCTCAAGGCGTGCGCCTGGAGACACGCGACGGCTCTCTTTCGGGAATAGCGACGCTCCGTAACGTCATCACTCAGAGCTTGGCGCGCGACTTGGGATGGCGGACGATCGTTACAAGATTCGGACGATCACCGCACAAAAGTTCGTATTGGAGGGTGCTAACAAAGTCCTGCCGCTGGCGTTCATACGATTGAGGATCACATGTCCGACTTGAACGTGTCCGAAGCAACGATGAACCCTTTTGAAGCTCAGTTGGCTCAGGAACTTGAAGATGTGTTCCGCGAGCATTACCGGATGATTTATCGCACTTCCTATGCGGTCACAGGAAATTCGGAGGATGCAGAAGATGTTGTGCAGGCGATTTTTCTGCGCTTGGTTCGCTGCGAGTTTCCACCGGATCTGAAGAAGAATCCCGGCGCCTACTTGTATCGGGCAGCCGTGAACCAGTCCGTGAGCATGATTCGAGAAAGAAAGCGGCGGGTGTTGAGCAGTGTTCCTTCGTCAATGTTTGATCGGCCCGCAATTGCGGAATCCGATTCGCCCGAGGAGATGCATCGGAGGTTGTACGAAGCGGTAGCGGAGTTAACCCCGCAGTCTGCGCATATCCTGATTCTTCGATATCTGCATGACTACAGCGACGCTCAGATCGCAAACCTGCTGGGAACGTCGCGAGGCACGATCGCTGTAAGTCTGTATCGGTCCCGCGCTCGTCTCAGGAAATTGTTGAAAGCCGCGGTTAAGGAGATGATTCGATGAAGCGACGTGACGAGAATGTTGAAGGGTTTGTGTTGCGGCACCTCGGCTTGTTCAAATTCAAGATGCCGACGCAGCGCGAAATGGATCTTGCCGAGGCTCGAATCGTGCGTCAACTTCGATCCCCGCGATTGCGGACTGAGCCTCACGAGGTGCGTCGACCAGTCGTGATGGTCCCGCGCCCCACCCGACGCTATCGACGTCTCGCTGTTCTAGCAGCTGCCGCAACATTGTCCGTCGTGTTTGCTCAGCAATTGGCAAGAACACCTGCTCCACCACCGCCACCGCCGCCTCGACCTCCACTTCAAATTGCGGCGCTGCAACAACAACAACAACAGCAACAACAACCAGAGCGTACGGATCCGCCGGAGGTTGTGCCGGTACTCCCGCCGCCGCAATTCGCCGCCGCCTCGATCAGGATCATGCCTCCCAGAACGCTAGCACCCGGTTACGGCCTGGCATGCCACGGTACGGACGGCGTGAAGCGTGTGGTTCTCACGATTGCTCCGGGTCAGGACGGCATCAGCGCGCCTCAAGGGAGATGTGTGGGTACGGGAATCTTTCTCTCAACGCTAATCGAAATGGCGTATGGAATTCCGATGTTTCAAGTATCCGGTGGTCCGGACTGGAGCCAAACGGTGGGAAGAACGACTTCCATGAACTTTGGTGGCGTGCGTGGAGGATTAACAACTCTTGGCGTTTTTGGCACACCGGAAGGATTTAGTTGGTATGAAGCGGAATCCTTCCGCTTCGAGGCAGTCGCTGATAACCCCGGCACCGCGACCTTGAACCAACTTCGCCAGATGCTTCGAGTCACGCTGGAGGATCGTTTCAAACTTCGATACCACATCGACCAGAAGGAAATTCCTGGCTATTCGCTGGTTGTCGCTGAAGGCGGTCACAAGATGAAGCCAATCTCCGGCGAGTTCGTGGAGTCGCTTGTGATTTTCGACGGCAGGTCCACCATGGAACAACTTACCGACAGTCTGCGGCAGCCGGCTGGCGGTGTCGTGATCGACAAGACCGGTCTGCAAGGGCCTTTCGAGTACAAGCTCATCCAAACTCCTCCCACAGGCGGAGGCCGAGGGGGAGAAGGCGGAGGCCGCGGCGGGCCAGAGCCTGGGGGCCGCGCTCCCGCCTTATCCGCCGATCTCGAGAAACAGCTCGGTCTGCGGTTACAGGCGGAGAAAGCCATCCCCATCAAGATCCTCGTGATCGACAGCGTGGAAAAGCCGTCCCCGAATTGATCGCATATCGTCCTAGAGTGGTGTCCGTCACTTCCATGAAGATGCGGGGACAGCCTGAATGCCGGGATAAAACCCTCATCTTGCACGGAATGAAAGAGTCCTGCAGGAAAGGAATTACCCGAACACGTCATATGTTTGATTAGTCCGGGTCTCGGAGAAATGAATTTCATGAGCGCGATCGCTTCATTCTGCGGATAGCCGGCATGAGGTTCCTTAACACCCTTGGCCTGCAAAACCGGGTATCTTGAGGCGACGAAGATCCCGCTGTGGCCCCCTGAATGCCAGATAACCATAGGAGTAGCATCAATCGCTTCATTTCGTTCGGATACGGGATTCACTGCGCGATTCCGAACACAATCACGAGGAGCACGACGCCCGATAGGGCGCGGAGGGCGCGGACGAATCGAACGATACTGATTACGGACAGAGACGCGGAAATCGATTCGCTGCCTCACAGCCCGGCATAAGGAAGATTGCATCCAAAATTAGTTTTCGGATGGTTTCTCGGCGTGATCGATGACGATTGTTTCCACCGGACCCCTGGTTCCCCTGAGTCTCAATCCGAGCTGCTCTTCTAGCGCCGTAAAGATGGAGGGTCCACTTCCGCCAGCCAAGTCGCCAGGCACCGGTCCTGCGCCGGGTCGGCCGGCCTGCGCCTCATCCGGCGTCCACGCCAACTTAAAATTATAGCTTCCCTTGAGCCCGGTCTTGTCCAACACGACTTGGCCGAGGAGCGTCTGGAGATAAGAGGCGAGCCCGGTCATCGTGACTCCTTGTCCATCCACTTGCCCGCGTCCTTGGAACTTGAGGAACCCGTCGCCCACGGACTCCTCGAGTTTGGGCTGGCCCTTCGAGACCGCTAGTTCGTACACCATGGCGGTCTTGGTTTCGCGGTGCAGAGCGAGCTTGAAACGCTCCTCGATCAGCGTCCGCAACATCATGCGCACTTGAGCCCGCGTGGAGGTGACATCCGTCTTGGCAACAATCTCGAAGCGGTCCGAGCTGGCCCAGCCGGGGCCTCCGGAAACATAGAAATCTCGGACATCGTACGAGTATGCCACCAACGCCTGAAGCGTTACGTGCGACGCCTCGAATCGGCCGCTGTTAGGAAATTGAAACCCGCTCCAGATCATGAGCTGTGGCGAGGGCTTGATGGTGGCGACCTCAAAGGCGGGAGGAGCGCTCTGCGCGAATGCGGTAGCTGCAGTCAGAGCGGAGAAAAGGACCGCTCTCCAGACAGATCTGGATCTGTTGCAGCGGGACGCGGGAATAGACGATCCACCGAAGCTCGAATGTTCCAGAAACACTCCTGCTGTTTCCAGATCGGCCTGGTTGCCTATGGCACTCGTTGCTCGCATGGGTTCGGTCTCCTATTGTCCTTAGATGCTGAAACCTGCTCTGGAGTTGACAGGCTGCTGACGTTTCGGGTCACCAAGTCTGACCCCACAGAAAGTTTGGGGTGTGTATCGTCATTATTATCTCCGCCCGATAGGGCAGATGACTGTTGACGTTGTCTGAAGACACTCCCGGCTCGAACCTTTGTTCGACTTCGGTAGCACGCCGATTCTGGCTCCGGCGCTCCGGCATCACCACGATGGTCTGAAATCGGGCGAGAGGATTCGAACCTCCGACCTGCTGCGCCCAAGGCCGGAGGCGACGGCATTTATGAATTTGGCTTTACCAAGCCAAAAGCCGCAGACCAACTCTTTCAGAACCAATGTATTTGCCGTGGGGTCCGATGATGTAGAAACGGTCCATATCAGCCTTCCGCGGGCTTCGTGATTGCTATCCAGACGAAGGGGCCCAGTCCGTATTTTGCACGACCCGGTTTCGCTTTCGTTTCAAGGCCTGCCAAAGTAAACGCACGCATCAGCCATCTGACCGAGAGTTAGAGTGCTGCCAGTGAATATGCTGCCACCGCTCAAGGTCACGACGTCCCCACTAAGGAAATCCGCGGCCTTGAAATCCCTGAAGGGCAATCGCTGGAGGGGTATCAGTACCGGACGCACCTGCGTATTTAGGGCGCGATCGAACTTTTGATAGTCGGGGATTTGCGACGTTGACCTTGGCTCCTGGCGTTGGCCGCCCACTGGAATCACCGCGAAAGTTCGACCGGGATAACGGATGTCCACCATCCCCAACATTCCAGTACTCTTGGAGTTAGGTCCGGCTCGCCAGAAGTGCGCGGCGCCATAAATGACCAGGGCTTTACCGCGCTTTTGAAACACCTGTTCCTTGAGAATGGAGACGGCGGCGGTGTCGCGGTTACGGTTGTCTTCACCCCCGAAAACGCGAATCCGCGCATCGGCAGGCAGCCTCGAATTGACTTCACGGACGGCTTCGAAAAAGTCCCCGTACATTGGGTCTTCCGATGTCAGGCTGCCGAATTGTCTTGGCCGTACCCGCTTAAGCTCGGCCCTTGATACGTTCTCACCTCGAACGTAGCGATCAAGGATCGTCTGTTCCGTGGTGGTGGCGAATTCCACCACGATGGTCCGCACTTTTTTTGCAAAGCCAGGATGACGGACCAAAGCAATTCGCAGATCGGAATCTATTTTCCGCTCGTGCATTTCACCAAGCGCGACAACATCGAATTGGTCGTACACCGAAATCAGGGCCCCGACAACCCCGTCGATTCCGGCGGCCTCGTCCGGCAAACGGACCTTCAGCGGCGCTGCGCGCTGAGCGGATTGAGCACGAACAATAAGCGCGCTGGACACGCTTACTGAAACTAGCGCGGCTGCAGCGGCGGTGATCACTCCGACTATTCGCAAGACCGCGTTTCTCGCGGCAACCGACTTGAACGACATGAAAACCTCCTGTGTGCATACGATTGAAGAATGAGTTCATTCACCTTGGTATTGATGACTCCTGGCGAACAATGGGAACCGTTGGACGTTCGGTTGGTCACTGATGCATCCTTGGATCGTGTCTGGGGTCGGCATACATGGGTGGGCAACCGTCATCGATGGTTTCGGGGCGCAGTTCGTAGTGCCAGGGTTCGTTCCTGTAGATCTGGCATAGCCGGTATTCGGCGCCGTGTTTGGACAGCCATGCCGTGGCACGGGATGGCCCGATGTCGACCGCGTGTCCCGACACATGAGAAGACGTGTCCGCGGTGGCCACCCATCGCGCAGCTTTCTCTTCCGAGCCGTAATTCGAGACTGCCTGACGAAATAATAGTTCCTGATACTCCGGGGAGCGCCAGCCACTATTGACCACGATCTCGACCCCGTAATTTGCGGCGTCCCTTGCGGCTTGGCGGAGAGCACGGAGCAGATCGGGATCGAGGTTGGTTACGGCGGGACTTTCCTCATCGAAAACCCTCAAGCCGCGGCGGACGGAGCCATCTGCCTTGCCACGGGTAGCTGGACGGACTGCGACCACGCCGATGATCATCGCGCTGATGAACACAAGCGCAGCGAGGATGGCCGATCGGATCCGACGAGCTGCGATTCGTGCTGGCCCACTGTCAGACATGCCGTTAGTCTGGACAGCGTGGTGTTGTCAGCGCGTATGCGTTTTTCGATATACGGACGATATGTCCCGGCCTGTAGCATCGAGGGTGTATGCGTGTGTTGATCGTCGAGGACGAGCCATATCTGGCAGAAGCCATCCGTGATGGCCTACGCCTGGAAGCGATCGCCGCCGACGTCGCCGGTGACGGTG
>Ga0134121_10001797_pt1 | contig 19646 bp, 20 predicted proteins | sample KB301_FD_96463 | JGI IMG/M metagenome (GOLD analysis project Ga0134121, IMG submission 96463) | Terrestrial soil microbial communities without Nitrogen fertilizer from Kellogg Biological Station, Michigan, USA - KB3-0-1 | ecosystem: Environmental > Terrestrial > Soil > Unclassified ... | reverse complement strand
TTCTGGGGAGTAAGGAGCCCTTATGCCACGCAAGAAGAGCTTGTCGTCGTCAGAGCCTCAGATTCCAAAGGAGCTTCTGGACAGTCTGGTGAAAGGTCCAATGTCAGCGGAAGGCGTAGCGGACTTGATGATTAGCTAGCTAGCTTCAAGAAGTATCTTGCGCAGAGCCTTGCTGGGTAATCCGCGCCGAACAGACCTGCGAACCCTGCGCGCTTCAGCTACTGCGCGACGGGCCTCAGCGAACGAGACGACGATCAACTTCTCACGGTCGGGCGGGAGGACCTAGTTTATTTCGTGACAGGCTCTTAGATCAGCCGGCCCGCCCGGGCCGCACCCGCACCTCCGTCACCTCCGCAGTGCGCGGCAGGGAGAGCGCGTTGAGGGTCACGGAGGCGACGTCTCGAGGTTGGAGAAAATTGTCTGGATCGTAGGGACGCCCCTCGTAGCGGTGAACCTCCTCCTGCATGGCGGTCGCTGTGCGTCCCGGAAAGACGGTGATCACCCGCACGCCTTGCGGATGGACCTCCTCCCGCAGGCCGTCGGCCAGGGCCCGGAGGGCATGCTTGGAGGCGGCGTAGGCGGCCCAGCCGGCGCGAGCAGGCTGGAATCCGGAGCCGGAGTTGACGAACACAACCTGCCCTTGGCGAGAGATGAGGGATGGCAGCAGGGCCTGGGTGAGGGCATAGGGAGAGCGGACGTTGACCTGATAGAGACGGTCAAGGTCCTCCACCGGCGCCGTGGCCACGAGTCCGCCGGCGAAGTAGCCGATGCTGTGGATCAGGATGTCGACGCCGCCGAACATCTCGGTGGCATGCGCTGCCAGCGCGTGGATCCCATCGTCCTCGGTGAGGTCTGCGGTAAAAATCTCGACGCTTGGGGAAGAGGCCCGGGCCCTCGCGGCCACCAAATCGAGCCGCTCGGCATTGCGGCCTGCCAGAACGAGGCGAACTCCTTCCCGCGCCAGGGCCATGGCGATCGCCTCGCCGATGCCGCCACTGGCGCCGGTGATCACCGCGACCTTGCCCGCGAGCTCAGCACTCATCCGTCGACCTCCCGCAACAGGCCCGCCGCCAGTAGTGCATCCGCCGCCTCGCGGAGCTCCGCGAAGCTCACGCCCGAGCGCTCGGCGATGTCGAGCAATGAATGGTCAGCGTCCGACTGATTGAGTACCCAGAGAATGGCAAGCTCTCGGGCGCGGCCGGCATCATCGCCACCGATCGTCCGGTACAGGCCCCGGCGTCCGAGCTGCGGCTCGCATTTGGGGTTCAGGTTGAGATACCGCCGGTTCCCTTCGAGAACGTCGATGACCTTTAAATAGGTCTGCAGCGAGCCGGCGAGCGACGCGGGCCGGACGAAGCCCAAGTCGTCCGCCGAGGTGTGGTACTCGGGATAACGCCCCCAAGGCGTCCGGGTAAGGGAGCCCACAGGCAGGTCAAAGCCGGGAGAGCAGTACTGCCGCTCGTCGTAGCCGAAGGGAACGAAATCCTCGACGTCGAACGGCACTCCAGAAGCCTTCAGCACCGCTGTCACCACACGGTCGATCTCCGCGTTTCCCTGGCGGCTCCGCTTGTAGTGGAAAGTGCCCGAGTCTCCCAGATTGGCTGCCACCAGGCCGTGGGCAATGCGGGAGGCGCGCTCCTCGTTTCGGGCGAGCCAAGTGATGGAGCCGATGGTGCCGGGAATGAAGAGGAAGCGGTACGAGTAGCGCCGCCGCGGGCGAGCCGCCAACTCGCGAGCCAGCCAGGTCATGACGGCGATGCCGGACAGGTTGTCGTTGGCGAGCGAAGGATGGCAGACGTGCGTCGATAGGAGCACTTCCTGTTCTTCGTCGCCAGGAAGAAAGCATTCGCCGTAGGTGAGCGAGCCGTCCGCCAGAGTCGAGTCGACGAACACCTCGTATTCCCCCTCCGGCAGGGCCTCGAGCTGGCGATGCGCCAAGCAGAAACCCCACGCCTCTTTGTAGTAGGAGGTTCGATAAGGGATCAGATCGGGTTTGAAAGGCAGCGTGAACAGATGGGGACGCAGCTCGGCGAGGGGCATCCGGGCATGAATGGGAACGCTGTAGTTGAGGACGTGGAGGTTCGATTTCTGAAAATCCACTACCTTGCGACCCGAAGAGTCCTTGATCCACGCGTCTCGGATGTTCCACTCGCGCGGCACCGTCCAATCGAAAACCTGGGTGCCCGTGGGAACTTCGTGGACGGCCAGCGGGATACGCTCGGCGATCATCGCCAAGGTCCGGCGGACGCCGTTGCCCGTGATGCTGCGGCAGATGGGGAAGGCCTCGGCGATGAAGGCGTGCATTTCCTCGCCAAGCTGCTCCTGCGCTTCGGGGATCACCGTCGCTCCTCGGGAAGACCCTCATCACCCCGGCCCTCTTCTCCCGCCCCCTCCCGACCCCCCTCACCGGGAGAAGAGGGAGACCCGCAAGACCCCTCATCACCCCAACCCTCTTCTCCCATCGCCCTCCCCCCAACCGGGAGAAGAGGGAGCAAAGCAGGAACGCCCCAGGGGTCCCCCTCTCCCGGTGTGGGGGGTTGGGAGGGGGCGGGAGAGGGGGTCAGGGGGTGAGGGTCTTGGGCGGTGGGAAAGAACGGTAAATTCCGATCCTTCTCCGAAATCACCGTCACCGGCTCCGGCCACGGGATGGCGAACGCCGGATCGTCCCAACGAAAACCGCGGGCGGCAGCGGGAGCGTAGGGCTCGGAAATCTGATAGGAAACCTCGGTCCCATCCTCCAGGGTCTGGAACCCGTGGGCCATTCCCCTCGGGATGTAAAGCTGATTGCCGAGATCCGCGGACAGGACGATCGCGAAATGCTTTCTGAAGGTGGCACTGCCAGGCCGCAGATCCACGATCACGTCCCAGAGAGCACCGCGGGTGACTCGTACCAGCTTGACCTCTTCATGGGGAGCGATCTGGAAGTGCAGCCCGCGCACAGTTCCCCGGCGGTGATTGTACGAGACGCTGCACTGGGCCACGGCCGGCTCCAGTCCTCGGGCCGCGAAGTCGCTACTGCTGAAGGTGCGGGCAAAGAAACCCCGCTCGTCCACGAAGCGCTCGGGCTCCAGCACCCAGGCGCCGGGCAGCGGAGATTCGCGGAAAATCATGCGAAGACCTTCACCTCCGGAATGGCCACCACAAAGCGGCCGCCCCAGGAACGAACGTCCGCCATCTGCTCCATGATCTCCTCTTTCAGGTTCCACGGCAGAATGAGGACGTAGTCGGGCCGCGTCTCGCGCAGGCGGTCCGGCCCGTGGATGGGAACGCGGGTGCCCGGCAGAAAGCGCCCTTGCTTGTGGGGGCTGCGGTCGACGGTGAAGTCGAGGAAGTCGGTGCGCACTCCGCAATAATTGAGCAGCGTGTTTCCCTTGGCTGGCGCGCCGTAGCCGGCGATCGACCGGCCCTCTTCCTTGGCCTGAATGAGGAAGCGTAGGAGGCCCCGCTTGACCCGGCGAACCTGCTCGTCGAAGGAGCGATAGGTCTCCAGGCGCGAAAAGCCCTCCACCGCCTCGCGGGCAAGGAGCTCCACCACCCGCTCCTTCATCCGTCTTGATTCATCTTCAGTGTGACGCGCAAAGATGCGCAGCGATCCGCCGTGGGTGGATAGCTCCTCGACGTCGAAAAGCGTCAGGCCGTGGGCGGCGAAAATCCGCCGCACGGCGGTCAACGAGAAGTAGGAGTAGTGCTCGTGATAGATGGTGTCGAACTGGCCCTCCGCCATCAGCCGCAGAAGATGTGGGAATTCCATCGTCAGCACGCCGGTGGGGGCGAGGAGGAGCTTCAGCCCGGCAACGAAGTCGTTCAGGTTCGGCACATGAGCCAGCACGTTGTTGCCCACCAGAAGGTCGGCGCGGGTCCCGGCGGCCACCAACTCGCGGGCCGTGGTCTCGCCGAAGAACTTCACGAGAGTGGGGATGCCCGCCGCTTCCGCTGCCGCGGCCACGTTGCCGGCCGGCTCGATGCCCTGGACGGGAATTCCCCGCTCGGCGAACCAGCGCAGCAGATAGCCGTCGTTGCTTGCCACTTCGATCACCTTGTGGCGATCTTCCAGACCAAAGCGCTCGACCATGGCCGCGGCGTAGGTTTCGGCGTGGCGCAGCCAGCTTTCTGAATAGGAAGAGAAATAAGCGTAGTCGGAAAAAATCTCCTCCGGCCGCTCTTCCTCTGGGAGCTGCACCAGGAAGCATTCACCGCAAACGTAGACGCAGAGCGGAAGAAAAGCCTCCGCCTTTTGCAAATCCTCCGGCTCCAGATAGGAGTTGGCGAGCGGCTGCGCGCCGAGGTCCACGAAGACGTGGGACAGTGGCGCGCCGCAGAATCGGCAGGCAAGCCCTGCCCTGCCGCTTACCATTTCTTCCACGGCGTCTCCCCACGCTTCCACAAATCGTTCAGGTGGAGATAGTCGCGATAGGTGTCCATGGGGTGCCAGAAACCCTCGTGGAGGTAGACGGAGAGCTGGCCGTCGCGGGCGAGGTTGCGCAGCGGCCGCTGCTCCAGGAAAAGGTTTGGGTCGTCGTCGAGGTAATTGAAGACCTCACGCTGGAAAACGAAAAAGCCACCGCTCACGACTCCTTCCGCCGTGGGCTTCTCGTCGAACTCCACGGCCTTCGGACCGTCGATCCGAATTTCGCCGTAACGCGAAGTGGGATGGACGCCGGTGACGGTGGCGATGCGCCCCTGCGACCAGTGAAAATCCAGCAGGGCGTCGACGTCCACATCGCTCACGGCATCGCCGTAGGTGAAGCAGAAGGTGCCGGCGTCGACGTACTGCCGTACTTTCCAGAGCCGGGCGCCGGTGGCCGTCTCGGCGCCGGTTTCGGCGCAGGTGACTCGCCAGCTTTCGAAGCCATCCTGGTTATGCACTTCCAGCGGCAGGCTGCCGTCCATGGCGACCGTGAAATCGCAGTGCATCTCCTTGTAGCGCAGGAAGTACTGCTTGATCTCCCAGCCTTTGTAGCCGAGGCAAAGAAGGAAACGGTCCAGCCCGTGGGCGCCGTAGGACTTCATGATGTGCCAGAGAATGGGCTGCGGGCCGATCTCCACCATGGGCTTCGGCCGGTACTCGGTCTCCTCGCGCAGCCGGGTACCCTTGCCCCCGCAGAGGATCACCACCGGCATTTCGTGCTTCGCGGGCCTGCTCATTCGACTCCCTCGCGGTTTCTTATCCGCCGGCGATTCTACCTACAAGTTGATGTAGCCCAGGCTGCGCAGCTTCTCGATCTCCCGCTCGTTCATCGACTCGTCGCGGCGCCCCTGAGTCAATCCCGGCGAAAGACCGAGCCCCCGGTAGGACGGGACGGTGCGCACGGGATGGGCCTGCACAAAGGCCGGGTCGAGCGCATCGAGGAGCACCTTGCCCTCGGCGTCCTTCGGTACGGGCAGGCCCAGAAGGTAGAGCACCGTCGGGTAGATGTCGTAGATCCCCGCGCCGCCGAGAACCTTCCCTCGCTTCACCGGACCGCCCTGCATCAGCAGGATGCCCGGGGGCCCATGAAAGTGCTGGCTGTACAGGCGGTCCACGATCGTCGGGCTGTGGCCGTGATCGGACACCACGATCACCACCGTATCCGGACCCAGCCTCCCGAGCAAGCGGGCGAGAAACGCGTCGAAGTCGCGGTAGACCCCGGGAATGCGATCACGGTTCTCCAAGAGTTTGGCTCCGGCGCCGAAAAAAAGGTCGGGCTGATACCACTTCCAATACCAGTGCTGGTAGCTGTCCGGCTGGTGGGAGTAGAGGTTGACGAAGCGGGGCTGGGGGTGCTCGGCCAGCATCTTCATCAGCACACCGGACTGCCACTTGAAGTCGCCGCCTTCGAGAATGGGCCGCAGCGACCGGAAGAGGGCCACGTTCCTCGGTTGGGCGAAGAGCTCCAGATATTGCGAAGGGTGGGTGGAGTATTCGTCGAAGCCGTAGGAGAAGAACCAGCTTTCGGGCCGCGACGGCCGCAACGCCGGAAACGAGTAAAAGTAGGCGTCCGTCACGCCGATCGAGATTCCCGCCCGGTCCGCGATCTCCCAAAGCGGAGGTGAGGACTTCAGGGAGAAGCGGTCGACGGGCACCTCCTGCGTCCATCCCAGGGGCGAAACCAGATCGGCCAGCTCCTTGAAGAAGATGCGGTGGAGCGGGAAGATTCCGGCCGAGGCGAGGCCCGGGAATCGGATGCGATAGAAGTCCAGCACGCCGTGCCGGTCCGGAGCATCGCCGGTGTAGATCGAGGCCCAGATCACGGCTGAGTTGGAGTGGTGAATGGTGGCGAGATCGGCGGTCGAGCCGTTTCGCACCATGCCGGCAAAGGCGGGTAGCTTCCCCTCCTCCATCATTGGCTGAAGGACTCGCCAATCCGCACCGTCCAGCCCCACGAGCACGACCTTGAGTCCCGTGTCCGCCACAGAAATCCTCGGGGGAGTCACGGTCCTAGGGCGGGCCGCTCCCTCGTAAAGTGGAGCCGCGGCATGAATTGCCACGGCCAGCAAGGCCAAGGCAGCCGCGGCGCGGCCCAGCCAGCTCCGCCGGTTGAGGGCCTCGAGCAGACGGAACAGGCCCCACGAAACCGCCGAAACCCCGGCAGCGATCGCCGCAGCCAGCAGAGCCAGCACGGCCGCCATGCCCCAAGCGCTCGCGGGGTGGAACGGCGCCTCGTCGTAGGTCAACCCGTAAAGCAGCGCGACTTCCCAGAAAAAGAGGTTGTAGACGAAGAGTCCTGCCCCGAGCCCGCGCCGTTCGAAGCTCTCCGGCCGCGAGAACGGCCAGACCGCCAGGGTGGCCGCGACAAAAAATGTGGCGCTCCAAAGGCCATACAAAAGACCGAAGAAAACCAGAATGAGGAGCGCGTCGCGAGTCGATCCGACCTGGTTGTGGACGAGGTGGAGCAGCGACAGCGTGGCGCCGTAAAGCAACGCCCCGTAGAGGAAGCCGCCGGCGCAGGCATCTCGCAAGACTCGAATTCTCATGCCGGCGATCTTGGGAAGGTGAACGAAAAGAGGTTCCAGGTATCGAGAAACGTAAAACGGCGGGCTCTTGGCCGCGAGAAGCTACCAGACGGGACCTATTCCATCAACTGATGATAGCCCTGCGTGGTCTCCATTGCCGGCGGCACGCCCAGCTCGTCGAGCAGGATGCCGCACAGCTTGTCATACTGGCGGCGTACCAGGTCGCGGCGGCCCTGCTGGGCATAGAGACGCATGACGGCGAGGTGAACGCGCTCGACGAGCGGATCCTCCACCAGGACGGTGCGATAGGCGTCCAGGGCCTCGCCCGGCTTCTGCAGCCGGACGTACAAGTCGCCCAGGTCACGCAGCAACTCCAGATAGAGGCGCTGGAAGGACTCCCGCCGGGCGGCGACCCAGCCCTCGTAATAGCCCTGGAGGAACGGCCCCCGGTAGAGCTTCCACGCCCGCTGCCGGGAGTCAACGGCGGCTTCGAGCTCGTTCCGGCTCTCCTGCTCCTTCCCTTCCTCCACCAAGCGGCCGAAGTCGAGGACGTCAACCTGCCAGGTGACTTCCGGGCTGAGCCGGTAGAAGCCGCCGCGAAACAGCAGGGGCGTGGGGAGGTCCTTCCTCTTGCGGCCAGCTTCCAGAGCCCGCCGGAGATGGCTGAGGGTGGGATGGAAGTTGCGTTCGATGGTGCGCTCCCCCTCGATGGGCCAAATGGCCTCGATGAGCTCCTCGCGTCCGGCCTGGAGGCCGGGAGAGGAGGCTAGGTAGGCCAGAACCTGGAAAGATCGCCGCAGCCGGCAGTCGAGATCGCGCTCGCCCTCATCGTCCCGCTGCCGGGCCAGCGGGCTGCCCAGCAGGCCCAGAACGTAGGCCGGGCGGCCGGGCGATAGCGATCCTTCTCCCAGGCTCTCTTTGGAAGCAGGAGAAAGCGAAGGCGCCGGACGAGGGGGCCGCGGCCGGCGACGACGGCGCTCGCGATCCAGCAGCGCGGCCAGGAGACGCGGCAGCCGGTCTCGCTTGGGGCCCTCCACCCAAAGTCCAAGAGCGTCGATCACCTGCCAAGAGTCCTCCCCACTGCCACCCGTTTCCGGCCGCTCCTCCGGAGCGTCGAGCAGTAGGCCGCTCTCCTCCCGCGGCAGAACGTCCAGCACCTGTTGACGGAGGAAGAGGCGGACCACCGGCAGGTCCAGCAGGGCGTCCGGGCCGGCACCCTCGAGCGCCAAGGCCCCGGCGGACTCGAAGGCGAGCCGCAACGGACGGTACCACCCGTCCGTGGCCTCCCACAGCGCGCGAGCGGCCTCCAGGGACGGCTGGCCGCCGGTGACGAGAAGGCAGAGAGAAAGGACTTCCGCCGGATCGAGGAGCAATTCCTGAGGCGGCACCACGTCGAGGGGAATTGCCGACGGCCATCGCTTGCCGCCGGCAAAAACCAGACGCTGCCCGGGGATGAGCCAACGTTCGGCCAGGGCCAGCCGCTCGACAGGCGGCTCCCCAGAGGCTACAAGCCAGCGGACCCCCTCGCCTTGTGCCTCTTCCAGAGTCGCCCGTAGCGAGGCGTCATCGGCCCCGGTTTCCAAGGCAGCCAAGGAAAGCCCCAACGCTCGCCGGCCCTGACGAGCGAGGAGCGCCTCGAGCACGGCCGTAGCGCCGCTGCCCGGCCAGCCCCAGAGCTGGACGAGCGGCGAGTCGCGGGCCTCGATCCCGCGCAGCAACCGCTCTACCTGGGGAAAAAGATGGTACGGCTCGAAGCTCATGCGTCAGGGGTCACGACTCTCAACGGTCCGTCGTCGGCCGCCATCAGCTCCCGGGCAAGAGCGGCGAGGCAACGATTGGTGACCTTGCCAATGCTCGAAGGCTGGTAGCCGAGCAGGTTCGCGACCTCCGGCAGATCGTACCCCAGCCGGTAACGGAGGCGGAGCACCTGCCGGCACCTGGGGGGCAACCGGTCGATGAGATTCTCCAGATCGCAGAGGAGGTCTCGCCGTTCCTGCGGCGTCGCGACGGGCTCCGAGAGCCACTCCAGAATCGTCGCATCCACCGCCGAGTAGATCTTCCGCCGGGTCGCCCGCCAGTACATCAGGCAGTGGCGCCTCACCGTGCCAAAAAGCCATCTCTCGGGAACCTGGACCCGTTCCCATTGATAGAGCAGGGCAAGAAGGGACTGCTGGAGAATGTCCTCGGCGTCCTCGCTGGGGATGCGGTGGTAGGCGAGAAGCCGCTTCAGCTTGGGTTCAACTGCCTTCAGGAAGTCCTCGAAGGAGTCGGCGTTCTCGATGGGGGCCGGGCTGAGCATTCAGGCCAAAGGAGAAAAAATGTTGTAATCCCAAACTAACATCCTTCTCAGAAGCCGTCCAGCTTATAGCCACCTATGCATGATCGCCGGGTGGCGCGGAGCCCGGCTTCAGCCGGAGCGCAGGAAGTCGCGAACCTGCTGCATGTCTTCCCAGGTGGGGCGTTTGAGGGCGGGATTTCGCAGCAGGGCCGCAGGGTGGTAGGTGACCATGGTGGGGATGCCCTGGACCTTGAACCACTGCCCGCGCATGCGGCCGATGGGAGAGGAGTTGCCCAGGAGGGTCTGGGCGGCTACCCGGCCGAGGGCGACGAGAACCCGGGGATGGACGAGAGCAATCTGTTTATCCAGGTAGCCCCAGCAGGCAGCCACTTCGTCCGGCTGGGGATCGCGGTTCCCCGGCGGGCGGCATTTGACGACGTTGGCGATGTAGACCTCGTCACGGGTCATTTCAATGGCCTTGATGATGCGATTCAGCAACTCGCCGGCGGCGCCCACGAAGGGCAGCCCCTGCCGGTCCTCCTCGGCCCCCGGACCCTCGCCCACGAACATCAGCTCGGCGGCAGGGTTGCCGGTGCCGAACACGACTTTCGTCCGCCCCTCGCTCAGCCGGCACCGGGTACAGCCAGCCGCCGCCGCCGCCAGGGCCGCCAGCTCGGAAGCCCTCTCTCCGGCCTCGCCGGTGAGGGGAGCTGATGAGCTCGCTCTACTTCCAGTTCCAGGCGCGGGTGTCTCGGAAGAGGCCCGAACCGTGGAAACCTGGCTCCTCGCCGCAGGAGCGGCGATGGAAGGGACGTAGAGATCGCCGTAGCCCATCTCGCCCAGATAGGCGAGGAGACCGGCGAGTGCGGGTTGCAGAGGTGGCCTCACGTTGCCGAGAGTCTAGCTGTGAAGAGGTCGAAGAGCGATGCCGCCAGCTCGGACTTGGGCCGGCGCGACAGGAAGACCGGCTCGCCCTGGCGGCGGAAAACGGTGACCTCGTTGTCCCCACTCTCGAACGCGATGTCGCGGCGGGAAACGTCGTTGGCCACCAGGAAATCGGCGCCCTTGCGCGCCAGCTTGGCGCGGGCATGGCGGTCGAGATCCTCGGTTTCGGCGGCGAAGCCCACCAGTACCGCTCGCGGCGCCACAGCTCGCAGCCCGGCGAGGATGTCCGGATTCTCCTCCAGCTCAATCGCCGAGAGGCCCTCCTCTTTCTTGATCTTGCCGGTCGCCACCCGCCGCGGGCGGAAGTCGGCCACCGCCGCGGCCATGACGATGAGATCCGCGGCCGGAGCGTGCTCCAGGACGGACTGTTCCATCTCGCGGGCGGTGACCACGTCGACCCGTTTCACGCCGGAGGGCGAAGCGAGCGCCACCGGGCCGGCGACCAACACCACCCGGGCGCCCCGGCGGGCGGCCTCGGCGGCGAGGGCGAAACCCATCTTGCCGCTCGACCGGTTGCCCAGAAAGCGGACGGGATCGATGGGTTCGTGCGTCGGGCCGGCGGTGACCAGCACCGTGCGCCCGGCAAGCGGTCCCAGGCCGGCGGCGGCCTCCACCGCTTCGACGATCGACTCCGGCTCAGCCATCCGTCCCATCCCCACCTCTCCCGAGGCGAGGGGTCCCTCGACCGGGCCGGCAAGCCACACGCCGCGCCCTCTCAAGGCGGCGGCGTGCCGCTGCGTCGTGGCCTTTTCCCACATGGAGGAGTGCATGGCGGGCGCCACGACCATCGGCCCGGTGAAGGCGAGAGCGGTGGTAGTGAGGAAGTCATCCGCGAGTCCCAGCGCCAGCCGCGCCAGCAGATGCGCGGTCGCCGGAGCCACACACAGCACTTCCGCCCAGGCGGCGGCCGTGATGTGCGCCTCCTCGCCGTTGGCCCCGGGACTACCGGCAGCCAGATACTCCTCTTGATAGACCGGCCGGCCCGAAAGCACCTCCAGTGTGAGGGGAGCCACGAAAGCGACGGCGCCGCGGGTGAGGGCGCAATGCACTTCGTGCCCCCGCGCCCGGAAGCGGCGTACCAGCTCGGCGGATTTGTAAGCGGCGATGCCGCCGCTGACGCCGAGCAGGACTCTCAAGGGTCGGCTCATGGAACACGCCCTGCGGCTAGCGCGGGAAACAGGATCCTAGTGGACTTCCGAGGCTTGCGTCTCGTCAGCGGCCGGCGCCTCCTCCGGCTCCGGCAGCGGCGGCGGACCGTAACCCCAGTCGACGAGCTTGTTGTCGAGCTCTTCCAACGCGATCCGGGTAGGCTTGCGCTTGCCGGCCTCGACCTTGGGGCGGGCACCCCGCATCAGTTGCTCGGCCCGGCTGGCGGCGACGAGCACCCGACGGAACTTGCTGTCCATCGTCGGCTTCTCTTCCATCGAAAATCTCTCCTTGACGGCAGTCCGGGAAATCCGGATCGCTGCCAGTCGATTCATCTAGTACGAAGGGGAACCGCGGTCCTGAAAATCCCGCAGAATTTCTTGTACCCGGGTCTGCATGCGCTCTCGCCGGTGGCGCCTCGCGAGGATAATTGCCACCAGCACCTCGCTCGCCTGGCGGGCATCGTCATTAATGATAACATAATGATACCGATCGTAACGCTTCGTCTCCCTGAGAGATGCGGCCAGGCGCCGGGCGATGGTGCCGTCGTCGTCCTTGCCGCGATGCCTCAGCCGGGTCTCCAAATCCTCATAACTGGGAGGCATGACGAAGATGCCGTGCGCCTCGGGATGTCCGGCGAGGACCTGCTCGGCGCCCTGGACGTCGATGTCGAGCACCACGTCGACACCCTCCTCCAGTCGGGGAAAGACCTCGTTGCGCGAGGTGCCGTAGTAGTTGTCGTGCACCTGCGCCCACTCGAGAAAGGCGCCCGCGGCGATCATCGACTGGAAAGTGGCCTGGTCGACGAAGTGGTAGTCCCTGCCGTCCTTCTCACCGTCGCGGGGCTGGCGGGTTGTGTAGCTCACCGAAAAAGCCAGACCGCCGAAGCCGTTGAGGCCTCCCGTCATGAGGTTTTGAATGAGGGTCGTCTTCCCCGCGCCTGAGGGTGCGGAGAGAATGAACAGCTCGCCGGGATGCATCGATTCCTTCAAAAGTTGTGGAAAGGAGGGTGCTGCGCCCGCCGCATCGTACCACTACTCCACGTTCTGCACCTGCTCGCGGATCTGTTCGCAGAGGACCTTGGCGTCGAGCACCGCGCGGGTCATCTCGGCGTTGCGGCACTTGGCGCCGAGGGTGTTGAGCTCGCGGAAGATCTCCTGGGTGAGGAAGTCGAGACGTTTGCCAGCCGCGGCGGTCTCGCGAGTGACGCCGCGGAAGTGCTCCAGGTGGGAGCGCAGCCGGTCGATCTCCTCGCTGACGTCGCTGCGGTCCACCAGCAGGGCGACCTCCTGGGCCAGGCGCGCTTCGTCCAGGGGTTGCCCGCCCAAGAGCTCGGCAACCCTTCGCCGCAGGGCCGCTGCCATCTCCTCGCGGACCGAGGCGCGCAGGGCGTCGAGCCGGTCCACGGCCTCCTGGATGCCGTTCAGCTTCTCCTCCATGGCATGGACAAGGCTGCGGCCTTCCGTTTCGCGGCTGGCCACCAGTTGGGCCAAGGCGTCGCGGGCAACGCTCAGGATCAGCTCGCCGTCCTCGTCATCCCACTCCTCCCTCTCCAGCTCGACTCGGAAAGCTTCAGGAAGGCGCAGGAGATCACCAGCCGCGAGCCCGCGCTCCACCAGCCCCGCCTCGACGAGTTGGTGAATGGCCTTGTGGGCTTCGCGGATCACGCCCATATGGACCTCGACCGACGCCTTGCGCTCCGCCACCGAGCGCACCTCCACCCGCACATCGAGCCGGCCCCGAACCACCTCCCTTGCGATGAGATCGCGCAGTGCCGCCTCACTCCCCCGCAGATCCTCGCCCAATCGAAGCTGAAGATCGAGAAACCGGTGGTTCACCGCCCGCACGCTTACCGCCACGCCATGCCGGGCGTTCTCTCCAGAGGCTTCGCCGTAACCGGTCATGCTGCGCATCGCTCAATCTCCTTTAACAAATCTCTCTGCTGTCTCTTCGACCCCATCCAACCGCCGCTTCAGCTCGGCCGCCGCCGCGCCGAGATCGCCCCGGCGCGGGACGGCGAGAGGCTCGCCGTAGACGAAGTGCACGGTCGACAGCGGCAGGGGAATCAGGAAGCGGTCCCAGGAGTGGAGCCGCTTCGCCCGGCTAGCCGCTACCGCCACGGGCACGATGGGCAGCCCCGTCGAAGCCGCCGCCAGGATAACTCCGGGTTGGACTTCGCTCGCCGGGCCTCGCGGCCCATCCGGGGTAAAGGCGATGTCCCAGCCTTCAGCCGCCTTGCGCAGCAGCGAGCGCATGCCGGCGATGCCGCCCCGGCTGCTCGAGCCGCGGGTGGAGTCGATCCCCAGCCTGGCGACGGTGCGGGCGATGAGCTCGCCGTCGCCGCTCTGGCTCACCAGCACCGAGATCTGGCGGCCCCGATAAGCGTACGGCATCAGCAAAAGGTGGCAGTGCCAGAAAGCGAGGATAAACCGCTGCTCTCCCCGTTCCCACTGGCGCAGCCGCTCGTCGCCATGATGGCGCAGCCGCACCGTGGACCGCAGCAGCCGAATGAACCAGGCCGCCACGAACGAGACGATCCCAACGGGCGGGCTCACACTCGGAACTGCAGGTCGAACAGTCGCTTGTACGAGCCGCCGAGAGCCAGCAGCTCGCCGTGGGAGCCCTCTTCCACGATGCTGCCCGCTTCCACCACCACGATGCGGTCCGCCCGCGTCACGGTCGACAAGCGGTGGGCGATGACCAGCGTCGAACGCCCCTGCATCAGGTTGTAAAGGGCTTTCTGCACCAGAGCCTCGGACTGGCTGTCGAGATGCGAGGTCGCCTCGTCGAGAATCAGGATGGGCGCGTTCTTGAGCAGCGCCCGGGCAATGGCCAGCCGCTGGCGCTGGCCACCCGACAGGCGCACACCCGACTCGCCGATCACCGTCTCATAGCCTCTGGGCAGCTGCATGATGAACTCGTCGGCATAGGCCGCCGCAGCCGCTTCCCGCACTCGCTCCAGGGGCAGGTCGAAGCGACCGTAGGCGATGTTGTTGCGAATGGAGTCGTTGAACAGCACCGTGTCCTGGGTGACGATGCCGATGAGCGCGCGCAGACTCTTGAGCTTTAGATCGCGGATGTCCACGCCGTCGATGGACAGCCGCCCGGCGTTGGGATCGAAGAAACGGGGCAGGAGATTGACCAGCGTCGACTTGCCCGCTCCCGACGGTCCGACCAGCGCCACGATCTCTCCCGCCCGAATGGAAATCGAGACCTCGCGCAGCACCGGCCTCTCCTCGTAGGAGAAGGAGACCCGCTCGTAGGCGATGGCCTCGCGCACAGTGGCGATCTCGCGGGCTCCTGGACGCTCCTGGATGTCGTCCGGAATGTCCATCAACCGCGCCACGCGCTGGCCCGAGGCCATGGCCTCCTGCAGGATGAGATTCACCTTGTTGAGCTTGCGGATGGGATCGTAGAGCATCAGCAACGTGGTGAGGAACTGCACCAGCTCCGGGGCCGACAGCTCGCCGGCGCGAATCGACTTGCCGGCATAGATCAGCAGGCCTGCGGCGCCCACCACCGCGATCGACTCGACCACCGGGCCGGCCGAGTTGGCCAACATCTGGGCCCAGAGATTCACCCGCAGGTGCCGCCGGGTGGCCTCGCGAAAGCGGTTCAGCTCGAACTCCTCCATGCCGAAGGCTTTCACCACCCGGTGGCCGCGCACTCCCTCGGTCATCAGGCTGGCGAGGTCCGCCATGCGTTCCTGGCTGCGGTGGCTCGTCCGCCGCATCCCTTTGCCGAAGCGGATGATGGGATAGAGAAGCACCGGCGCCGCCACCAGCGAGATCAACGCCAGCTTGAAGTGGGTCGACAGCAGCAGGGCCAGGAGAGCGACCAGGGTGAAAGACTGCTGGAACAGATCAAGGAGGCGGTTGGCGACGGCGTTCTGCATCAACGCCACGTCGTTGATGACGCGGGCCACCAGCTCTCCCGACGGGTGATCGGCGTGGAAGCGGCTCGACTGCTGGAGGATGCGCCGGTAGAGATCGTTGCGAACGTCCGTCGTCACCCCCAGTCCGATGTGCTGGAAGGCGTAGCCCGAGATGAAGTCGGCGAGCGACCGCAGCAGGAACACCAGCACGAAGAGGAGAGGGACGAAGTAGACGACGTTGTCGCGGTTGATCCCCAGGTGCCGCTTCAGCGACTCGTAGCTGCTATCGATTTGGTGCGCCAGGTTGAGCCGCTTCTTGAGGTCGCCGAGAGCTCCGCTCGCCCTCCCTTTCGATCCACTGGCCGGCGGAGACGAAGTGATGGCACCCAGGGGTCCGGGGACCGTATCGCCAGCCAAGAGCACCTCGCCGAAGATGGGCTTGATCAGCGCCGCCGTTCCCGCCGTAGCCGCGGCATAGACGAGAATGCCGGCGGCGGCCAGGACAGCCCAGCCGGTGTAGACGCGCAGGTAGCGCCAGAAAAAGGACGACATCTTTTTCAAGTGGACGACGCCTCCGCAAGCATCTCCGCCACCTCTCCCGCGGCCCGCCGGCTGGCGCCGCCGGCGCCGAGGCGGCACCGCACTTCGGCGAGCGCCGCTCGCATCTCCTGGCGCGCTCCGGCATCGGTCAGCAGGCGGGCGGCTTCGGCGGCGATCCGCTCGGGGTTGGCCTGCCCCTGGATCAGCTCGGGCACCACCCGCCGGCCCAGCACCAGGTTGACCAGGGCGACGTTGGGCAGCCGGACCATCAGGCGGGCGAGGAGATAGGTCCAACTCGCCAGCCGGTAGACCATGACCATGGGAGTACCCAGCAGGCCCACCTCCAGAGTCGCCGTGCCCGAGGCGCAGAGCGCCACGTGAGAGTCGGCCACCGCGGCAAAGCGGTCGCTGTCGACAATCGCAACTGACAGACCCGAGAGCTCCACGGCCTCGTCCAGAATCTCGCGGGGCACGGTGGGCGCCCGGATGATCCGTGCCTCGATCGGCAGTTGGCCAGCCAACCGCTCCACCGCCGCCAGCAGAGTCGGCAGCAGGGCTTCGACCTCGCTCAACCGGGAGCCGGGAAGAAGGGCGATGCGAAATGGACCGGCTTCCTCTCCGGAGCGGTCCCAAACCTGGGGGAGGACCGGCACTTCGTCAACCAGGGGATGGCCGACGTGGATCACGTCCACTCCGTATCCGCGGTAGAAGTCGACCTCGAAAGGGAAAAGCACCAACATGCGATCCACAAGGCGGGCGATGGTCTTCACCCTGCCCTTGCGCCAGGCCCACACCTGGGGACTGATGTAGTAGACGATCTCCAGCCCGCGCTCCTTGAGCTGCCGGGCGAGGCGGAGGTTGAAGTCGGGAAAATCGATCAGCACGGCGAGGGCTGGGCGGCGGCGGTCCACCTCGTGGAGAAGGTCGGCGAAGACCTCGCGGATGCGCGGCAGCACCTTGAGGACCTCGGTGATGCCCACCACCGCAACCTCGGAGCTGTGGGCCACGGACTGCAGGCCCGCGGCCCGCATCTCGTCGCCGCCGAGACCGAAGGCGGCGAGGCCCGGCACCCGCTGCCGCAGCTCCGAGATCAACCGCGCACCGTGGAGGTCACCTGAGGCTTCGCCGGCAACGACCAGCAGCTCGCGGGGATTCGATTGCATGCGCCGGCTCAGGGAATGGGAGCCGGCGGACCCGAGGGGAAGGGATACATCAGCCACGCCACCAGCAGGCCGCCCCCCACCATGCCAAGAAAAATCTGCACGAAGAGCTTGACCTGCTCCCTGCGGTCACGGCGCCAGAGAAGGGTGAAGAACAGGCTCACGATCAGTGCGTAAGTCACCATCAGGAGGAAATGGCTGAGCATCTAGGTCACTCCTTCTTGCCGCGGACGATGTCCCAGGCGTCGAGCACCAGCAGCAAGTTCATCAGACCGGCGGTGAGCAGAAAGGCAGTGCCGTACTCGTACCCCGCCCCCATGACGTTCCCCTGGTAGTGGAGACCGTAGCGGAGGAGGAAATAGGGGAAGCCGACGCCCATGGACCCGAGCGTCGCCAGGCTGGTGAGCGGCTGGCCGGCGACGACCGAGTACAGGTTGCCCTCCAGCTTGCAGCCGATGAGCAGCGAAAGGATGACCAGCACGAAAAACGCCAGTCCCCGCCCGTAGCGCTTCAGATAGATGTGGCCCAGCCCCGGCATCAGCCAGGCCGAGAGCACCGCCACGACCAGGTTTCCCTGCGGCCGGGCGGCCGGCGGCGCCTGCGGCGCCGCGGGAATGCTGCCGGATTCGGCCAATCAGTCCTCCTCTCGTGCGAAAAGCGCCCGCAGGCGCTCGCGAGAATGGCGCAGGTCCTCGGGAACCAGCCGGACCTCCGCCAGTACCGTCATGAAGTTCGTGTCCCCGTTCCAGCGAGGGACGAGATGGAAATGGAAGTGCCCAGGCACTCCCGCGCCGGCCGGCCGGCCCAGGTTCATCCCCAGATTGAAGCCGTGGGGCTGGTAGGCCGCGGTCAGCACCCGCTGTGCCGTGAGCACCAGCGGCCAGAATTCAGCCTGCGCCTCCGGCCCGCTCTCCTGCGGCGAGGCCAGATGCTCCAGGGGAGCCACCATCAGGTGGCCATTCGAGTAGGGATGAAGGTTCAGCATGACCAGGTGATGCCGCGCCTTGTGAACCACCAAGCCTTCAGGATCGTCCGCACGACTGCCGGCAGTACAGAAGAAGCAGTCGGAATCCGTGGGATTCGAGGTGATGTAGGAATACCTCCAAGGAGTGAAGAGCTGTTCCATCCAGGGTCCAGAGAATCGGCGGACGTCTCCTTGGAGACGCCCGGCCGGTTCAGCACTCGTCGTTGAGAAGCTCCCTCAGCTCCTTGCCCGGCTTGAAGTAGGGGATCCGCTTGGGCGGAACCTTCACCTTGTCGCCGGTCTTCGGATTGCGGCCGGTGCGCGCTCCGCGATGCCGGATGCGGAAGCTGCCGAAACCCCGCAGCTCGATCTTCTCCCCATCCTTGAGCGAATCGACAATGCTGTCGAACACCGTGTTGACGATGATCTCCGCGTGCTTCTTGGTGAGTTGAGTGGTGCGGGCGACCTCCTCGACCAGCTCGGCCTTGGTCATCCCGTCCTTCAAGGGCACCGTCATCTCCCACCCCTTTTCTCTCATGGCCACAGCGGAGCCCCTATCTCCTCGGAAGGAGCGCCCGCCGTCCCGGGTCCCAAGAGCTACTCCTCCGCTTCCTCGGTTTCCTTGTCAGCCTCGCGCTTCTTTCCGCGGGCCTCCCCCTCTTCCCCGATCTTCTTGGCCGCCGCGGCCTGCAGCTCCGCAAGCTCCTCCTCCGACGGCTGTGACACCCCTCGCATCGAAAGGCCAACCTTCTTCTCTTCCTCCTCGATGCGCAGGATGCGGGTACGCACCCAGTCGCCAACTTTAAAGTGGTCCTCCAGCTTGGCGCCAGCCGGTACGTCGATCTCGCTGACGTGAGCCAAGCCCTCGAGACCGTTGTAGATGTCGATGAAGAGGCCGAAGTCGGTGACGTTCACCACCCGGCCGTCGAGCGTATCGTTGGGCCGGTGGCGCTCGGCGAAATCCTCCCACTCGTTGGGCATGAACTCCTTGATGGAGAGGGAGACTCGCTGATTCTCGACGTCGATGTTGGTGATCCGCGCCTTGACCGTGTCGCCCTTCTTGAGCACTTCACTGGGGTGCTTGACCCGCTTGGTCCAGCTCATGTCGGAGACGTGGATCAGGCCGTCGATGCCGTCAGTGATCTCGACAAAAGCGCCGAACTCCGTGAGGTTGCGCACCTTGCCTTCGATGACGCTGCCCTCGGGATGACTGTCCTCCAGCTCCTCCCACGGGTTGCGCTCGGTCTGCCGCAACGACAGGCTGATGCGCCGCTGGTCCATGTCCAGCTCGGAGACGATCGCCTCCACCTCGTCGCCCACCTCCAGGATCTTGGCGGGGTTGACGACCTTCTTGGTCCACGACATCTCGCTGACGTGGATCAGGCCCTCGACGCCCTCCTCGATCTCGATGAAGGCGCCGTAGTCGACCAGCGACACCACCCGGCCGCGGACGCGCGAGCCGATGGGGTACTTCTTGTCGACCAGGGTCCAGGGGTCGTCGCTCTTCTGCTTGTAGCCCAGGGAGACGCGCTCGGTCTCGGGATCGAACTTGAGGACCACCACCTCGACCTCGTCGCCCACCGTGAAGTGCTCGGAGGGATGGTTGACGCGGCCCCAGGAGATGTCGGTGATGTGGAGCAGGCCGTCGATGCCGCCCAGGTCGATGAACGCGCCGAAGTCGGCGATGTTCTTGACGGTGCCCTTGACGACATCGCCTTCCTTGAGATTGCCCAGCAACCGCTTGCGTGCCTCCGCGCGCTCTTCTTCGATGAGCTTGCGGCGGCTGATGACGATGTTGCGGCGTTC
>Ga0134121_10001796_pt1 | contig 19649 bp, 17 predicted proteins | sample KB301_FD_96463 | JGI IMG/M metagenome (GOLD analysis project Ga0134121, IMG submission 96463) | Terrestrial soil microbial communities without Nitrogen fertilizer from Kellogg Biological Station, Michigan, USA - KB3-0-1 | ecosystem: Environmental > Terrestrial > Soil > Unclassified ... | reverse complement strand
CGGGACGGCTGTACGACGAGGCGCGGCGAAAGCTGCTGCAGGACGTGCCGCTGCGACCCGAGGCCCGCGGCGCGCTCAAGGCCGACGACTGGAACAAGGTCCGGATGGAATGCGTGGGCGACCAGCTTCGCTCGTGGGTCAACGGGATCGCGATCGTCGACCACCGCGATCCGGTCGACCTCGACGGCATCCTTGCGCTCCAGGTCCACTCGGGGAAGGACACGAAGGTGCGGTGGCGCAATCTCCGGCTCAAGGACCTCGGCCGCCGCCGGTGGGAGCCGCTCCTCAACGGGAAGGATCTCGCCGGATGGACGGCGGTGGGGGACGCCGAGTGGAAGGTGCAGGACGGCGTCCTCTCCGGGCGGCTCCAGAAGCGCGGCTATGCGGCGCTGGCCACGGCCTCGGCGCTTCCGGAGTTCACGATGCGCGTCGTCTTCCGCCACGTCGACGGCAAGGCGAGCCTCAGCTTCGGAGCGCCCTTGCCGGACGGCGACGCGGGATCCCGGATCGGACTGGTGGGCGGCCGCCCGCAGGAGTGGAATGAGCTCGTCGTGTCCGTCCATTCGGGCCGCACGGTCGTTCACCTGAATGGGGACCGGATCGCGGACCTGAAGAGCGGGACGGGCGAAGGGCCGGCCGCGATCGAGATGGTGGGCGAAGGAAGCCAGGTCCAGCTGAAGTCCGTCGACCTGCTGGGACCGGCGCGCCGCGAGTAAGTTCCCCGCTTCCGGCGTCTAATACTCCGGGTGCTCGAGTGAAATCCTGGGTCCTGCTCCTCTTCCTCCTCGCTGGCGCGTCGGAGCTCCTCGGCGACTCGACGCGGCGCCGGTGGGCCGTCGACCCGCGCGAGCTCCGGTTCCTCGGCGCGTTCCTCAAGCCCGGGTCCGAAACCTACCGGATGACGTTCTCGCCGGACGGACGGCACCTGGCGGCGCTCGGGGCCGACGGCGTCGTCCGTCTCTTCGTCCCGCGCAGCTGGGAGAAGCTCCGCGAATTTGCCGGACATCCGGCCGGCGTCCGCGGACTTGCGTTCAGTCCCGACGGAAAGCTCCTCGCCGCCGGACGGCTGAACGGCGAGGTGGCGATCTGGGAGACGGAGACGGGCGCGGTCCACAAGACGCTCCAGGGCACGCGGGGAGGGGTCTACAACCTGGCGTTCAGCCCCGACGGCCGGCTGCTCCTCGCGGGCGAGGAGAACAACGCCGCCACCGTGTGGAACGTGAAGGAAGGCGCGGCGGTGAAGACGCTCGACGGCGCGGGGTTCCAGGTCTACTCGGTCGCCTTCTCCCCCGACGGCCAGTTCGCCGCGGGCGGCTTGTCGAGCGGCGGCGTGCTGGTCTGGAAGGTCGACGGCTGGGAGCGGCTCCACACGTTCGCGGCCCACAGCAACATGGTCCGGTCGCTCACGTTCTCCCGCGACGGCGGCACGCTGGTGTCCGGCGGGACCGACGCCCTGATCAAGATCTGGAACGTGAAGCAGGGCGTGCCGGAGCGGACGCTCGAGGGTCACAGCGGCGTCGTCTTCGGCCTCCACCTCTCCTCCGACGGCCGGTACCTCACGACCGCGGGCGACACCACCGTTCGCGTCTGGGACCGCGCCGCGGGAAAGGAAGTCCTGCGCCATCAGCACCATCGGCAGGCCATCTACAACCTCGCGGTCCATCCGTCGGGGCGGTGGATGGCGACGGGCGGCCAGGATGCGGAGATCCGGTTCTGGGGCACCGACTCCCCGCGCGTGCTCGGCCTCGAGTCGAAGTAGCGCTATTTTCCGCTCTTCAGCAGCGCGTCGAGCTTGACCTTCAGCTTCTCGCCCTGCGCGGGATTGACCATCGAGACGTAGGCGACGTGGCCCCGCAGCCAGGCCACGTAGTTCGCGTGGCCGATCCGGTTCTGCTTTTCCAGTCCCTCGAACCGCGCGTGGTGGAGGATTGCCCGGAGCTTGCGCCGCTCGGCGCGGCTCGTGGAGGGCTTCTCGTTGACGACCACGCCGGTGACGGTCTGCGCCGTGTTGCGGCGCTGCACGCGGATCTTCTTCTCGTTCACCTCGAACCCCTCGGCCTCGCAGACGTGGCGCGTGCGGGCGAGGAGCCAGCCGACGCTCTTCGGATTCTTCTCGCCCTTCGGCACGAGCGTGTCTCCCGAAAACGTGAGATCGTCGGCGTAGCGGGTATAGGTCCAGCCCAGCTTCGCGGCGACGCCGCCGAGACGCCGGTCGAGCGTCCAGGCCGAGAGGTTCGACAGCGCCGGGCTCGTGCAGGCGCCCTGGGGCAGCGCGCGGGGGCCGGTCGCGACGAAGTACTTCTTTCCCGAGTACTCGACCTCGCGGCGCGGCGCCTCCGTGCAGAGGAGCGCGAACACGGTGGCGACCGCGGGGGAGTAGCCGAGCGACTCGAAGATCCCTCGCGCGCGCGGGAACGTGATCGTCGGGAAGAAGTCCTTCAGGTCGACGTTGACGACGATCTTGCGCTTCACGTGGGGCGCGGCGTTCGTGACCGTGGAGCGGCCCGGCACGAAGCCGTGGGCCACGGGGCCGACGGGAACCTTGGAGAGGACGTTCTCGAGGACCCACGCCTGGGCCGCGGCGAGCTTGGGCTGCGGCGCCCAGATGTCGCGCATCCCGCCGCTCTTCTTCGGGATCTGGAACCGCACGTAGTGCGACGTCGTCGACGCGTCGCTGTGGAATGCGAGCCACCGGAGCCGCAGGAGCGGGATCGACAGCGCGGCCGCGACCTGGTCGGGAGACGACAGCGACGGCAGGCCGAACTTCTTCAGCTTCGCCTCGTCGGACGTCCGGTTCGCCAGGCCGCCGGAGACGCCGCGGCCGAGGAAGATGATGTCCGACGCCTTCCGCTTCGCGACCGCCTCGGCGTGGGCACGCTTCCGCTCCTCCGCCTGGCGCTTCTTCTCCGCCTTGAGCGCGGCCCGCTCCTCCTTGCTTTGTGCGACGGCGCGGTCGGCCTGGACCCGGAGCATCGACTCGTCGCCCTTCTTCAGGAGCATGAGGTCGCCGACGCGGTGGATTTCGACCAGCTGCTCGGGCGTGAGGTAGCCGCGCGTGACGAGCGCCCGGTCGATCAGTTTCGTGCGCGCGTCGTCGCCAGGCGGGATCGTGTCGGTGCGTCCCCACCAGGGCGAGGAGGCGACCTCGGACCCTTTCGCTTTCTGGCGCAGCTCCTTGTCGGAGATCGGCGCGAATTCCTCGGCCTCGTAGCTGGCCTGGGTTCTCGGGAGCGGAGCGGGCGGCGTCGCCGCGGGTTTCACGGGGGCCGGCACGGCCGCGGGACGCGGAACCGGAAACCGCGGCGCCGCAGGGCGGACTTCGACTGCCTTCTTCTGCGGCATGCCGCCGAAGAAGATCTCCTTAAGCCAGCTGAAGAATCCCATGAGTCTTGCGGGAGCCGTGCCCTCCCTTGACTACGCACTCAGGACCGGAGACGTTCACCGAGGGCCACCGCACAGTTGTGCGGAGGAAAACCCTCGGGTTGCCTGAGTCAGCCGCACAACTGTGCGGTGGCCCTAAAGCACAACGGCTCCGGGGATGCATGGAAGGCCGACCTCAACCGCGGCGGTTCACCGCAGAACAGTCTCGAGGAAGGGACGGCCCCCGCAAGCTTCATGGACGCCAGACCGCGGTCCGCACCGCCAGCAGGTGGCGGCAGGGACCTTTCCGGAGACCTCCTTTGTAAAAGTGGGAACAGGAACACTTGGCCCGCTTGAAGATGCCGTCGACGTCGAACAGCGCCTCGACCCGGATGCCGCTGACCATCGCGACGACGACGCGAAGACCGCTCGGCAGCTTCTCGTCGCGCTCGACGCGGGCGGAGAGACCGCGGGAGGCGACCGCTTCGGGGTTTTCCGGGACGGCCGTTTCGATCGCGATCTCGGGCGGCAGGACGCGGCGCCACCGGACGACGCCGGCCGAGAGGTCGTGGATCGACTGGCCCAGCCGCGCCAGCCGGTAGAGCGCGGCGCGGACGACGTCGGGCCGGCCGCCGAAATCGGTCTCCCGCATCGACTGCCGCGCCTGGAGCGCTTCGGCCATCACCCGCACGGTCTGCGGCTGGATCTCCGCCTGGGGCGCCATCAGGTCGAGCGCGCTCGCGCGCGTCCAGTCGTTGACCGTCCAGCCGGAGAGGCCGAGCGTCAGCCTCATCTCGCCCATGCGGACGACCCAGAAGCTGGGGAGGCCGTCGCCCGCCAGGTACACGTCGATGCCCTCGGCGAGCGGCAGCAGGCGCGCGAGCACGAGGAGCCGCTGGCGGCCCCAGACCTTCACCGTCTGGGCGTTGCCCTCCCAGCGGGTGTTATACGAGATGACCCTGCGGTCCCACGGCTCCAGCACGATCTCCGGCGACCGGCCCGGCGAGAGCTCGAACCGCAGCGCGCGCGGGCTGCGGCGCGCCTTGTGGCGCCGGAGGAACGCGAGCAGCGAATAGACCGAGTCGCGGTCGAGCGACACCTTCTTCGACGGCATCGTCATCGCCGCCTGGATCTGGAGGAAGCCCCGGAGCCATGTCTCGGGGAGATCGATCTTCTCCTCGCGGATCCCGGCGCCGCCCCGGTTGCGGACCTCGAAGCCGCTCGGGTCGACGTGGAACCGGGTGGCGCGGTAGGTCCGCAGCGTCTGGAAGTGGTCGTAGAGCGCCCACGAGTAGTCCACGTTGGTCGTGCCCGTCTGGACCGCGGAGGCGCCCTTGAACATCGCGTCGCGCTCGACGGTGAGGCAGCCGTAGCTCGACTCGTCGGCGCTGAAGCATTCGAAGAAGACGACGTCGGGGGAGACCGTGATGACCGGGTCGCACGGCGTGAGGCGGCGGAAGAGCTCCGGGTCGTTCTTCCGCAGCTCGTCGGCGTACGCGCGGCGCGCGTCCCAGTAGATCTTGTGCCACTTCTTGAAGTCGCGGTCGAGGCCCGGCGGGAAGGACTGACCGCTGCGCATCTCGAGGTCCTTCCTGGCTTCGGCGAACGCGGCCTTGCGGACGAGGCTTTCCTGCTCGGCCTGCTTCTTGAGCCACGCCCGGTACGCCGTGTGGTCCCTCGGCTTCCACCGGAGATCGCCGACGACGACCTCGTGGAGCGCGGAGACCGCCTCGCGGAACCGGAGCGGCCGGGCCAGCTCGGCCTCGAACGAGACCGGGGCGCGCGACAGATTGGGCGAGAGCATCAGCGCCATCGCGTCGGCGCGCTTCTCGACGCGGCTCCGTCCGAAATAGGTGAGATCAAGGCGCAAGCTTGAGCTCCGGGAAATGGCGGGTGATCTGGTCGGCCACTTCGGGGCGGCGCGTCGCGGTGCGGACCACGGCCGCCAGCCCCGCGCGGAATTCGGGCGCGCGGATCGACCGCGCCGCCACCGCCAGGAGCGGCACCAGCTGCGGGGCCCGGGCGGGATCGCGCTCGATCGCGGCCGCAATCTGCCCCGCGGCCAGCCGCTTGGAGCGGTTGCCCCGGTGGATGTTCAGGAGCACCGTCGCCCACACGGTCTCGAGCGGCGCGCGGGCGAGCAGGACGCGCAGCGCCGTGTCGATCTCGGCGAACTTCTCGAGGTGGCCGACGATCGAGAGGCGGATGTCGTCGTAGGGGCTCTCGACGAGCTTCGCCCAGAGGTCGAGGCGGTGGCGCGCGCGCTTCTCCTCGGAGAACCACGTCCAGGCCGCCGCGCGGACGTCGAGGGTCGTGGCGTCGAGGAACGCGAGCAGCCAGTCCGGAGTGAAGTCGGGCCGGCCCGACATCCGTTCGCGGGCGAACGCCACGGCGTCCGCCGCCGCGGCCCGGGCCCGGGTCTGGGCGAGCCGGAGCAGGTCGGGCGGGGCGAGGTCGCGCGTCTTCAGCCAGCCCAGGCCGAGCTTCGCCACGGGGCCCAGCGGGGCCGTCGCGAACGCCAGGAGCTGCTCGGTGGAGAAGAGCTGCGGCGAGACGAGCTTCGACATCAGCGTGCAGACGGCGTCGAGCACCTCGAGGTTCTTCGACTCGAGGAGCTTCGTCCAGGCATCGAGCGGCGCCGACTCGAGCCCGGCCGCGGAGGAGAGAAGCTCGAGTCCGAACGCCTGAAGCTCCTCGTCGGGATGGTCCAGGATCTCGAACACCCGCTCGAACGGGACCTTCTCGAGCAGCGCGGGCCGCGCCTTGAGCATCGCGCGGGCGGTGCGCCGCAGCGGCCGCGCCTGCGCCTTGCCCAGGAGCGTGAAGATCGACTCGGCGTCCCACTGGGTCGCGAAGGCCGGCGTCGGCTTGAGCTCGCGCATCGCCGCCCCGGGCATGAGGATCCAGCCGTTCGTCTTCGCGGTCAGGATCGGCGAGTTGTGGAAGAGGACGTGGGTCAGTCCCCAGTTGTCCAGCAGGTGGACGCCGCTATCGACGTCGGCGTCGCGGTAGAGCAGGAGGGCCTCCATCACGGCCGTCAGGTAGCGCTTCGGGTCGCGGAACCCCAGGCGGCGGAAATAGCGCCAGGTGCGCCGACGGAGATAGTGGCGCGTGTGGACCGTGAAGGCCTCGCCGTCGTATCGAGGCGGAAAGCTGCGCTTGAGATAGCCGTCGAAGTCGCGCGCCTGCCAGTTGTAGCGCTTGGCCTCGGTCCGGCGGATCGAGCCGTCGCCCGCGACCATGAACCACGCCATGATCCGGTCGTCGCCGGCGGCTTCCGCGAGCTTGAAGAGACGCTTCACCAGCGGCTTGAAGAGGGGACGCTCGAAGGAGCGGTCGAGGAGGAAGTCGCGCAGCATCTGGCGGGACCAGGCGCGCGGGTCCTTGATCCATTTCTCGGCGAAGGGGGCGAGCTTCTTGGGGGCGTTGACCGAGAGCAGCTCGGAGCGGAACCGCGAATCGCCCGAGGCGAAGTACTCGTCGAGAAGAAGGAGAGATCCCTCTGCCGCCACGAGGTGAATTGTGTTCGGGGCTCGGAGGGACCGTCAAGAAAATTGAGAAACGGCGCGCCGGCCCGTACACTTCACGCGCGGCCTCCGATTCTCCGGCGGGATCCGCCCGGCGGCGGTGTCGCTAGTTCGAGATGCAAGGAACGCTGATGGTCGGGCCCGCATCGGTGGAACGGCTTTGGCGCCGGTACGCGGGCGGCCTGCTGTCCTACGCGGTGACGCTGGTCGGGGACCGGGCGGCGGCCGAGGACGTCCTGCAGTCCGTCTTCGCGCGCCTGCTGGAGCAGGGGGTTCCCTCCGTCGTGGAATCCGAGCGGTCCTACCTGTGCCGTTCGGTGCGGAACGAAGCGCTCAACGTGCTGCGCGGCGATCGGCGCCGCCGGGATCGGCACGATTCCTTTCTTCGCCTGCCGCCCGAGGATCCGCGCGATCAGGCCGAGCTGGCGGAGATGCGCCGGCGGATCGAAGACGCCGTGGCTGCGCTGCCGGCCGATCAACGGGAGGCGGTCGTGCTGAAGACCTGGGGCGACCTGTCCTTTCCCGAGATCGCCGCCGTGGTGGGAATCTCGGAGGACGCCGCCGAGCATCGCTACTACCGCGGCATCGATGCCCTCAAGAAAACGCTGGAGACGTCTCCATGAACGACCTCGAACGGTTGCTCCGGAGTTTCCCGCCGTTGGAAGCTCCTCCGTCGGTGTGGGACCGTCTCCAGGGAACGAGTTCTCCTGTTCGTCGCCCCATTTGGAAGGACGCCGCCATGTGGACCGCCGCCGCCGGATTGCTCGCCGCGCTCGTATTCTCGCTGGTTTGGGGTCCCGAGGGGACGACTCCCCCGGGCCCCGCCGCACAGGAATCGGACGCCTGGGTCGACCGGGAGCCCGCCGCGTCCGACGTTCCCCCTCAGGAGCGGACCGTGATCGAGGCCCTGCTCGGCGATCTGGGAACGGGGACCGCGTCCAGCCGCGAAGCGGCGGAACAGCTGCTCAAGAATCGGCTGGAATCGGCGGTTCCGTTTCTCCGGAAGGCGGCGGACTCCGACAACCCCGATGTCCGCTCCTCGGCGACGTCGCTCCTCCGGACCTGGGAGGACCGTCGTCGGCGGATTCCCCTGCGAAAGCTCCTGGCGACGGCCCGCGCGAAGGCGAAGACTGCCGCCGACCTGAAGGGGATCGCGGAGCGGGCGGTCGCGGGCCAGGCGACGGCGATCGCCGACCTGCGAAAGGTCGGCTGGGCCGGCGCGCCGGCCGTGGCCGACGCGGCCGCGTCTGCCTCCCCGGCCGATCAACTCCGCGCCCGCGAGCTGCTTGTCGACCTGCTCGCGCCGCTCCTCCACGGAGACCATCCGGTGGTCACGCTGCGGTGCCGCAAGCGGAACGAGCAGGACTACAAAGCCTCCGCCTTCAGCTTCCGCTACGCCACGCAGGATGCGGACTCGATCAAGAACATCGTCGATGTCGTCTACAATCCCTGCGGTCTCCTGCACTTCACACCGTACGGAGGCACGGAGACCCAGCTGGCCGATGCCGGCGAGACGTCGCTGGACAAGGTCACCGAACTTCCCACCCGCGGGTGGCGGCGCGCCGACTGCATCGTGCCCAAGGAGGGCCACGTCTACGTCGTGGAGATCCGCGCCGAAGGTCAGAGCTATACCTACAAGTTCGAGGTGACGAGCGTCGCCGCGACGGCGCTGGAGCTGAAATGGGCCGGCATCGGCGAGCCGCGGAAACCGCCCCCCATCGATCCCAACCGCGGGGCCAATGGCGCGTTCGGGGTCTGCCCCGGGAAACATCAGGAATACTAGACGCCTCCGCGATCTCGCTCATTTCTTGCAACCTTCCGGGCGTTCGATGGTCACATGTCCCGTAGGTATTCCCTGATGATTCCCGGAATGTCGCTTGAGGACGAGGTCGCGGTCCACCGCGGCGGCCTGATCACGTACGCCCATCGCCTCACCGGAGATGCCGATGAGGCGGAGGACGTGGTCCACGCCGCGATGGTCAAGGCGCTCCAGGCGATCCGCTCGGGGACCGAGCCGGGCAACGTCCGGGCGTGGCTCTACAAGATCACCCACAACGAGGCGATGAACTCGCGGCGGCGGTCGCAGGCCGGGGCGCAGGCGGTGCGCCGCCGGTCGGCCCCCGAGTCTTCTTCCTCGGCGCGACCGGACCTGATGGGGCTGGTTCAACGGGAGCTCGGCACGCTGGACGAGCCCTATCGCTCGACCCTGACTCTGAAATTCCTGCAGCATCTGAAGTATGAAGAAGTTGCCGAGATTCTCGGGCTGCCGCTGGGCACCGTGAAGTCGCACGTGGCCAGAGGACTGAGGCAGCTGACGGAACGGCTGGGTGGGATGCTGGACAAGGACGTATGACGATGGACTGTGAACGGTTTCGGGACGGGATGGCTCTGCGGGTGACGGGGCCGCTGGCGCCTTCCGAGGAAGAAGGTCTCTCGCGTCATCTGGCGGAATGCGACGGCTGCCGGACCGAGTCGGCGCGGTTGAAGCGGCTGGTCTCGGTCCTTACGTCCTTCCCGGAGGCGGAGGAGTCCCGTCCAGCCCGGTCGGCAAAACCGAAGCCCCCGATCTGGCTGGCCGTGGCCGCGGCCGTGCTGTTCGCCCTCGGCGTCACCCTCGCGGCGCCGCGATGGAGCGACCGGCCGACGCTCGAAGGAGACTTCGCCCAGGGCGCCGACGGAACGTGGACCGCCTCGAGCGCCTCGTCGGCGGTCGACCTTGCGGGCCACCGCGGCGTCTGCCGCAAGGGAACGCGGTTCCGGATCGCGGGCGCGAGGGAGATCGAGCTCGAATCCGGCCGTCTGGACGTGACCGGCCTGGGCGGGAAGTTCCGGGTCGGCACCCCGCTCGGCCGCGTCGAGGTCCTCGGCACCGAATTTACCGTGGAGGTGATCCCCGTGAAGAAGGTCGGCGCGCTTGGAGGAGGGTTCCTGGTCGGAGTGTTCGTCACTTCCGGCGTGGTCTCCTACGGGGACCTGCGGCTCGAACGGGGCCAGGCCGCCGTGGCGGAGACGGGGAAGTCTCCCAGGAAAGTCCAGGCGCGGGAGCTCGATCACCGACTGAAGACCTCGCAGGACAGCGGACGGGACTTCGAGCGGAAACTCGCGGCGCTGGAGTTCGAGAAGGCGCGCCTCGCCGCGGACCTGGAGGCGGCCCGAAGCGGGAAGCCCGGCCCCGCGCCGTCGAAGCTCACGCCGGCGGATCGTCGGGAGCGGTTCCGACGGCTGGCCCGGTTCTGGGCGAGCGAGCAGCTCCGAGAACCTGAGCGAATCCCCGACGAGGAGGACGAAGCGGTCGCGAAGTCGCGGAGCGGAATGGATCAGAAAGTGATGGCCGAGGCGGTGGCGGCCGCCAACGAGCTGGGCGTGCCGCTCTTCTCCCCGTCCGGCGTCCTGTTCCACCGCGAGTTCGCGCAGGAACTCCTGATGCAGGTCCTGGACGGGAAGGACGGCCAGGAAAACGTCCATCGTGCATTGGTCGAAGCCGCCGTGCAGCAGGCGTACGAGCCGCTCCAGGAGTCGTACGAGTTCCGGTTCGAGAAGACGCTGGCGGCGCTCCAGGCGTTCGCGCGGACGATCGATCGACTCGAGGCCAGCCTGCCGGCCAAGGCGATGGAAGGCGTGGCGCACCTGGCGTCGGAGTTCATCGGCAGCGTCGGGATCCCCAGCTTCTCGGCCGAGGCCGGCAAGACGTTCGGGAGGGATGGGGTGGCCTTGACCTACTCTTCCATGCTGGCCAAGAACCTGGGTCTGGAGGAGCCGCAGACGCCGATCCTTCAGGCCGCCATCAACGAGTGGATCCCGGCGGTGATGGCGGACTTGTACCCCGACAACGTCGGAGAGCGGGAGATGGTCCGCTATACGCTGCGGGCGCGGGAACGAACCGTCGAGCTGGCGCGCCGGCTGGTCGCGAAGTTCCCCGACAAGAGAGAAAAGATCGAATCCCTGTTTGGCTGGTAGGAGCGCTCGACGATGACGGCCGTGCACCTCTCCCGGATCGGCGGCGGCGCCGTGGTCGGGTCCCTGCTCGGAATCCTGCTCCACTTCGTCTTCGGGATCAGTCTGTTTCCAGCCTCGCCGCGCCGGATGCCCGCGCCCGCCGTCGCTTCAAAGGAGCCGCCCCCGGGGCTTCTCGAGAAGGAACGGCTGGCAGCCGCTCACCAGAAACGGGCCGACGATCTGTCCCGGAAAATCGCGGCGGCCGAGGAGGAGTGCACCGACCTGAAGAAGCAGATCGCCGCGGTCCCGACCCGGCCCCCGGAGAACAGCCGCGAGGCGAAGATCCGCAAGTTCGGCGGCCTCGTGGTCCGCATGGTCAAGATCGGCGCCCTCCGGAAGACCCCCCAGGGAAGCAATATCGAGGTCAAACCCGAGACGATGGCGGAAATGCAAAAGCTGGTCGGACAACTCTTCGCCCTTTCCGGCGAGCTCGGCATCGATCTGCAGGACCAGAACTCCCTCTTCAAGAATCCGGAACTCGTCAGCGGGATCTTCGAGGGGATGCTGTCCGAATGCGGCGTGGCCGTGGACGAGGCCGAGCTGGCGGAGTGGCGGAGCCGCGTGTCGGCGCGCACGGCCGCACCGCCGCCGCAACCGTCGACGGGCTTCTCCAGCGTCCTTCTCTCCCTGGATATCCAGGAAGAATTCCTCGACCGGTTCGGCATGAAGTTGATGGAGCGTGATCCGGCCGTCGCGTCGATGCTGGGCAGCGTGGGCGCGGCCCACTCCGTGAGCGTCGCGGAGGCCACGACTGCGGTCGCCGCCGCTCTTTTCCTGGACGATGTCGTCAAGGCGGCCCGGCTCAACGAAGCCCAGACCGCCGCCGTGCGGCCGTCGCTGGAAGCCTGGGCATCCCAGTACGCCCAGCTGCTGGCCGACGCTAGGACGAAGTACGGCGACGCCGTCGCGGAGGGACTTCTTCGCGGGGAGGCCACCGGCAAGACGGCAGAGGAGAAACTGACCAACCTTCGGAACCGGATCCGGCTGCAGAAGGAGATCCTTCAGCTTCAATCCCGCGCGCTCGAGACGGTCTCGGCCCAGGTGGATCCCGAGGCGGCGAAAAAGGTGCTGAAGCTCGAGAAGGCCTATTACTTCAGCCGGCTGAAACCCTGAGGCGTTTCTATTCGGTCTTCACGTAGTCCATGAACCCGACCAGCATCTCTTCCCACGTCTGCTGGCCCCAGCGTACGTCCTTGGTGGGATCGGGATTGAACGGGTTGTCCTTCGAGTTGTCGAACCGGGCGAACGCGCGGATCGTCGTCCCCCTCTTCAGGGCCTTCGGCTCCTTGAGGCGGTAGCAGATCTGCCAGTTGAAGTCGTAGCGGGGGACGTCGAGCAGCACCTCCTCCTTTCCGTCGGGCGAGATCGCGACGTACTTGAACGCCTTGCCGCGGACGTGCATGTGGGGGAGGAGGCTCAGGAGCTTCGCGTCATGGGTGAACGTGAAGCTCGCTTCCTGGGGATGATCGCCGGCGCCTGCCGGGATCCGGATGGCCGTATTCGTCGCGCTGTTGGTCACGACTTCCTGGGACGGACGCTTCTTCGCCCAGATGAAGCCGATCTGGGTCTGGTCCTCGGCGGCCTCACCGGTCGCCGTGTAGTGGATCTGGAACCCGATCGTCGCTCCGGCCGGGACGTACTTGCCCATTCCTTCCGGGAAGACGGTCGGCCCTTCGCCGGGGACGTAGATGCCCACGTAGCCGTTGAGGCCGTCGATCTTGGGCTGCTCCTTCAGTCGGTTGAGCGGGTAGATGACGAACGCGAGGACGTGATGGACCACCGTGCGCGCGGTCGGTCTCACCTCCACGGCCTGCACCCACTTGTCTTCCTTGAGGTTCGTGGGGACGAGCAGGTTGCGGTAGGGAATCGTCCCCTCGGCCGGAACGGACTGCTTCCTCGGAATGGTGTAGATCGCGTCGGGCGTCCCGATCTGCCAGCCCTCGATGAACTTCGGCGCCGGCGGCGCGTCCTTGGCCTCGCCCTCGGGCGCGCCGGCGTCGACCCAGCCGGTGATCACGGCGATCTCCTGATCCGTGAGGCGGCGATCGTTCTTCCATTCCCCGTGCTTCGGGTCGGCATGCCACGGCGGCATGCGGCGCTGGACGACGACTTCCTTGATCTGCTTTGCGGACGATTTCGCCTTGTCGTACTTGAGGAGCGAGAACGGGCCGATCTCGCCGGGACGGTGACAGTCGACGCACCGCTTCTGGAAGATCGGCTCGACGTCCTTGTGGAACGTGACCTTCGCCGACGCCGCCTTGCCCGGAGAAGCGGGGGCGGCGGTTTTCTCGACGACGCAGCCCGGGGCTTCGGTGGCCGCGACCGGCGGCCTCTTTCCCGCGAGAAGCGCCTCGATCGCGTCGACGAGATAGGGGGTCGTCGGCGCGTCCTTCACGTAGCTGATGCCGTACTGGTCGTCGACCGCGCCGCGGTAGCGCAGCACCGCCTTCGGATCGAGGACGAACGTTTCCGTCGTGCGCTCGGGACCGAAGAGCGCGACGAACGCCTTGTCGTCGCTCGAGACGGTCAGGAACCGCACGCCCTTGGTCGCGTACTCCTTGGTGAGCTTGTCGAGCCGCGGCTTGTAGAGCTTCGAGACCGGGCAGTCGCGACCGCTGAACGCGACGACGAGGACCTTCACGTCCTGAAGCGCGATCGCGACTGTGGGATCGGTGAACGTCTTCCCGATCCCGGCCTTTGCGGGGTCGACGATCGCCGGCGCCTGCCTCTGATCCTGAGCGCAGGCGAGTCCGGCGAGCAGCAGCACGAACAGGACGCGATTCATGGTTGTTCAGACCAAGATACCGCGTCCCGGGTTCGCCGGATTCATTTTGCCTTCGTCGCCCCGTTGCAGGAGGGACAGAAATCGAATCCCTTCTGCCGGCCCGCTTCCACCGCCTCCATCCCGGTCTTCTTTCCCTGCTCCAGCTTCGCCTGCAGCTCCTGGCGTTGCGCGTCGGTCAGCTTCAGGCGATCCTTGTGGCTCGCGACGTACCGGTCGACGAGCCGCTCGAGGGCCTTGAGCTGGACGAGACGGCTGGGGTTCTTCAGGTCGTCGACGATGTCCTTCGGGATTCCCTTGCCCTTCGCGGGATCGCCCTTGGCGGCCCCATACTCGACGAAGCCGCTTCGGATGGGCTCGCAGATCGGACACTTGACGACGAACAGCTCGCGCTTCCCGGCGATGGAGTCCTTGACGAAGGTCCGGTCCGCGCCGTCTTCCTTCAGTCCTTCCACCACGGCCTTGCGCAGGAACTCGTCGGGGTTGGCCTGGGCGGCGAACGCCAGGCCCGCGATCAGGATCAGGTGCATCTTCATCTCCTTCACCTTCGAAACGAGGACCTAGCGATCTCTGACCCGCGCTTCGTGCAGGTCGTAGACGTCGACGAACTTCTTCAGCCCTTCGGTCGGCGCCTGCTGGAGTTCGTTGAGCACGATCGCGTTGCGGAACCGGCCGATCTCGAGGTAGGCGAGGTAGTCGTCGGGGATCGCGATCCCCTGCTCGCGGAGCGCTCCCAGGTTTCCTTCCTGGCGCTTCTGCTGGAAGCGCTTCCACGCTTCGGGATTCTTCTGCGCCCACGCCTGGTACCACTCGGAAGACGGGTTCGTCGTGGAGGAGATCCGCTTGAGACAGGCGCGCTGCTTGGGCGTGATGAGCTCGAGACGTCCGATCATCGCGCGGGTGATCTCGGCGGGGAGGGAGACCTTGAGGGGGAGGACGTAGTCGGTGTACGCGCGGGGCACGACGAAGAACAGCCGCATCCCGTGGGCGCGGAAGTAGGACGCGTCCCACGTGTTGAGCAGCGCCTCCGCCTCGTCCTTGTGGAGGCCGTCCTTCATGAGCGCGTCGCGCATCTCCTCGCGAAGCGTCTCGAGCCGCATCGTCGAGTAGTCCTTCTCCTCGAACGTCGCGGGGAGCGTGGCGAGCAGCGGCCGGTTTCCGGCCGTGATCTTGAGGCCGGCCATCGACCGGAACGCGGTCGAGCCGTCCTCGCGGATGTCGGCGAGCCACAGCCGCGGGACCTGCATGGCTGCGGTGGCTCCGAGATCCTGGGGCAGCCAGCCGTGGATCGACAGGGCCTTTCCGTCGGGGGTCCGGCGGGTGATGAGGGGCGCCTGGCAGTAGGCGACGCCGCGGTAGAAGAGGAATTGCTCGGACTCCCCTTCGGCGTTCGTCACCGGCGCCGACTTGACGCGGCGCGGCGCGAGCCAGACCTCGTCCTTCGTCTCGGGGAAGGGCCCCGCCTTGCCGACCTGGAGGTCTCTCCATTCCAGGCTTCCCTGGGTCGTGGCGGTCAGGCGTCCGTATTGGAGGCGGTTCTGGACGCCGGGCGCGGTGACCTTGGCGTTGGGGTAGTACTCCGTGAGCCAGCCGCCGCGGAAATCGACCCGGAGGCTGATCTTGGCGGGCAGCTTCACGGATTTCGGGGGATGGAAGTAGACCACCGGCGTCTCCAGCCGAAGGATGACGTCCGGATGGCAGCGGGGCGCGTCCTTGAAGAAGCCGGGCGCGAGGTCGTCGACCGGGACGAGGAGCGACTGGCTCAGTCGCCGGCAGAACGACGGGACCGGCTCGTCCTCGGTGTTGATCCAGCCGAGCGGCTCTCCGGACTCCGTCTGGAGCGCCGTGAAGGTGCCCCATTCATGGATCTTCCACTTCTCGGCCTCCGATTTGTCCTGGGCGGCCAGGGCTCCCGGGATCAGCGCCAGGCCGGCGGCCATCGCTTCGCGTCGCGTCATCTTCATGGCAATCGTCTCCCTCAAAGGGTGTCCCCATGCTCCAACCTCCTTGAGACGCTGCCTGGGGTCCATGAAACAATTGTTTATTGTTGAAAGTATAATGTTTATAGTTGTATAGATGGCCACCGCGGTGCCCTCGCTGTCGACGGATCTCGTAGCGGCGTTCGTCGAGCTGGCCCGGCTGGGGAGCCTCCGCGCGGCGGCGGGCGCCCTGCACCTCACCGAGCAGGGGCTGCGGACCCGCCTCCTGGTGCTCGAGGAGCGGCTGGGGGTGGAGCTCTACCGCAAGCAGCGGGGGCCGAGGCGGGTCGGTCCGATCACCGAGCAGGGCCGGCGCTTCCTGCCCCAGGCGCTGGCGTTCCTCGAGCAGGCCCGGCAGCTGGCGGAGGCCGCCGGAAGCGCCCGCGTCCAGCGCGACATCACCGTGGCCGCGTCCCAATACCTGATCCTCTACGTGCTCATCGACGCCGTGCGCCGGTTCCACTCGAGCTTCCCCGACTTCCGCGTCCGGCTCAGCAACCGCACCGAGCGGGAGATCGAGCGGGCGCTGCTCGAGGATCCGGAAGTGTCGCTGGGCGTCGCCGCTCCGTACGAAACGTCGGCGGACCTGGAGTACACCCATCTGTTCTCGATGGACTGGAGCGTCATCGCTCCGCCCCGCCACCCGATCCTCCGCCGCGGCCCGCTGAAGCTCGCCGACCTGGCGGATCAGCCGCTGATCCTGTTCGAGCGCGGGTCCACCGGCCGGCAGCACGTGATGGACGCCTTTCACGGCGCCGGGCTGCCGCTGCGCGTGGACATGGAGACGACCAACACGGAGATCATCGTCCGCATGGTGGAGGCGGGGCTCGGCGTGTCGGTCGTTCCGCTCATGCCCAGCGGGGCGGTGACGCGCGGTCGCCGGATCGGCATCCGGTCGCTCGGGGATCAGATCCGGCCGATCCACTCCGGAGTGCTGACGCGCCGGGGCGAGATCCTGTCGCCCGCCGCGCGCGCGTTCATCGACTTCATCGCCCGGCGAACCAGCCCAGCAGGACCGCGACCGCCAGGATGATCCCCAGCAAGATCCACCACGGCAGGCCGCGCGATCTTCGACCCGCGGGGATCGTGGAGTGGCCGCAGCGGCGGCATCGGATCGCCGCGCGATCGACGGCGTGACCGCACTTCGCGCACGGCTCGGTGTCCGGATCTTCGGGTGGACGCTGGAAGGGAAGGACCTCACCCATTGGAGAGCGGCACGTCGACCGATTCGAGGTCGTCCGGCACGAAGCAGTCGGGGAACACCGCGCGCGCATCCCGGAGAATGAGCTCCGGCGTCTCCTGGTGGCGCGGACTCATGTGGGTCAGCGCGAGCTTCTTCACGCCGGCGTCCCGGGCCGTCTGCGCCGCTTCGCGGGCCGTCGAATGGGCCCGCGCGATCGCCTCGGCCTGAAGCTCGGCCGAAAACGTCGCTTCGTGGATCAGGAGGTCCGCTCCGCGCGCGAGGTCGGTCAGCGACCTGCACGGCCGGGTGTCGCCGCTGTAGACGACCACGCGGCCCGGCCGCGAGGGCCCGAGGATCTCCTCCTTGCGGACCGTGCGGCCGTTGATCTCGATCGAGCCCTGGTCGAGCAGCCGCCCGAGGTTCGGTCCCGGCTGGATTCCCGCGGCCTTGGCCCGCTCCAGGTCGACGCTGCCGCGCCGCTCGTCCTCCTCGACGCGGAAGCCGAGGCAGAGCCCCGCGTGTTCGACGCGCCCCGCGACGACGCGGAACCCCTCGGAGGCCACGACCTGGCCCGCGTCGAGCTCCTGGAGCTCCACGTCGTAGTCGAGCCCTCCCGCGAGTCCGACGAGCACCTGGAGGTAGGCGCGCGAGCCGAGCGGCCCGTAGATGCGCACCGGCTCCGTGCGGCGCAGGAGTCCGAGCGTGCCGAGATAGCCCGGGATTCCGGAGACGTGGTCCAGGTGGGTGTGGGAGATGAAGATCCGGTGCGCCGAGAAGCCCGCCGCGCTCCGCTGGAGCTGCCGCTGGGTGCCCTCGCCGCAGTCGAAGAGCAGGGACTCGCCCTTCACGCGGACATGGTGGGCGGTCACGTTGCGCCGGATCGTCGGGTACGAGCCGCCGGTCCCGAGGAAGGTCACTTTCATGGATCTTCCGAATGATAGCCGAACTCGATGTCCTGCGCGCCCTTCCAGAGCACGAGTCGTCCGAGCTCGGGCAGCCGCTCCGCCCCCTCGACGATCGTCAGGAACGGATTTCCCTCGAGGGGGCCGTCCTTGCACGCGAAGCGCGCGCGGCCGTAGGGGAACAGGATCTCCGTCTCGCTGATCCCGCCCGGATAGAAGAGGATCTGCCCGGGCGCAGGCTCGCGGATCGCGCTTTCCGGCCCGACCCCGAGCGTGAAGTCGCCAAGCGGGATCCAGCACGCCTCGCCGCTCCACCGCGCGTGGATCAGCTTCTGACGGTAGGGCAGCAGCTTCAGGAACGCGGCGCAGGTTTTCGGGGCGACGGACGTCTCGAGCCGCGCGCGGAACACGAAGGGCCCCGCCGTGATCTTCATGTCTCGAGCACGGCGACGATCCAGTTCGCGACCGCCTCCTTGGTCGCGCCCTCGAACCGCTTGACGACCTCGCCCTCGCGGAAGACGCGGCAGTCCATGGTGTCGGCCGCGAACGTGCGCGGCGTGTTGAGCACCACGTAGTCGAGGTTCTTCTTCTTGTACTTCACGAACGCCTGATGGACCGCGTCCTGCACCTCGAGCGCGAAGCCCACCAGGATCCGCTTGCCCTTCTTGCGGCCCATCTCCCTCAGGATGTCGCGGGTGCGGACGAGCTTGAGCGTGAGGGTCTCCGACGACTTCTTCAGCTTGCCGGCGAACCGCTCGGCGGGGCGGTAGTCGCCCACGGCCGCGGTCATGATCGCCGCGTCGATCTTCGGATAGACCTTCATCACCGCGCGGTACATGTCGTCGGCGCTCGTCACGCGGACCGTGCGGACGCGGGCCGGGTCGGGGAGGGCGACGGGGCCGGTCACGAGCGTGACGTCGTGGCCCGCGCGGGCCGCGGCCTCGGCGCAGGCGAATCCCATCTTGCCGCTGGAGGCGTTGGAGAGGAACCGGACGGCGTCGAGGTACTCGCGCGTGGGCCCGGCCGTGACCAGTATTCTCATGATTGGCCACGGAGGACACAGAGGGCGCAGAGAAGAATCTGCTCTGTGTGCTCGGTGCCCTCTGTGGCCAATCCTAGGACACGCACTTCTCGATTTCCGAAACGATCTGGGCGGGATTGGCGAGCCGGCCCTTCGCGTAGGTCCCGCAGGCGAGGAAGCCGCTGTCGGGCTCCACGAACTTGTAGCCGCGCTTCTTGAGGATCTCGATGTTCTCCTTCACCGCGGGATGGGCCCACATGCGGTCGTTCATCGCGGGCGCCACCAGCACGGGGCACGAGACGGCGAGCAGGAGCGACGTGAGCATGTCGTCGGCGATCCCGTGGGCGGCCTTGCCGAGGAGGTTCGCCGTCGCGGGCGCGATCACGACCAGGTCCGCCTCGTCGGTGAGCGAGATGTGGGTCGGGTCGACGACGCTCTCGAGGTCGAACTGGTCGATCATGACCCGGCGGCGGGTGAGGGTCTGGAACGTGAGGGGTCCGATGAACTGCGTCGCGGAGCGGGTCATCACGACCGTGACGCCCGCCCCGCGCTGGACGAGCTGCGAGACGACTTCCGCGGCCTTGTAGGCCGCGATCGAGCCGGTGACCCCGACGACGATCTCCCGGCCCTTGAACGAACCGGACTGCTTCGTGGCCACCGGGACTCCTTAGGGAATCACCACAGAGGCACGGAGAACACAGAGAAGAACTTCCGCTCTGTGGACTCCGTGACTCCGTGGTGAAGAGAATTTCACGGAAGGTCTAGTCGGACTTCTTCTTCGACTTCTTGGTGTCTTCCTTGCCTTCGAGCTCGAGGCCTTCGAAGGTGACCTTGCCCTGCCGGATCTCCTCCATCACGATGTTGATGAGGTTCCGGTCCTCGAGGTCGACCAGCTTCTG
>Ga0134121_10001795_pt1 | contig 19651 bp, 10 predicted proteins | sample KB301_FD_96463 | JGI IMG/M metagenome (GOLD analysis project Ga0134121, IMG submission 96463) | Terrestrial soil microbial communities without Nitrogen fertilizer from Kellogg Biological Station, Michigan, USA - KB3-0-1 | ecosystem: Environmental > Terrestrial > Soil > Unclassified ... | reverse complement strand
GGTGCCCTCCACATTGATCAGGACCATGTCTTCGACTGCCGCAAACCCTTTGATCGGCATGTCCATTGGCGAAGCCATGGATATTTTTGTGCCCGGCGCCTCAGGCTTGAAAGTATTTTTGATCCAGACCGTGATGTCGTGCGCGATCGCGGGCGACATCGTGCTGGGATGAATCACCTTGGCTCCGAAGTATGCGAGCTCGGCCGCCTCCTGGTAAGAGAGTTCAGGCACGACTACAGCCTCCGGAACCCGGCGCGGATCCGCGCTGAACACTCCATCGACATCGGTCCAGATCGTGACGGAATCAACGCCCAGTAGTGCGCCGAAGATGGAAGCAGAGAGATCGCTGCCGTTTCTCTTCAACGTCGTCGCGACGCCATCGTGCGTCGAGGCGATGTAACCGGTGATTACGAGGAAGTCAGTTTCCTGAGATTGCGCCATCAACTTCTGCATTGAAGTCTGCCAGTCGACTGTAACAGTGTTGGCGTTTGGTTCGACGACGAGAATCTTGCGGGCGTCGAGCCAACACGAGCGATAGTCGCGTGATTCGAGGTAGGCGTGCAGAAGTTGGGCCGACCACAGCTCGCCATGCCCGGAGACGAATTCAATGATGCGCTCGGAAGCGAGTCTGGTGATCCAAACACCTCTCAGCACTTCTTTGAGCGCGTTGAAGTCGGAATGAACTGTCTCGCTGAGAGTGGAACTGTTGCGAAGCTGTAGCGCCGTGATCGTTTCGAGGTGGCGGTTTTCGAGTGCCTGAAGTTCCTGTAAGTACGACTCGTCCTGCGCGGCAGCGAGATGCACGGCTTCGATGAGCGCGTTAGTGACGCCACTCATAGCTGAAACAACTACCGCAATCCGCTCACCCGGCGCTTGCGAAAGAATGATTTCGCACGCCGCTCGATACCGATCGGCATCAGCGAGACTGGTGCCGCCAAACTTGTGAACTGTCCACATTTTCGATCCTTATCCACAGATTACCCACATTGTTATAGCATCTGTGTAATCTGTGGATGAAGACCTATTCGTATCGGAGCGCAACGAGGGGATCGACTTTCGCTGCGCGGCGCGCGGGTAACCAGCACGAGAGCAGGGCGACGAGGGTCAGCAGCGCTGCGATCGTGAGCAACGTCAGCGGATCGCTAACTTTGACGCCGTAGAGTTGCTCCGCCATCTGTTGCTGCCAGCTATCGGGCGCGAAGTATTGACGCTCGAGCAGGCGCTTCAACGCATAACCGATCAACGCGCTAACCGCCAATCCCAACAGCACGAGCTTCATCCCCTGCCAGATCACAAGCCGGATGACTTGAGCTACCTGTGCACCGAACGCCATGCGAATGCCGATTTCTTTTGTCCGTTGACTTACCGAATAAGCGAGCACGCCGAAGAGCCCGATCGCTGCGAGGGCGAGTGCGAGCACGCCGAAGAAACTCAGCAGGCGCGCATAGAGCCGTTCCTGGCCGAGCGTCGCTGCGGCTCGCGCTGATTGCGTGCCGATATCGGTAACCGGAAGATTGCTGTCCAGCTCGCGAACAACGAGGCGCACCCGATCGGCCAGCGCAGACGTATTGCTCGTGCTGCGCAGGACGAAATGCATCTCGCCGATATCTGTCGCTCCCTGCCGCCAGGGTGTGTAGAGCAATGGCTGGTTTTCCTCGCGTTGTCGCTGGTATTTCGTGTCAGCAACCACGCCGACAATCTCGAATTGACGTTCATCGATCGTGATGTGCTTTCCGAGAACGTCATCGTTCGGAAAGAACTTCTGCTGGAAGGTTTGATTGACGATAGCGACAGTGGGAGCGTGCTGGTCGTCCTGCATGGTGAACTCGCGCCCGCGCAGGAAGGGAATTTCCATCGTCGCAAAATAGTTTTCACGCACCACCTGCCGCATGGTCTCGTGCTCAGCCGCAGTTTCCAACGTTTCGCCCGGCAGCAGGAAGCTAAAGAACCAGTTGTCATCGGCGATGAGCGCAACGCGCGCGAACGTTGCCGCGCTCACTTCCGGCACATGGTCCAGGCGGTCAAACACTTGCTGATAAAACTGCAACAGCCGTTCGTCTTTGTAACCGGCTCGCTCCGGCTGCAGCCTGAAGACCAGAAGATTTTCCGGGTTGAAGCCGAGCTTAATTCGTTGCAGATTGTAGAGCGTGCGGATGAACAGTCCCGCGCCCACCAGTAACAGTGCTGATAAGGCTACCTGGACCACGAGCAACCCTTTGCTCAAGCGCGACACGCGGCCGGTGGTGGTGCGGCCGCCCTGCTTGAGTGTCGTACTCAAATCCGAAGTCGTCGCGCGCCACGCCGGCACGAAACCAAACAACACCCCGGTCAGCAGCGAGACCGCGACGGTGAACACCAGCACGCGCCAGTTCAAACTGAGCTCAACGCCGTGAGGTAAGAGCCCTGTCTCGTTGTCAGTGAGCGCTACCAGCGCGCTCTTGCCCCAGAAAGCGAAGAGCACGCCGACTGCTCCGCCGAGTGTGGCGAGCAGCAGGCTTTCAGTCAGCAGTTGCCGGATCAGACGCCAGCGTCCGGCGCCAATCGCGACGCGAACGCTGATTTCCGGCCCGCGCAGAGTTGCGCGCGCGAGCAGCAGGTTGGCGAGGTTGGCGCAGGCAATCAGCAGCACGAGCGCGACTACGATGAAGAGTCCGTAGATCGTCGAAGCGTAAGTCTTGCGCCGGTCCAGCATTCCGCGTTCGCCCGGTTCGAAGATTAGGTGCGGATAATCTTTCGGAGCGAGTTGCGCGGGATCGGTGCTCTTGCGCGGCGGCGGCATCGCTTCGAGTGCAGCGGTTTGAAAAGCGCCGTTCAAGGTTTGGCGCACTTGTTCTTCGGTCGCGCCGGGTTTGAGCCGTCCCATCACATTTAGCCACCAGACGCCTGCCAAGTTGCTGTTGTCACCTCGTAGCAACGGCTCGATCGATAAAGGCACGGTGACGGCTGGTCGATAACCCACTTGCAGCGTGCCGTTGAATCCGCGTGGGGTGACACCGATGATGGTGAGCGATTGCTGGTTGAGTTTGAGTTGTTGGCCGATGACGTTGGGGTTCGAGTCGAAGCGGTCTTGCCACAACTGGTAACTCAGAACAACTACCGGCACGGCGCCAGGATGATCATCTTCAGCCGTGATCGCGCGTCCGAGAGCCGGGTTTAGTCGCAGGCCGTCGAAGTAGTTGCCTGACACGGCTTGCCCGTCGATGATCTCGGCCTGATCTCCCAGCTTCGCTGTTAACTCCGGGAGTGGCGCGAAAGCGAATAGATCACTGAGTGGACTCTCCGGCGTCGCGTCCTGGGCGCGGTGAAGCTTTTCAAACACGTCGTAGCGAAAGAGTGAAAGACTTCTCGTGCCCGGTGGTCCATCAACGTTCGAAGTGCCGCTCATGCCGCTCACCCGGTACGGCCTTCCCGCCTGCCATTCAAACACGAGCAGGCGTTCTGGATCTGCGACCGGCAGAGTCTTCAACAACACGGCATCGACGACGCTGAACAAAGCGGTGTTCGCGCCGATGCCGAGGGCCAGCGAGAGAACTGCCACCGCCGTGACCCCCGGACTCCGGCGCAACATGCGGAAACCGTAATTCAAATCGCGAAGTAACGTTTCTATCGATGAGAGGCTGCGGCGATCGCGGTGAGTCTCTTTCACCTGTTCGATGCCGCCGAATTTTCGCAGCGCGAGGTAACGTGCTTCCTCCGGACTCATTCCCTGGCGCAGGTGATCCTCGATCTGCATCTCGAGATGCGCGTCGATCTCTTCCTGCATCTCTTCATCGAGTCGTCGTTTCAGAAACAGACCGCGCAGTTTCGCGAGAAAGATTCGTAAGCTGGTCATGTTTTATTTCTCCGACGGCGTGAGGAAGCGGGTGACGATTGCGGACGTGCGGCGCCAGGCGTCTTCTTCGACGGTCAACTGTCTTCGTCCGGTGCGGGTGAGTGAATAGTATTTGGCGCGGCGATTGTTTTCCGACGTGCTCCAGCGCGTGCGGATCCAGCCCATTTGTTCGAGTTTGAGCAACGCGGGATAGATGGTCCCCTGGTTGAGCTCAAGCAGATCGCCGCTGACCTGTTCGATGCGGCGGGCGATGCCATAACCGTGCAGCTCGCCGAGCGTGGCGAGTGTCTTGAGGATCAAAAGATTCAGCGTCCCCGGCAAAACCTCGTGCTTGGTATCACCCATCGCACCTCCTGTTGATTATCTACAGGAGTATAGAATCTGCTCATGTAGACAGTCAACAGGTCTCTCTGCGCTCTCTGCGTTAAAATAGCAACTAAACGCAGAGGACGCAGAGAGCCGCAGAGAAGAATCCAACTATGGTGCTATCTGCAGGATTGCGGGCGCGCTGGTCTTGCCGCGCAGCGTGACAGTTAAGGAGAGGTTGCCGCTGGGTAGATTGTCAGGGAGCCGGATGATTACGTAGGAGCCGGTCATGCCGTTAACTCCCGTGACTGGCCCAACGTTTTGGACCACCAAAACAATGCTATTTATCTGCACGGATAATATTGGCGGTACGGGGATCGGTGGCGACGCGAGCCCGAGACTCGACGTGAAAAACATTATGCGCGTGTGATTATCGAAGCTGAAATTGTGCGTATCAATGATCTGAAAAGGCCCGCGGATAAGAGTAACTGAATTGACAGCGGCGACGTTGTTCGTGCCTTCTTCTGTGAATATAACGGGCGTGACCAGATCGGGACGCCAGACGCCATCGCTGCCGGCCGTCACCCGCGTCTGCCCGCTGCCATCCGCATTCATCACGTACAGTGCCGGACTCGTTGGACCATCCCGCAACGAGGTAAAAAGAATCTTTGTCCCATCCGGTGACCACGCCGGCGCTGTATCAGCCGCAGGATTATTTGTCAGCCGAGTTTGCTGCGTGCCATCCTCGTTCATGACGTAGATCTCGGCCTGCCCGTCGCGAATACTCTGAAAAACAATCTTCGAACCGTCAGGCGAGAACCGCGGCCGGGAATCGCCGGTACCACTTGTCAGGAATCTGCTGGTCTGCGGGATCCTCGAGTATACCCAAATCGAGTTGGCGTTTTCGAAGACAAGGAAAAAGCCGTCCGGTGACCAGTCCGGGTTGGCTGCTCCTGAGAAGAGTAGCAGCGGAGATCGGCCCGTACCATCCGCGTTCATGATCGTCAGCACATTCCCGAAGCCGGGTACAGAGCTGGTGAAAGCAATTTGTCTCGCGTCGGGCGACCACGCTGGACCAAAGTCGTCTGCAAGCGTGTTGGACAGCACGGCGAATCCGGTGCCGTCGGCGTTACGAACGCAGATGCGTTGCGGGGCCTTGATGCTGCCGTCAGGTTGTCGCAGGCACGTATAAGCAAGACGCGAGGCGTCCGGCGACCACGCCGGTCGCGAATCATCACCGGCTGCGTCCGTGAGATTCACGACGTTTGTGCCATCCGGGTTGGTGAGGAAAATGTCTGAGCCGCTGCCTTGTTTGACGAACGCAATAGCCTGTGACCCGGCGCCTGGAACAGGAGTCGGCGTCGGTGTCGGCGTTACGGTAACGTAAATAGCCGTCGCCGTGTGAGCCTCGTTCATCGTCACCGTCGCAAATTGACTCTGCACGTAATCAACGCCATCGACTTGCCATTTCCAAAACGTGCTCGAGCCGACAATGGCCGGCGCGTTCAGATTCACGCCGGTAAACTCAGCGTACGTACGCGTGAATGGCGTAGTCCCGCTTCCTGCGCCGTTATTGTCGTTCGGAGTGACCGTTATGTTCACTCCACTGTCCGGATTGGAAGAGTTAACGGTCAAGACAGGCGCGCTGGAATAAACAGCAGTCATCGTGTGATTGCCACGCGCTTCTATGGTTAGCGAGACACTGCTACTCCAGTCTTGCCCGTCTCGTTTCCACAGTCTGAAGTTGAATCCATTCATCGTGGACGGCGCCGTGAGCGTCACGGTGGTGCCCGGATTATAAGTGCGAGTGAATTGCGTCGTGCCGTTGCCTGAACCGGAAATGTCGTTCGGACTGACAGTAATATTGACTCCGCTGCTGGGATTCGCCGAAGCCACGGTGATCACGCCACGCGGAATTGGACTGCGCCGCGCGAAGACGACGGTCCCCGCATTGGTCAGATTTTTCAAACTGCTGTCGAACGAATGCGACGCCGAGAGATAATCGTCCGGCGCTCCGCCACTAATACCAACGACCGGGAACAACTTCTGATTGCCGTCGCCATAGCGCGTGGTGATCGTCCCATCAAACCGGAGCTCGATCTCGAAGCTCACCGGATTCTCACCGCGCCTTTCGTTTGGTCCAATCAGGTTATTGAACGTTACGGCCTGCCACCTGAAGATTATTCGATCCTGGTCCACGACCGTGTAAACATCATCTCCCGGCCGCGTGTCGGTGCGTAGATCGTCCCACATTCCGGCGATCATTCGACGCCCGTTCAGCAATCGTGGAGTGCTGAACGCATCGTTGTTCGGCGCAAAACCGAAATACAAGGCGCCGTTCGTCGACACTGTGACCGCGGGATAATCAGTGCCAAAGAAGGTGAACATGAACGGCAGATTGATCGTCTTCATGTCATCATCGCCGTTCAGTCCCAACGGAGTTCCCCCAGTCGAGACTGGAGCCGCCGCCGTTTCGGCCATCGTGTAAGGATCACCGACGTCCACGCCCACTGAAACCGGCACTTGCGAGATCGGACCTTTGTTGCCGGCATCGTCCACCGTGCGAATGCCGATGAAACCTGACGAGTGTCGCCACGGGATGTTGACGTTGTGAAAGTGAGTGCCGTGGTTATCGTTGGGAGTCGGCGCAGGCAGCGGTGTCGCCAAGTCAAAATTCGTATCGTCGAGGCTTGTTTCAGAGAAACGAATCTCGAAAGCGGCGGGCTGCCCGGCATTTCCGTCGTCACCGGGCGGCTGCCACGTCAGCCTGTAGTTTGGAAACTGATTCTGGATTTGCGCGCTGAAATCAGTGATCGGTCCGGGCGGCGTTACGTCCGGGCTGGCGAGACCCTGCAAAGCTCTGGCGGCGTCAGCGGCACGTCCGGTTGAAATCTGAAACACCCCACTGAATTGCCACGGAGCGAGATGTCCGCTGTACATCACCAACGAGCGAAGCTTCTGCATCGTGATGCCCGGAGACTGTGCACACACCAGCGCGGCAGTGCCCGAAACGTGCGGCGCGGCCATCGAGGTGCCGTCGAAAAAGTCGTAAGTGTTCTTCGGCGTGGTGCTCAGGATGTATTCGCCGGGCGCGGTCACGTTTACCGTCGCCTCACCCCAGTTTGAGAAGAATGCCCGGCCTCCGAAACCGGCAGAAGCTGCGACTGAGATCAGGTTTGGAGAAATGTAATTCGACGGATAAACCGGAAACAGATCGTTGGGAAGCGATTCATTGCCGGCTGCAACTACGAACAGGATGCCCGCGTCGCCTAGCGCGCGAATCGCGTCGAGTTCGGCCTGTGAAAAATTGTCGCCGCCATAGCTGTTATTAAGGACACGAATATTCGCGCCCTTCGTACCGCCGGAAGATTCCCAGAGCTGTCGCATCGCTTTCGCATAAGCAAAAGCGTTCAACAAATTCGCAGACGTGCCCGCTCCGTCTTCAGTCAGAAACTTGAGCGACATCAAGCTTACCTGCCAGTTAACTCCGGTGACGCCGGTGCCGTTATTGCCAACCGCGCCGATCGTGCCGGCCACGTGCGTGCCGTGATCTTCAATGTCGCCGGTGTAGCTTGGGGATGGCGGGTAAGTCGGCTCGGTGTAATCGAAGACGGTGGCGTCGTTATGAGCGAAGTCCCAGCCGTTGATGTCGTCCACGAAGCCGTTCCCGTCGTCATCGACGCCGTTGCCCGCGATCTCAGCCGGATTGGTCCAGATGTTGTCGTGCAGGTCCTGGTGGTTGATGTCGATACCTGAGTCGATCACGCCGACTACAACGCTGCGGCTGCCGGTCGTGATGGCCCACGCTTGCTCGGCGCGGATGTCGTTGCCGGCGGTTCCGGGATGTCCGCCATGATCCGAAGTTTGACCGGTGTTGTTGAGTCCCCACATTTCCGGGTAACGCGGATCGTTTGGAGCAACAAAGGCTCTGCGAATGAAATTAGGCTCGGCGTAGATGACGTCGGAGCGGGCCCGAAGCGCTTCGATGGCGTTGGTGGTATCGGCAGGATTGACTTGCGCGACACGCAGACCTTCCACGATCTCGAGAGCCGGGCTGACGGCTTTGATCGAGAGGGGAATTTGCCGTCCGGTTTTCGCGATCACAACCTGACGGCCCAACCGCTTGCTCTTCGACGCGGAACGGAAACGCACGAGAATCTCGCCCGGTACTGCGTCGAGCGATTTCCTCTTGGTGTGCTGGACTGGAGCTTTGGATGTTTGGGTCTGGCGCTCAGCTCTTTGTGCAATCGGGAGTACTGCGACAAGCGACAAGAGCATCGCCGGGAGTAGCAACCAACGATACCGCAACGCGTGGGAGAGCAAAGAGTAACGTTTCGAAAACATGCTTATGGTGTTGGTCCGGGACCATGGACCGTGGAGACGGAAAACGGATAATACTGGCTCTGTGATTTTTTGGCCAGAGGAAAATCAGACCATTTGGGCCCGGCGCTCAGTTGCTGCATGGTTCCGCTTTTGTGACCCGGTCTAAGGGAACAGTCACGCATGAGCCAGGTTGGACCGTTAAAGACTTCATGGGTGATATGAATCTCTGATTCAGGTGGTTAAATGACAACTGGACCTTCCATACTCCTTCAGTCAGAGCCAGTTTCAGATTGTCTGATTTCGTGGTGGCCGTCGTCGCGGGTAGCTCGCCATCGTAGATGACGACGCCTTTGCGGTCCTGCAACCGCAACGAAAGAGCTTTTGGTTCAGGCGAAAGCCGTTTCCAGCTTTCCGGTATCACAAAGTTGACTTTGCCGAAACGAATCCTGACTCTCACTTCGCCGAGATCGATGCGTCGCCTGCGAGTTAGTGTTAAGGGTATGCCGCGGAACTCCGGCAAATGCGCCAGGTCACTAAAGGGTGGACCACCTAAAGGCGACCAGTAGCCTGCCGGGACGATCTCCGACAAATAAAGCGTGAACCGATCGCCTACTTTCCCGGATGAATCGACAATGAAAAACCCCTCATCAAAAGAACGATTAGCAGGGAAGACATTGTCGATACAGTCCTTGCAAGGTTCAGAATAGAGCGTAGCTAAAACATCCCTGATCGGGGCGCCGTTGTTATCGACTGCGCGCCCCGATACCTCGATATGTCTGGATTGACTATTCGCCCCAACTGCCAGAAAAAACATCAGCGCCAGGACGGTTGAATAGATGGTCTTCATTCTGGAATCTTATCGATCTCGCTACGACACGCCTCCAACACTCGTTTAGTGTTGTCCGCGCTAAGATCTTTCTGGTCAGCTTTACCGTCAAGTGGTAGCAGAGGGGTAAGCTTAAACTGCTCGAACGGTCTCTTCTGCTTTCCTACCTTTATAAACCTGATGGTTCTGTCGGCTCTGATTACAACGAGATGTCCGACTTCGTGTAACAGTTGCAAGACTCGCGACCGTAGCGACCCGGCAGCATAGTTACCAAACCGTGGCAAATTGTTCCCTACAGCCATTGCAAAAGCGCCTTGACTATTTATGCGCACGTTATTCGGTGCTATCGCAAAGTAATCAAACATCCCCGCGAGCAATGGCACATCACTTCGATTCACCTGCGTCGGAATATCCATTTGTATTCCTGTTCTATTGTCGCCCTGGAAGGTCGCATATGCCCTGCCCCCTGCGTTCTTTACGAAATTTTCTATTTCAACTAATGCCGTTATACCGGCGCCACCAAAGAATTTGGAGCAATCGTTGTCTCCCTGCAAAATATTTCGGGCTGCATCTACTGCTTCCTGAAAGCGGTCAACAAACGGCGCCATCACTTCCGGTAACCATTGACCGCCGGCTCGCAGGGCGAACCCGATAGCTCCGTAGCCAACGCCTATGTTTTGGAAGTTAGTCGTGAACGAGACTGATATCGGCGGCTGATTCCTGAATGTGAAGGAGCCATTGATCACGTTCGGTCTAAGACTTCTAAACAAGCCGATAAAGAAATTAATTAGCGCGCCCCAGAATTGCCCGTCCGGATCGACTCGATTTATCGGGTCATTTCCTACATACGTGTACATGTTGAGGCTTTGCGGATCTGCGAGACTCGCCGCTCCCATGCCGAGAGGATCGACTTGAGTGAAGCGGCCCTGACGCGGATCGTAATGGCGATTGATTGCGTAATCGAGTCCGGTGGTCGCACTGCGATCGTAACTCGTAAAGCGCCGGTTGGTAGTTGGCTCAGTTGGACCATTGAGTGACGTGCCGAACGGTAAGTTGTCCTGGCTGAAGAAAGTGGCATCGAGATTGTTCGTGACCAGCCTGGTGCCTATGCGATCAGGATGTTGATACTGGACGATCTCACCGGTGCCGTTGGGCGCTTCAGTCGCGAGTAGTCGATCGCCGATATAGATGTAGTTCTTGGACCACTTCGGCATCGTGGCCGTGGTTTGCTCGACATATTCCGCTGTTACCGAGTTGCCCTCCCAAATGTAGTAAGTCTTGTCGGTGGAGGTTTCGCTTCCAGTCTGTGTGATCACGCGACGGTTCTCTGCGTCGTACGCGTAGCTTGCGACTGTCGTAGTGCCGGTTTTGACTTTTACCAAACGTCCGGCTGCGTCGTAAGCGAATGACTGGCCCGTATTATTCGTCAATTGATTGCCGGCCGGATCGTACGTGAAGCCTGCGGACGTGATGCGGTTTGAGGTTTGCTCGAACGTCAGTGACGGATATCCATCCTGTGCGACAGGCTGTCCGGTGGTGTTGCTGGCTGCGACTCCCGTGCGATTGCCGTAGCGATCGTAGGTATAGATCTGCTGCCAGTAAATTCTAAACTCCCAATCGATGAAAACCTCGTTCGGGTTCACCTGGTTTACGTGTTCAATCCACTTGTATTGCTGGGCCTCTTTCAGACGTGATAACTCGTCATATTGGAAGTATTGGGTCCGCCACTCACCAATTGGTCCATTATTAGTCACTCTGGTCAATTGACCGGTGTAAGATTCAGAGGCCGCACTGATAGCGCACATCGCCATCGGATTGTCGCAGTACCACATCTTGTAACCGTAACTGTAATCCATCAGCGTGGTGCCGCCGCGAGTCACGGTCTGGCGGGTCAATGCCTCTGAGCGTGGATCGTAGGTATAGCCTTCAGTTAGCTGGTTTGCGCCCGTTCCGATCAATGCCGAAGTGATCTGGCTGGCGGCGTTGTAGGTAATTTGCGACGCGTAGTCCACGTTGTTCACTTTAACGCCAGTAAAGCGGCTGGCGACGTCGTAGCCTGGCACGACGGTTTTACGCGTGGGAGTACCGACATTATCGTGGTATTGCTCCGGATAAGTTATCTGAGTGGTCCTGCCGACTGCGTCGTAAGCGTAACTGGTCTTCATCGACTGTGCGCGTCCGGCAAAAGTGACGTTGTTGTCCTGCAGGCGTCCTTCAATGTCGTAAGTGAATTCTTCAGTGTTGACCCCGTCTGTGATCACCTTTTTCTCTTGCGTAACGTCGATTAGATCAGAAGCCTGAGTCTTGGTTCGGTACTCATAGGTGACGGTTGGGGATGACAAGACTGTAAGACTAGCGGGCACTCCCGAAAGATCGTAGCTCACGGATTGCAGGCGATTGAGTGGATCATCGACATTGCTGCTGTCTTTGTATTTGTAAATCGTCTTGACGCCGCGCGCATCTGTTTTGGAGATCATGTTTGAGCGCTCGTCATAGGTGAATACGTTGCTCCAGCGATCGTCGGGGGTTCCGGTAGTGGTCCACTGGCCCGCCAGGTTAAGCGTGGCCTCTGTCTCCGCGAGTTTTTGAGCCGTAAGCCGGCCGAGCGAGTCGTAGCGAAAACGTCTTACCTGATCGCCCTGCTCGGTCTTTGTTAGTTTGTCGAGTGCGTTGTAGGTGTATTTTGTCTGTAGGCCTGCTCCGCCGGCAGGGTTCGGTTCAACTACTTCGACAAGACGGCCTGCTGCATCGAGACGCGCCCAGCGCCAACGCTCCCAGGCATCGACGGTACGAGTCGTCTGACCGGGCTCGCTGGAAGCGCCCGAGGGTCGTGTTGCTTCATTGTAGAAGTATTTGAGTCCAGGGTAGACCGGACCCTTCTCAAAGTAGTCAGGAAGAGCTGGATCGCGCTTCTCAGATACACGACCAGCCGGATCGTAGACAGTTTCGCGCCACTGTGGCGTCTGGCCGGTGCGATAAGGTATCGATTGTTTTGAAGGCCGGCCATATTGATCGTAGAGCGTTTCGACGATGTCGATTGCGTTATTTGCTCCCAGCGCTTCTTCCTTTTTAATTTGCCCCAACCCGTTGAAGTAGCTCGTAGTCTGTGCCGTAATCGTGCCATTAGTTGAAAGTCGCGTTGTCTGCGTGACCTTCATGGCCACATCGTCATATTCGAAAAAGACAGTCGAGCCGGTCGGAGAAGTAATTTCTTTTGGCCGACCCGAATCAAGGTAGTAGCTTGTTTGCGTGGTCCGGTTATTTGCGTTTGTGACTGAAAGCGGCAGGCCCGCGGCTAAGTCGTAACCGGTGCTCGTGGTTACACGCAGCAACGAATTGGTATTAGAAGAGCCACGAGTCTCCGAGGATGGGAAGGAGTATTGATTGGCTAAGCTATTAAAGTTTGAGCTCTGTTCCTCACAACAAAGCTTCGACGAGGAGATCACGTTTCCGGCCATGTCGTACTTCATCTTTTCGATAATGGGTGAGGCCGGAGCAGCCGGATTGCTCGTGTCTGCATATTTAGTCACGCTCGTGAGGTTGCCGCGTTTGGTGAAGTAGTCCGTACCAAAACCGCCATTAGGCGTCGTCGACGAGCGCGCCTCAGGACTGAAGAAAGCGGCGAAACTAAGAATGCCGGTAATGCCGTTCGCCTGGCGGGATTCGCCAAAAACAAAGATGTCCAAAGTACTCGAGCCGTCACGTGGATACGATTTCAGCGTTTCTGCATATTCGTCATACTTACGCTCGGTGAAAGCGGCCAGCACGTTTGCACTGTCATCACCCTGGAGAATCTTGGTGGATGTCACCAAATTGATCAGCCGTGGGTGGAAGAGAAGTCCGGCGACACGTGATGTGTCAATGCCTTGATCCAGATCACCGTCCGTATAGCTGGTGAAAGTGTTCACCGTGGTACGGAAAACCGCATTGGTGTAATCGTATTCGCGCATACGGCCGACGGAATTGTTGTTGCCATATTGATCGTAAGCGATTGCCGTGGTTTGGTTGCGCTCATCGGTAGTGTCTGTTCGCTGCAGGCGTGGCACTCCGTTGAATCCCGGTTCCCACGTAAACACCGTCTTCTGAACAACGGTTCCATCAGAGCCGACTCGTCGCTCTTCTTTGGTTAGCCCGTTTTTGAACTTGTTGGGATCAGAGTCGGGAAGGTTGGTCGCGTTGAAGTAGGCGATTTGCACAGTCTTGGTCTGATCAGGGTTGGTTACAGTTATCGTTCGCTCGTTGGTAGTGGCGTTGTCCACCACTTGGAAATTGGTTTCAGTAGGCGCACTCCCGCCGTCCCACGTTTCGGTTATTTTGGTGAAAACAGGCGCCGAGCCTAAATTTTGCGGCGTCGCCGGATAGTCATAGGTTTGAGTGCGCGTGACTGTACCGCCTGAAATCGTCCCCTGTTCATCGTTCGTTGAACCGGCTGTAAAAGTCAGGTCGCGCTTTTGCGTTACCTTCAGCAGCATGCCGTAACTTGAATAATCCCCTGGTCCAAAGACGTAACCGGTGCGTGTCGCGGGATAGTAGATAGCGTCTAAAACAAAGGGCGACGAGTTGCGCACGTGAGTCGAGGCCGTGAACGCGTTGGTTAATCCGAGCGCCAGGGTGGTGTAATGGAGTCGAACGAAGGTGCGCGTGGTGGGGTTGCCGTTCGCATCTTTCAGACCTGGACCAGTGATCGAGGTAAGACGCTTCAGCGTGTCGTAATGGAATTCAATTGGTCGACCGACTGTATCAACCACTCGCACAATGCGCGGTTCAGCATCCGGCCAGGTGTAATTAATGCTGATTGCGTTACCGTTCTTGTCAATGATGGCAGTTGGATAGAGATAGTTTCTTGTCGCAGCAGGCGCACCACTGCTGAGGTTTGTGTAGCTGACCACGGTGCCGTCTGGATACCGCGCCTTACCCTGCGGGTTTTGCCAGGAAGCCGGCTCGCAACGGTACTCGATCATGCTGCCGTCGGTTGTCTCGCCTTTGAATACCGGTATGTCAGTTGCCGGCAAGGAAGTACCGACGGCATTGTAGTGCTGATTAAAGACGCTGCCTTTGAACGGGTGACGGCTGCCGTCTGGTTCAATCAACATGCAGCCCGCGGTTCCCATATTGACCATTTTGCCAAAGCCGAGATGCCAACCAGCCGCAGGTGAGTCGTGGTCAATGTCATAGTACATATCACTCCCTGACTGGTTCCAGACGAGGGAGTTGTAGACCAGATTGAGGTTCAGATTTGAGCCTCTTCCCGGCAGCGACAACACCGGCGCCACAATCTGGAAATTATTGTTTCCGGTAATTTTGTTTGCCTGAGTGCCGCGATCGTTCCGTGGATTATCAAGACTGGGGCGATTCCTCGCATCCCAGTCTGAGACAGTGTCACTTCCGGACTCGAGGTTCTCTCCACCACCTGGCGCCGGCGTGACGGTAACGTTGATGCTGGTGAGAGTCTTTGCTCCCCAGTTATCAGTGACCATCAACGAAACGAGATAGGTGCCTCTATTGGGGAAGGTGAAGCTGGGGCTTGCGCCGGTGGCGCTGCCCAGCCCGCCAAAGTCCCACTTGTACTGCGCGATTGTCCCATCCGGATCGAATGAGCCGGACGAGCTGAATTGAGTTGCCGAACTAGCCACGGCAGAAAATGGTCCGGCAATGATCGGGACCGGCATCTTGTTCGACGCTGGATAAATCGTTGCCGTCGTGGTCGCGCTGGCTGTCAGACCGCCGCTGTCAGTGACAGTCAGTGTGACAGTGTAAGTTCCTTGTGTGCTGTAGGTGTGTGAAGGTGATGGACCACTCCCAAAACCGCCGTCGCCGAAATCCCATTGATAGCTCGCGACCTGACCTTCCAAATCGGACGAGGAGCTGCCGTTGAATTGAACTGGCGATCCGGCTGGTCCTGAGTAAGGCCCGCCCGTGGACGCTGTTGGCGCGGTGTTGTAGAGAGCTTCGACGTTGATAAAGAAACGAAACGATCCGGACTGTTGCACGCCGAGCATGAATTGCACATTCGTGCTCGCGCCGGGCGCTAGTGGTTGCGCGAGACTATAAGCAAACACTCCGAGCGCGGAATTCAGACCACCTCCGTTCGGCTGCGACGGCGGCGACTCGAGCGCCGTTCCTCTTACCAGGACCTGAGTTCCATTTGTGAGTGTCACGGTTACATCGCCGGAGGTAAGGGCGCGCATATCGGCCTGAGCTCCTCCGGGTACGTATCCGGGCGTGTTCAAGGTGGTGATGTCATAGATGCGAACGCGTAATAACGTCACTACGCCGCCGGTGTTGTTCGTAATTTTGCGACGTATCGTCAACGTTCCCGCGGCGGCGTTTGGTCCAATGGCCGCAGTATCGCGAACACGGTTAGGCGCTACGTTCTGACCCACTGCCGGATCGATTACCGTCACCGGCAATATCGCGTTTCGCTGCAAAGGACTGGTCAGTCCTTCTGGTGCAGGCACGCCCAGGATCGAAACCGTGCCGTAGTTACCACCGTCAGTAGAAATAAAGTAGAAGTCAGCCGAGTTGTCGCCGGTGTCTTGCGGGTAGCCGGTCGTCGGCTTTCGTATGAAGCTGTATTGCCCGTTGGTGGCCATGAGTGCCGGAAGGCCGGTGCCTTCGCGATATAGAGCGTTTGAGGTGGTAGAAAAACCTACGGCATCGAGCCGATTTGAGATCGTGAAGTTGATTGCGCTCGCGTTATTGAATAATGCAAGACCCAGATTGTCTGGCGTGTCAGGCACGTAAGTGAGATCACCGGGGGCGTAAGCGGCGAGGCCATAACCACTGCCGACTGCCAGAAAATGAGCGCGCGCTGGAATAAGAGTGTCGACCGGAATTACAAACCGCGTGATTCCGTCAGACGAAACCAGGGCCCAGCCGTTTGAGCCGTCGGCCGTGCAAACGGTAATGTTCTGGTCCGTATTGTTATAAAACTCGATAAACTCATCGTTCACGCCATTCGCTCCGCGCAAGCGAAACTCACTGATGATCAATCCAGACTGAGGCGTGCAGGTTGGTACTGGTGCTTCGATCGAGAAACGGCTGGACGAGCTCGACAAATGCGTTGCGGGAGTTGGCCCATTCTTGAAGACAAGGGCTGCAGCGGAACGGGACCAATAAGCGCATATGCCTGCGACAATGCAAATCGTGCTCAGGCCAATCACGACAACGTGCCGGCGATTAATGAGATTGCGCGAGACAGACGAAAATACCGAGCGGAGAATGTGAGACATCTGGGCTTATCCTTCCGTGTTTAGATATATGTGTGGCGATTCACCCCGCCACTTCAGTTGAGTAGCTTATGAGAGACGGACCACGCCCTTGCTTGAATCAGGATCGAATGCGATTGATTTAATCGAAGCTTGAGGAGCTAAATAATTCGGATGCGCTCGCGTTGGGAGACCGCTTCGTGTTAGGAGACGGTGCGCAATGTACTTCCTCATAATCTATGTTGTCAACGAAATTCTCTTTAGCCGCAAAGAGGCACAAACAGTTCCAAAATGAAGAAAATTATTCTCCTGTTCATCGGTTCCTTTTTGGTTACGGCGGTTTTCTCGGCGTCTCTGAAGGTTTTCTTCGAGGCTGTTAGCTGGCGAGAGGTTTTGATTAAGGGACTTCTGATTCCGTGCTTTACCTGGACCATCCAGCTACTTTTGTCTGCTGTTTTTTTGGATAGAAAGAGTCGGTTGAGGTATTGGAATAGACTCGGGTGGGTTTGTTTGATCGGATCGATCGCGCTGCTGCCCGCCGCGTTTTATAACTTTCTCGCCGTCCAGCCGTGGGTGTGGATGTCGATCGTGAATGTACTGGCGAGCGTGGTCCTGATGGCAATCACGTTGCACTTACTGCTGCGCCGCGATGGCTTTCGCTGGCAATGGACTCTTAGTTGGATAGTCCTGATCGTTATCAACATGTCGCTTTATCTATCGTCAGTTCACGTCCTCTAAGCGTGCACCTTTCGTTCGTTTACACGCGTGGCTGTGGCGCGATCGTTGCGGTCGTCGCGCCAGGTGGGGTGATTGAAGTGAATCACAAAGTCGCCGTTATAGGAGACTACTGCGTTATCAAAAGTCAGACGGCCGATACGCCTCCAATTATTGAAGCGAACCTTCGTTGCAAGTGCCGAGCCGTGAGTTGAACCTTCATCTGTGACTTCGATATCGAATCGCAGTGTCCGCTTCGGAGTGGCGTCGCCGTGATCGTAGATCTGGGCCATCACTTCATCGCGAAAGTCCAGCGCGTCGCCATCGATCTTCGGTTGATCGGCCGCCACCAGCAGACGCATAAACTTCGGAGCGCGCGTGGGCTCGTTATCCGGTTTGCCCAACTCCGCGATTTGATAGAGCTGACGCTGGCCGGGCTCCTTGTCGACCTTTTGAAAAACGAGACCCGTAATCAGCAGGATCGGCGTGCCGCGAGCGCGCCGCAGCACATGAACGTCGGGTGCGTTTCGCAACTCCGCGTCGTTGATGTAGTCAGTGCGCTCGCCGCCGATATCCTGTTGCGTAAAAAAACTCGCGGTACGCAAAGGCTGTGTGTGATTCGCGTCAGTGGTGGGGAAGAGCTTGCCCACGAGGGCCAGCGAGCGTGTATGACCACGGCGAGTCTCGGTACAGCAAGTAGAATAACGTCCAACCAGCAAAGCTTCGCTGCCTTTGCGGAAGTAGCCGGAATATTCCGTCTCTTCTGTAATCTGCCATCGCCCGAAGAGACAAACGCCGTTTGGATGCAACAAGCGCCGGAAACCTTTCCCGTCCGAGCCCCAGCGCAGATCAGCATGAGAATCAACGGTGCGGGCAACGGCAAGTTTGAAAAGGTATCGTTTGCCAAACGACAAAATGCCCTTGAACACGCTGCGAGTCGTAACCTTGTAGGTTGGCAGCGGCGCGGAGCCCCACACTTGCTGATAAGGGTTCGCGAAGACGGCATCGCGCACTTCGGCAAACCGGGATCCGTTGTAGGCGCGATCCTGATCGGTAATAGCTTCGATTCCGTAGTCTGCGGTTTTCATATGACCGTTCCTCAACAGAAGATACTGCTGACCCATTGTGATCGAAGGCGAGGGCGAAGGCGGGCATATTCTATTGGTAAGTGCTCGATCGTGCCAACCTGGACCGAGTCAATACTGACCCGGTCCAGGTCGGAGTTTATGAGTTTATGGCAAGACGTAACACTGGACACCCTCGAGGTACCAGCCCCCATTACCGTTTCCTAACTCATTGAAGTTGGTTGTGTAGAAGTGGTCCTGGGCGTTCGGCTCATAGTAACGATATAGCGGAATCGTCCCGGATATCTGGTTGGGGAAAACATATGCCTCAACTCTTTCGAACTGGTAACACGGCAAACCTGATCCAGGCTCGCTCGGATTAGTCGTGTAGAAGTGGTCGCCGTTGTCGGCACAGTAATAACGTTTCAGAGGAACGGTGCCGGAGATTTGCGAATCGTAAACATGGCCCTCGACATGCTCGAACACATATCCATTCGCGCCATTTCCTAATTCGCTGAAGTCGATCGTGTAGTAATGGTTGTAGATCGTCGAGTTCCAGTAGCGGTAGAAAGACCGCGATGGCACCCCTTGCTGAGACACGAAGACTGACTGCGTGAAAACACCGGCGCCGATGGTTATCGTGCCGTTACGGGGCGGACCAGCGTTGCTCGACACAGAGAAACTGACGGTTCCGTTATTCTGGTTGGCATTAGTCACGAAAATGAAAGAAACATTGGAGCTTGCATCCCAATTGCAGCCTCCAGGATTGTTTACGAAGATTGTCCCGGATCCTCCCCCACTAAAAAAAGAGAAACTGCCAGGCGAGACGGAGAGGTTGGAGCAGTCTGGTGGAGGAGCCAAACTCGCACCCGACGAAGGTGGAGCGATCCGGCTGGACCATAAAACTGCCGCAGCAAGGACCAGCGAGATCATTAACATTCGAGCAAACGTAGATTTCATAACTATCTCCTTAGAATGGTTTGCTTACTATCCTGTCAGGCCGGATAGAGAGCGGTTTTAGGTGATGTTCTGGTGAGCACTCTTACGGAGGTCGGGTTCGTTGAGGCGCAACAGACGTTGCGTGAAATGGAGCATACGGGCAAAGCTCGTACCGGAACAAACAACAGGGATTTTAAGTTTGCAGTGTCGTCGGAAAGCTACAAATGCGCAAAAGCGTCGACATTAGGCAACACCTTCAGGGTCTCCGGGATACCGGCAATATTCCCTATTGACGCTCGAAAAACGCTCGTATAGGTCTAGCAGGCTGCTGAAAAAATGAGCATTGATAGTTCGTTCGTCTTCACTGAATAGTTTTGCTTATCGATGATGTGCGATTTTCTTTCTAAAGTTGATCCGTTGATCCCTTGAGTGGCTCATT
>Ga0134121_10001794_pt1 | contig 19652 bp, 17 predicted proteins | sample KB301_FD_96463 | JGI IMG/M metagenome (GOLD analysis project Ga0134121, IMG submission 96463) | Terrestrial soil microbial communities without Nitrogen fertilizer from Kellogg Biological Station, Michigan, USA - KB3-0-1 | ecosystem: Environmental > Terrestrial > Soil > Unclassified ... | reverse complement strand
TTGCCCCAGCTCTGCAAGGATCCCGACCGTCCCCCGCTCGGCGCCTGCCGTACCTGCCTCGTCCACGTCGAAGGGCAACGAGGGCTGCCGGCCGCCTGTCACCTGCCCGCGCGCGAAGGGATGTCGGTGGAGACGACTCACCCGGAGGCTCAGCGCGTGCGGAAGGCGGTGCTCGACCTCACGCTCTCCATGCTGACCCCGGCCGCCGCGCGGGACGGCTTCGGTCAGGTGGGCCTGGCCGCCCAGCACCACGGCCTGACGGGCCCGTCCTGGACGCCCCAGCACCACTTCCCCGTGGACGCGTCGAAATCCTTCTTCGTGCTGGACCGCGAGTCCTGCATCCTCTGCGGCCGCTGCACCACCGCCTGCGCCGACGTCCAGCACATCGGCGCCATCTCGCTCATCGGCCGCAATCACGAGGCCCGGGTGGGGGTCATGGGGGACGGCGCCATGTCGGCCTCCATCTGCACCTCCTGCGGCCAATGCGTGGCCACCTGCCCCACCGGCGCGCTCCGTCCCAAGGAATCGCCGGCGCCCATCGTCCGTCGCGTGGACACCACCTGCCCCTACTGCGGCGTGGGGTGCGGGATCCAGGTGTCGGTGCGCGAGGACGGCCGCCTGTCCGGCATGACGGACGACGCGCCCGCCAATGCGTCGAGCCGCGGCATGCTGTGCGTGAAGGGCCGCTTCGGCACGGGCTTCATCTACTCGCGCGATCGGATCACCACCCCCATGCTCAAGCGGGACGGGGTCTGGCACGAGGCGACCTGGGACGAGGCCCTGGACGCCGCCGCCGAGGGGCTGGCGCGGAACGCGGGTCACGTCGGCGCCCTCGCCTCGGCGAAGGCCACCAACGAAGACGGCTACGTCATCCAGAAGCTCACGCGGATGGTGCTGGGCACGAACAACGTGGATCACTGCACGCGGCTCTGCCACTCCCCCTCGGTGGAGGCCATGCTGGTCTCCATGGGCTCCGGCGCCACGTCCAACTCCTATCAGGACTATGCCGAGGCCGGGTGCCTCATGGTGGTGGGCGCCGACGCCTCGGCCAATCACCCGGTCATCGCGGTGCGGTTCCGCGAGGCGGCCGCTCGAGGCGCGCGGCTCATCGTGGTCAATCCCAAGCGGGTGGAGCTCTGCGACCAGGCCGATCTCTGGATCCAGGAGCGCCCCGGCACCGACGTGGCGCTCTTCAACGCCATGGCCAAGGTCATCCTCGACGAGGGCCTCGCCCGCCGGGACTGGATCGCCGACCGCACCGAAGGTTTCGAGGAGTGGGTCGCCTCGCTGCGCGACTACACGCTGGAGCGCGCCGAATCGCTGACCGGCGTGCCACAGGACGCCATCGCCCAGGCCGCCCGCTGGTATGCGCGGCCGCCCTTCGCCGGCTCCTGCCTCATCTGGGGCATGGGCATCACCCAGCACATCAACGGCACCGCCAATGCGCATGCCCTGCTGAACCTGTCCCTGGTCGCGGGCCAGATGGGCTTCAGCGGCTCGGGCATCTCGCCGCTCCGCGGGCAGAACAATGTCCAGGGCTGTGGCGATGCCGGCTGCATCCCCACCAACCTGCCGGGCTACGCCGACTATTCCACGGCCAGCCTCGACCGCTTCGAGCGCGTCTGGGGGCGCCGCCCGCCCGCCGCGCCGGGGCTCGTGGTCACCGAGATGGTGGAGGGCTGCCTCGACGGCCGGGTGCGCGCCATGTACGTGGTGGGCGAGAACCCGCTGCTCTCCGAGCCCGATCTCCACCATGCCGAGAAGGCCCTCGGCCAGCTCGACTGCCTCGTGGTGCAGGACCTCTTCATGCACGAGACGGCGGAGCGCGCCCATGTCTTTCTTCCCGCCGCCGCGTGCTCGGAGAAGGACGGGACCTTCACCAACTCGGAGCGGCGCGTCCAGCGCGTCCGCGAGGCCGTGCCCCCGCCGGGCCAGGTCAAGCCCGACTGGTGGATCACCTGCGAGCTCGCGCGGCGCGTGGCGCGCCGGCTCGGCCTTCCCGAAACCGGCTTCAGCTACAACCATCCCGCCGAGATCTGGGACGAGCTGGTGGGGCTCTGGCCGGCGGCGGCCGGCATCAGCTACGCGCGCCTCGAGGCGGGCGGGCTGCAGTGGCCCTGCCCCACGCCCGAGCATCCCGGCACGCGCTTCCTCTACGGGGAGACCTTCCCCCGCGGGCGCGCGCGCTTCGTGCCGGTGGTCCAGGGCCCCGAGGCCGACGAGCTGCCCGATCCCGACTTCCCGTTCTCGCTCAGCACGGGCCGGCTCCTCTACCACTGGCATGGCGGCACGCTCACCCGCCGCGTGGAGGGCTTGCTCGAGCTGGCGCCCCGGCTCGAGATCGCGATTCACCCCGTGGATGGGCGCCGGCTGGGGGTCGAGACGGGAGACCGGCTGCGCATGCTATCCCGGCGGGGCGAGCTCCAGGGCTATGCGCGGCTCACCGAAGCCGTCCGGCCGGGCGCGGTCTTCGTCCCCTTCGTGAAGCTCGAGGAGTCGGCGGCCAACTTCCTGACCAATTCCGCCCACGATCCTTCCGCCCGCATCCCCGAGTACAAGGTCTGCGCGGTCCGCCTCGAGCGGGCCTCTTGATCAGAGGCCTGCCGACCCGAGGAACTCGTCCAGCGCCCGGTTGAAGGCGGCGGGGGCGTCCAGGACCAGGTGGTGGTAGGCGCCGGCAATCTCGACCAGCCGCGCCTTCGGCATGCGCTCGAGAATGTCGTGGGCCATCGGGACGGGCAGGATCGGCGAATGTTCCCCCCGCACCAGTAGCGTGGGCGCGGTGATGGACCGGAGCAGGGGCCAGGCGTCCACGGGTTGCCGCTCGCCGCTCGTCAACGGGTCGAAGCGGTAGAGGAAGCGGCCCTCGCGCTCGGTGATGCCCTCGCGGCCGAGGTGCGCGAGCAGCGCCGGATCCGCCGTGGTCTCGGCCGGCAGCAGACGGAAGCTCGCCAGGGCGGATGCGAAGGTCTCGTGCCGGCGCGGGCCACGATGCCCGCGGCGATGCATGGCATTGAGACGCTCCGGCGGCAGCGCCGGCCGGCTGTCGATGATCGTAAGCGCCGAGATTCGCTCCGCATTCCAGGCCGAAAAGGCCATCGCGTTGTGCCCGCCCATGGAGTGCCCGGCGAGCGCCATCCGCTCCCAGCCAAGCGCCGCCATCACGCCCAGGAGGTCCGAGGCGAAGTGCTCGGTGGCGTACTCACCCGCCGGGGCCCACTCGCTCTCGCCGTGCCCCCGCTGGTCGAGCGACAGCATGTGGTAGCGCCCCCGGAAAGCGGGTACCACCGCGTCGAACCAGTGGGCGTGGGCCGAGCCGCCGTGAAGGAAGCATAGCGCGGGACGCCCGGGCGCCGGCCACTCGAGCGCGCTCAGTCGAAGCCCGTTCACCGTGAAGGTTCTGCGCACCGCCGAGGCACAGCCGAAGGCCGGAGGGGTAGTGGTCATGGGCGGCATTCTATACCGCGGGGCGAATGACGTTCCTGTCGAGGCTCCGACGCAGTTTGTCAGCGGGGCACCACGAGGGGCGCCGGCGCGTTTCATCGACGGGCGCGTTATCGCGGGCTTGGTCGCGATGGTGCCCCTGGCAAGGTTGTTGCTGTTGAAGTGCGCGGGAGGACTACCTGTGATCCTGTGGTTTGCGCGAGTGAAGAATTTCTTTCGGGCTGAGCGAGTCCACGATTTACTGTCGTCCCTGCCCATGACGTCCTTGCCCTCGTCCGAGACGCCGCGACGTCGACACGTCGTCTTCGTGGTGGCGGCTCTGGCGACCGTGGCGCTGCTCGGCGTCACCGGCTATGTCCTCCTCGCCGCCCCGGGCCGCCTTCTCGCCAGTCAGGTGAGCCCCAACGCCTCGAACGGCCTCCCCGCGCTCGGCGCCGACGGCCAGCCCCTCCCGCTGAACACGCTCGTCACCGCCGAGGGGCGTGTGGTGGATCAGGACGGCAAGCCGCTCCGCCATGTCTCGGTCCGCTCGGGCGCGCTCGAGTCGCTCACGGACGCGGAGGGACACTTCTCCATCGGCCTGGTCGGGACGGACCGCTCCGTGCTGGTGAAGCTGCCGGGCTACCAGAAGCGCTGGGTCATGCTCGACCAGAGCAAGCCCACGGTGACGCTGACGCCGCACCATATCAAGGCCGCCTACCTCACCTACTACGGCGTGGCCGACAAGGGCATCCGCGAGCGCGTCTTCAGCCTCCACGACCGCACCGAGCTCAACGCGGTGGTGATCGACGTCAAGGGCGACCGAGGCCTGATCCCGTATCGCACCACGGTGCCCGCCGCGCTGGAAGCCGGCGCGCTGGGGCCGGTGATCATGAAGGACTTCGATCAGCTCCTCGCCGACCTCAAGGGGCGGCACGTCTACACCATCGCCCGCATCGTGTCCTTCAAGGACAATATCCTCGCCGGGGCGCACCCGGAGCTGGCCGTCATCGACACCCGTACCGGCAAGCCGTGGATCGACAACGAGAAGCTGGCCTGGGTGGACCCCACCCGCGAGGAAGTCTGGGACTACATCATCGCGGTGGCCAAGGAAGCGGCGCTGAAGGGCTTCGACGAGATCCAGTTCGACTACGTGCGCTTCCCCACCGACGGCAAGCTCGCCGCCGCGAAGTACTCCAAGCCGATCACCCCCCAGGTCCGGATCGAGACCATCGCGGGCTTCCTCGCCAAGGCGCGCAAGGAGCTGGGGCCCACCGGCGTCTTCATCGCCGCCGACGTGTTCGGCTACACCGCCTTCAACGAGAACGACACCGACATCGGGCAGCGGATCGAGAACATGGCGCCGCATCTCGACTACTTCTCGCCCATGGTCTACCCCTCCGGCTATCACATGGGGATCCCCGGCTTCCGGAACCCCGTGAGTCACTCCTACGAGATCGTTCGCGAGAGCGTGCGGCTCACGCGCAAGCGCACCGAGGGGATGCCGGTCCAGGTCCGGCCGTGGCTGCAGGACTTCAAGGACTACGCCTTCGACAAGCGCATCTTCGGCGTCTCCGAGATCCAGGCCCAGGTGCGCGGCGCGGAGGAAGCGGGCGCCACCGGCTGGATGCTCTGGAACCCCCGCAACGACTACACCGCGGCGGCCCTCCGCCCGGCGCCGGCCCTGGCGAAGAAGACCGCCGCCCAGTGAAGCGGCTCTCGTCGCTCGCCGTCGCCCTGGTCGCGATCCTCGCGCTCTCGGCCCTGGCCGACGGCACCGGAGAGCTCCCGAGCAATGAGCTCGGGCGCGTCATGATCCTCGAGTACCACAAGATCGACCTGCCCGAGGAACGGTGGACCCGTACCCCGGACAACTTCCGCCGCGACCTCCAGCGCCTCTGGGAGCGCGGCTATCGCCTGCTGAGCCTCAACGACTACCTCGACGGGCGCGTCAATCTGCCGAAGGGCACCACGCCCGTCATCCTCACCTTCGACGACTCCTCGCCGGGCCAGTTCCGGTACCTCGAGAAGAATGGCGACTGGCTGGTGGACCCCGATTCCGCGGTGGGTATTCTCGAGCAGTTCGACAAGGACCATCCGGGCTTCGGCCGCGCCGCGACGTTCTTCGTGCTGCCGGGGGCGAGCCCGCCGAACCGCCTCTTCAACCAGCCGGAGCTGGTGGGGAAGAAGCTCGCCTATCTCAAGAGCCGGGGCTTCGAGATCGGCAACCACACGCTGTGGCACGCCAACCTCGCCAAGTATGACGAGACCACTGTGCGCAAGCAGCTACTCGAGGCGCAGGAGTGGGTGCAGAAGCATCTGCCCGGGTATCGCTTCCGCACCCTCGCGCTCCCGATGGGCGCCTACCCGAAGGAGCTCGGCTGGGCGATCTCGGGCGGGGTCAACGGCAGCACCTACCGCCACGACGCCATCCTGATGGTGGCGGGCGGCGCCGCGCTCTCGCCGCACGCGCGGGGGCTGGATCCCTATCACGTGCCACGCATCCAGGCCACCGAGGCCGAGCTCGGCTACTGGATCAGCCACTTCGACAGGCGGAGCGAGGAGCGCTATGTGAGCGATGGCGATCCCGCCACCGTGACCGTGGCCCGAGGCCAGACCGCGCAGGTCCGGCTGCCGGGCGGCGCCCGCGTGGTCGAGCGCCCATGAGGTCGGCCGCGCTCAGTAGATGAGGTACGACGCGCGGCGCTGGAGGAAGCTCGGGCGGTCGGCGTCGGCCCAGCTCCAGATGCGCGTCAGCGGCTCTCTCCGCAGGAGAGCCCAGATGGTGGAGCGGTTGACCAGCAGGTTCTGGATGGCGGCCGGCCGGAAGTTCGCCGGATAGCGCTCTATAAGCTCGCGGGCGACCACGAGCCCCAGGGTCACCGTTCGCAGCGCCTCCCGGTCCGTCACCACGAAGCGCACGCCGCCGAGCGGTTGTCCCGCGAACACGCTGCTGGTCGGCGTATAGCTCACGGGGACGAAGGCCATTCCCGCCAGCCCGCGGGCGTTCAGCGCCTCCGCCAGCCCGGCGGGATCTCCGATCCAGGGCGCCCCGATCACCTCGAAGGGCCAGTCGGTGCCGCGGCCCACCGAGAGGTTGGTGGCCTCCAGGAGCCCGATGCCCGAGTAGAGCAGGGCCTGCTGGGGTGACCGGATATTCGGCGAGGGGTTCACCCAGGGGAGGCCCGTCTCGTCGAACCAGCGCTCGCGCTCCCAGCCCTCGAGCGGAATCACGGTGAGCGACACCGCCAGCCTTCGCTCGGCCACCACCATCCGGGCGAACTCCCCCATGGTCATGCCCGTCCGCACGGGAATGGTATGCGGCGAGGTGAACGACCGGAGGTCCGCGTCCATGAGCGGCCCCTCCACGTATTTCCCTGTGATGGGGTTGGGCCGGTCGAGGACGATCACCGGCAGATTGCGCCGCGCGCCCTCTTCGAGAATGTAGACGAGGGTGGTGAGATAGGTGTAGTAGCGGGAGCCCACATCCTGGATGTCGAACACGAAGGTGTCGACGCCGGCCAGCATGGCGGGCGACGGCCGCCGCTCGGCGCCGTAGAGGCTCCACACCGGCAGGCCGGTGGCGGCATCGTGTCCATGCGGCACGTTGACGTCGAGCTGGCCGGTCAGCCCATGCTCGGGGGAGAAGATGGCGCGCAGGCGGACGCCCGGCGCCTTGGCGAGCAGGTCGATATTGCGTCGCCCTTGCGCGTCCACGCCGGTCTGATTCGTGACGAGCCCCACCGAGCGGCCGACGAGCGGGGCAAAGCCCTGCGCCACGAGCTGGTCGAGCCCCGTACGCGTTGTCCCGAGGCTGCGCGGCGCCGGGAGATCCGCGGGCGCGGGCGCCGGGGGATCCGCCGCGGTCGCGGGCGCCGGCGCATCGGCGGCCGCCACGACAGCCGGCGGCGCATCACGGATCCCGAAGAAAGCGGCCCCCACCACCCCGCTCACCCGGCGGCGCAGGTCCACGACATTGCCCTTGCCGTACGGGTGGACGCGGTTGGTGAGCACGATCGCGTAGACGCGGCTGGCGGGATCCATCCAGATCGACGTGCCGGTAAACCCGGTATGCCCCACCGACCCGATCGGGAAGTACGAGCCCAGGGCGCGCGAATAGGCGGACGACATGTCCCAGCCGAGCCCCCGCGTGGTGTCGCCGATCTGATGGGGGGCGAGCATGGCGCGGATGCTGGTTTCCTTCAGATAGCGGCGGCCGTTCAGCTCCCCGCCCCGGAGGAGCATCCGGCAGAAGCGCGCGATGTCATCCCCGGTGGAGAAGAGGCCGGCATGGCCCGCCACGCCGCCCAGGAGCCGCGCATTGCCATCGTGGACCACGCCGCGGAGCAAACCCGAGCCGAGCACCTCGGTGGGCGCGATGCGCGGCTTCCACTCGTCGGGCGGCCGGAAGGCGGTGTCCTTCATCCCCAGCGGGGCGTAGAAGCGCTTGCGCATGAACTGATCGAGCGGCTCGCCGCTCACCCGCCGCACCATCTCGCCGAGGAGGATGAAGCCGGTGTCGCTGTAGTGGAAGGTGGAGCCCGGGCTATAGCGCAGATCGGCGCGAGCCAGCAGCCGCGCGGCCTCGGGAAAGCCGCGGGGAATCGCCGCGGGAGACGGCAGGTCCGGGAAGCCCGCGCTATGGATGAGCACCCGGCGCACCGTGACCTCGCGAAAGCCGGGACCGCCGAACTCGTGGAGATAGCGCCCGAGGGGGGCATCCAGGCTCACCTTGCCATCCTCGATGAGGGAGAGCACGGCCGGCAGGGTCGCCAGGACCTTGGTGAGCGACGCCACGTCGTAGACCGTGTCCAGCGTCAAGGGATCCGGGCGGGGCAGCAGGCTGCGCATGCCGATCGCCTTGCGGTAGAGCACGCGATCGCCCTGCCCCACGACGATCACGGCGCCCGGCAGCTCGCCGGCATTGAACGCGTCGCGCGCCGCGTCGTCCAGTGCCGAGAGATCGGGGGGCGCCTGCGCGCGGGCAGGGCCCGGCGTCGCCAGGGCGGCGAGCAGGAGGCTGCCCAGTAGCACCGCCCGGACAGCCACGCGCACGCGCATGGTCCCATGATACCGAGGGGGCGGTGCGGAGGCGCGGGGGTTTTATCCATGCTACGATTCCGCGCAGATGCAGCGCATCTTCGTGACCGGCGGCACCGGCTTCGTCGGCAGGTCCGTAATTCGCGCGCTCCTCGCCCACGGCTTCCTGGTCCGGGCCCTCGTCCGCCCCGGCTCGGAGCGCGACCTCAAGGGCTTCGAGGCCATCGAGCGCACGCCCGGCGACGTGATGGCGCCCGACACGCTGACCCCGGCGGTGGACGACTGCGCGGCCATCATCCACCTGGTGGGAATCATCCGGGAGCACCGGGCGCGCGGCGTCACCTTCGAGGCCCTCCATACCCGCGGGACGGAGAACATGCTCCGGCTCGCGAAGGCGGCCGGCGTCCCGCGCTTTCTGCACATGAGCGCGCTGGGCGCGCGGCCCGACGCGCGCTCGCGCTATCACCGGACCAAGTGGGCCGCCGAGGAGGCGGTGCGAGCCAGCGGGCTGGACTGGACCATCTTCCGCCCATCCGTCATCTTCGGCCCCGGGGACGAGCTGGTGTCCATGCTGTCGGGCATGGTGCAGCGGATGCCGGTGGTGCCCGTGCTGGGCGACGGCCGATATCGGCTCCAGCCCATCACCGTCGAGCACGTCGCGGAAGGCTTCGCGCGGGCACTGCGGGTCCCCAAGAGCGATGGACGGGCGTACGAGGTGGCGGGGCCCGTCGCCTACCCGTTCGTCGAGATCCTGGATCATATCGGCGCCGCGCTGGGCCGGCGCGTGGTGCGGAAGGTCCACATCCCGCTGGGACCCATGCGCGTCGCGACACGCATCTTCCAGGCGCTCCCCTTCTATCCGATCACCAGCGATCAGCTCGCCATGCTCGAGGAGGAGAGCGTCACCGATCCGGCGGCGTTCTACGCGGACTTCCACCTCGTGCCTCAGTCTCTGGACGAGGGGCTCCGGCGCATGCTCGCGAGCGGCCGCCGGGGCTCGCGTTAGCCATGCCCGCGGGTCCGGGGGCCTTCGGGCACCAGCACGGCGATCCGCGGAGCCTCGCCGAGCGCATCGAGGCGCAGCTGGGCGAGCGCATCGTGGAAGCCGCGGAGATGGCCGCGCTCGAGCTGCTGGTGAGCGGGCGCCGAAAAGCCGGACGGCCGGCGCCGGAAGAAGACAATCCGCGCGACCGCGCGGAATGGGTGGCCCTTTCCGGCGATCTGCTCACCCACCTCCGCGCCAGCCTCCGGAGTGAGCTCGCCGAGAGCGACCGCGCCGCCATGGACGCCGCCGAAGCCGCAGGGAGCGACGCGCGGTCCCGCGCGCTGCTGGGCCAGGTGCTCCTGGCCCGGCGACTGCCCGACTACTGGCAGCGCTTCGAGACCGCGCGGCTGGCGTTCTTCGACGCGCGGATGGGAGCCGCCACTCCCGAGAGTAGCGAGGACAAGAGCGGCGACAAGGGCTGGCTGCGGCGCCTGCTGGGTCCCTAGGCCGCCCGCCGGTCCGCCACCGCGGTCAATCCCGAGGCCCGCAGGCCGAAGACGGCCCATAGGTCGGCACAGGCGTCCTGGGCTCGCTCCCACTCATCGTAGTCGGCCAGGAGCCGCAGCCGCGCCTCCGCCAGCCGCGCCTCGGCTTCCTCGAGTCGCAGGCGCGATTCCGGCTCCAGCGCCGTCACCGCGATGCCGGCGCCTTCGCACGTCGCGATCCGGTCCAGCAGCCGGCCCAGATCCGACCGGAGAAGTTGATCGAGTCTCATGTGGACACCTCCTTCAGCTTGTATCTACTAAACACCTGAGGAGTCTATTCTGTCAAGGCCCCTTGACGGGCCCTGGCCCCTCCTCCACAGTCGGCCCGCATGGCCACCCTCGCCCGCGACGCCCGGCTCGTGTTCATCGCCAAGACGACCCGCACGTTCTGCTATGGCTCGCTCGGGGTGCTCTTCCCCGTCTATCTGACCGAGCTCGGCCTCGATGCGCGCGGCCTGGGAATCGCGGTCACGCTGGCGCTCCTGTCGAGCGCCGTGCTGACGGTGGCCGTCCGGCGGCCGGCCCAGCGCTGGGGTCCGCGGACGGCGCTGCTCGGGCTCGCCGCGCTGAGCGTGCTCGCGGCCCTGCTGTTCCTCGTGGCGAAGAGTCCATGGCTGGTGATCGTGGCCGCCATGCTGGGCAATCTCGCCGTGGGGACGGGTGAGAGCGGGCCGTTCCTGGCGCTCGAGCAGGTGGCGGTGACGCGGGCCAGCACGCGCGAGGGGCTGACACGCGCGCTGAGCCTCTACAATCTCACCGGCTACGTGGCCTCCGCGCTCGGCGCCGCGCTGGTGACGCGCCTCACCGGCTCACCCACCTGGGTCTTCGCCATCTTCCTCGCCGGCGCCGTGATCCAGCTCGGGGCCTATGCGTTGATGCGCCGCAGCCCGCCCGTGCCGGCGTCGGCGCGGGCGCGACAGCGGGCGCCGTCACGCGCGCTCGTCCGCCGGATCGCCGCGCTCTTCGCGCTGGACTCCTTCGCCGGCGGCTTCGTGATCCAGAGCCTGGTGACGTACTGGTTCTACACGCGCTTCGACCTCGCCCTGGGAACGCTGGGCTGGATCTTCTTCGGCACGCAGATTCTCTCCGGGCTCTCGCTGCTGCTCGCCGCGCGGCTGGCGCCGCGGCTGGGCCTGGTCAACACCATGGTCTTCTCCCACCTCATCTCCAACCTGCTGCTCATTGCGCTCGCGTTCGCGTCCACGCTCTCGGTGGCGGTGACGCTCCTCCTCGCCCGGCACCTCCTGTCCCAGATGGACCTGCCCACGCGACAGACCTTCCTCATGCTGGCGGTCGAGGACCAGGAGCGGGAGCACGCCGCCACCCTGACCAATACCACCCGCACGGTGGCGCAGTCGGTGAGCCCCGCCGTGACTGGCTGGATCATGCAGACGCTCTCGCTGTCGGCGCCCTTCCTCCTCGGTGGCGGGCTCAAGATCGTCTACGATCTCCTCCTGTACGCCACCATCCGGAACATCCGGACACGCTAGGAGCCGCGGCATGGTCAGACCGAGCCCGAAGACACGGACGATCCGGCAGTCGGTGCGGTTTCCCGCCCCGCCCAAGGTCGTCTACGACGCGCTGGCGGAGTCGAAGCGGCATACGGCGTTCACGGGATCGCCCGCCCAGATCCCCCGCTTTGTCGGCGGCCCGATGACGGCGTACGGCGGCTATATCCAGGGCAAGGTGCTCGGCCTCTGGCCGGGACGCGGATGGCTGCAGACGTGGCGGACCACCGAGTGGCCGAAGGGAGCGCCGGACTCCCGGCTGGAGATCCGGCTGGAGCCGGATGGGAAGGGCACCCGGCTCACCATGTTTCACTCGGAGGTGCCCGCGGAGCATGCCGAGCGTTACGCCCGCGGCTGGCTGGCCTTCTACTGGAAGCCGCTCCGCCGCTACCTCGTGAGCACGCGCCCCATCATGCGATCCAGGAGGCCGGGGAACACGGCGGCGAAGCCGGCGAGGAGACGCGCCGGGCGGTAGGGGTAGACCTCGGCGCGCGGGCGCCGGAGGCAGCGCAGCATGGCGCGGGCGACCTGATCGGCCGTCTGCACCGGACCCGCGCGCCGGAGGCGGAAGCGCTTCGGCTCCACGTCGTGAAACTCGGTGAGCGTGTAGATGGGGTACACGAGGCTCACGTGTATCCCGCTGCCGCGCAGCTCGAGTCGCAGCGACTCGCTCACGGCCACCATCGCGAACTTCGTCGCCGCGTAGGCGGCCCGGCCGGGCAGGCTCCGGCGGCCCACGACGGAGGAGACGTTGAGAATATGGCCGCGCCCCTGGCGGCGCATGAGGGGCAGCACGGCTTGGGTGGCGGTCACGGTGGCGACGAGATTCAGCTCGAACAGCGCGCGGAGCTCTTCGGGCGTGGTGTCCTCGAGCGTCGCCGCGAGCCCGCGGCCTGCGTTGTTGACCAGCACGTCCAGGGCGCCGAAGCGGGCCGCCACTGCGCCCACCATGCCGCGCACCGCCGCGGCGTCGGTCACGTCGATCGGATGAACCGCGACCTCCGTCCCCTTCGTGCGCAGCTCGGCGGCAAGCGCCTCCAAACGATCGGCCCGGCGGGCGCAGAGGGCCAGTCGCATGCCCGCCCCCGCGAAGACGCGCGCGGTGGCCGCCCCGATGCCGGCCGAGGCCCCGGTGATGAGCGCGACGCGTCCGCCCGTCTCGATGGCCATGCTGTCCCCGTCGCCATTGTAGACGCTAGCGGTAGGCGCAGGGCGGCACGGGTGTCTTCCAGACCACGGAGGGGAGATGGCCGCCGTCGGCGAAGAGCGGGCGCTGGAGCGGCGGCTGCTCGCGCGCGAGCCGGCGCCCTCCCAGCGTGAGGTAGTAGCCCGCGCGCGCGGTGTCCACGCCGAGCCGGCGCAGATCGCCCGCGCCGCGGAACGCTACCATCCGCCGCTCGGCCACGATCCGCTCCGCCGCGCGCGGGCCGATCCCCGGCACGCGGAGCAGGCGCTCGAAGGGCGCGCGCCCCACCTCCACCGGGAACTCCGCCGGATGCGCCAGGGCCCAGGCGGTCTTCGGATCGTGCTCGAGCGAGAGATTGCCGTCCGCGCCGAACATCAGCTCGTCGAAGCGGAAGCGATACTGGCGCAGGAGGTGCTCGGCCTGATAGAGACGGAACTCGCGCACCGCGGGCGTGGGCGCCAGGCCCTCCATGGGCGTGCCCGCCACGGGCTGAAAGGCGCTGAAGTGCGCATGGTGCAGCAGGCCCTGCCCCTCGAGGCGGCCGACGAGGCCGAGGATCTCGCGATCCTGCTCGCCCTGGGCGCCCACCACGAACTGCGTCGTGGTCCCGAGCGGCGCGGGCCGGTCCGGCCGGCCCTCGAGCCGCCCGTCGCGTGAGAGGCGGCCGGCCAGCTCGAGCTTGGGAACCAGATCGCCATCCAGATCCTTTTCCTTCGCGAGCCGCCGCACCACGTCGGCGCGCGGGCCCTCCAGGTTGATGGAGACGCGATCGCAGAGGCGGGCGGCCTCGCGCACCTGGTCGGCCTGGGCGCCCGGCAGCATCTTGAGATGCACATAGCCCGTGAAGCCTTCGCGGCGCCGGAGGATGTGCACCGCGTCCAGCATCCGGTCCATCGCGCGCTCGGGACGGCCGGGTACCCCGGAGGTGAGGAAGAGCCCCTTGGCCACGCCGGCGCGATTGGCCTCCATGAATGTGCGCGCCACCTCCTCCGGAGTCAGGGCCGTGCGCTTCACCTTGCCGCCACAAAAGGTGGGGCAATAGCCGCATGAGAGCGAGCAGGCATTGGTCTGCATGACCCGCATCAGGGCGGTGGTGCCGCGCCCCGGCACCCGCACGTTGCGGATCCCCACCGGGCCTTCGACGAAGCGTGTCTTGCCGGGCAGGCCGTGCTCGCGGTCACCCGTGGCGGACTCGGTCAGGAGCTGGAGTCGCTGGTGTCGATCCATCCGGGGTCGGCTCATGGGTGGCCCTCCGGCCACATACTAAACACAAGACGAGTAGCCAAGCAAGCCCCCGGCCTCGTATGATCCTGGCGCCATGAAAATCACCGCCATCGAGAGCGCCATCCTCAGCCTGCCTTGCGGTCGTCCCATGTCCCTCGAGTTCCCGGATCATCGAATGGTCGCAGCCTTCATCCACACCGACGAGGGCGTGAGCGGGCTGGGCTATACGCTGGCCTTCGGCGGCGGTGGCGCCGAGGCCATGCAGGTCTATCTGGAGACGCGGCTCAAGCCCCTGCTCATCGGCGAGGACCCGCTGATGGTCGAGAAGCACTGGGAGCGGATGTATCGCGCCGATCGCGGCATCAAGCGGCAGGGTATCGCCGCCTACGCGCTCTCCGCGCTCGACATCGGCCTCTGGGATATCGCGGGGAAGGTGGCCGAGCTTCCCCTGTACAAGCTCTGGGGCGGGTACACGGATCGCGCCGAGGCCTACGGCAGCGGAGGCTGGGGCAAGTACGCGATCGAGGATCTCATCCAGGAGGCCAAGAAGTACGTGGGGCGCGGCTGCCGCTACTACAAGATGAAGATCCACCATCCCGACCCGCGCGAGAACCGGCGCCGCATCGAGGCGGTGAAGAAGGCGGTGGGCGAAGGGGTGCGGCTCATGGTGGACGTGAACCAGAAGCTCGACGTGCTGGGCAATATCCGCCAGGCCCAGATGCTGGAGGATCTCGACCTCGTCTGGTACGAGGAGCCCGTCCTCGCCGATGACATCGCCGCCTGCGCCGAGGTCGCGCGCTCCATCCGCATCCCGGTGGCCACCGGCGAGAACGCCTACTCGCGCTACGAGTTCCGCGAGCTCATAGAGCGGCGCGCCGCGCGCTACCTCATGCCCGATGTGGGCCGCGCCAACGGCTATTCGGAGACCCTGCGTATCGGCCATCTCGCTGCCGCCCACGGGATCCCCGTCTCGCCCCACGTGGTCCACGAGCTCTCGCTCCACGTGGTGGGCGCGCTCAGCAACGGCTTTCTGGTGGAGCTGATGGACTGGGCGCCGACGGATCTCTTCGAGGAGCTGCCGCGCTGCGAGGGCGGCGTCTTCCGCATACCCGACCGGCCGGGCCACGGGATGACCCTGGCCCCAGGCGCGCTGAAGAAGTACGGGAAGCGCTAGCGCCCGCGACTACGGCCGCCGGAGGCGCAGGTCCTCGAAGGGCGCCAGGTAGAAGCCGGGAATGGCGCCGACCAGGATGTCCTCCACTCGGGGTCCCAGCCCGGTGGGAAAGCCCAGGTGATAGACCGGCGCCTGGGTGACCTGCTCGTTGAGGATGCGCTGCATCTGATGGAGCAGCGCCTCGCGCTTCTTCCGGTCCAGCTCCTTCTGCTGCCGTGCGAAGAGATCGTTGACCTCGGGCAGCGAGCCGAAGGCGAAGGCGCCGCCGGCGGTCACGAAGGACTCGAGCCGCGTGGCCGCGTTTCCCGACACACCGCTGATGGTCAGGACGACGCCGCGCAGCTTCTTCTCCCGCCACGCGGTCATGAACGCGGCGCGCTCCATGCTGCGCATCCGGGTGCGGATGCCGACGGCCTGGAGCCATCCCATGATGGCCTCGCCCATGGAATTGTACGGGGGAAAGGGCGCGATCTCGCCGGCGTCGAAGCCCTGCGGATAGCCGGCCTCGGCGAGGAGCTGCCGCGCGCGCCTGGGGTCGTACGGATGCGGCTCGAAGGGCAGCGCGAACTCGAAATCGCGCGGCACGAGGCTGCCCGTGGGGCGGGAGAGGCCCAGCGTCTCCGCCTGATTCAGCGCCTGCCGGTCGATGGCGAGGCTGGCGGCCAGCCGCACGCGCTTGTCCGCCCAGGGTGACTTCGGGTCCCACTGGTCGGGAAAGTCGAGCCAGAAGATGCCGAGGAGCGGCGCCACCAGCCGCAGCCCGGGGGTCTTGCGGACGTCGTCGGCCACGGGCCCGCTGAGCAGGAACGCCACGTCCACCTCGCCGGCCTTGAGCGCGGCGGCGCGCGTGGTCTCGTCGGGGAGGCTGCGGAACACCAGACGCTTGATGGAAGGGGCCTTGCGCCAGTAGCCCTCGAAGGCCTCCAGCACCAGCTCCACCCCCGGCTTGAAGCTCACGAACTTGTAGGGCCCGGCCCCCACCGGCGCCTTGCGGAATCCCTCCTCGCCCACCTGCTCCATGTACTTCTTCGGCACCACCCAGCCCGCGCTGGCCACGAAGGTGCCGTAGAACGCCGGGAAATCCGGCCACGGCTCCTTGAAGACGAAGCGCACCCGCTGCGGCCCAAGGACCTGGATCTCCTTCACGTGGTCCTTGAGGACCTTGGCGGCGCCGCCCCGGTAGCGCTCGAAGGAGAACTTCACGTCCTCGGCGGTCACCGGCTCGCCGTGATGGAACTTGACACCCTGGCGCAGGAGAAAGTCCGCCGAGAGCCCATCCCTGGCCATGGACCAGGACTCGGCCAGGCTCGGCGCCGAGCCGCTCCCCGGCATGGGCTTCATCAGCCCGTCGTGGAGCGCGTAGAGCAGGAGATACGGGGTGATGGTGCTCTCTCCCTCGGCGGGATCCAGCCAGCGGTTCACCGGGCTGAAGTGCAGCGCGAAGGTGAGCGTGCCCTCGGGCCCGGCGAGGGCGCCGCTCGGCGCGAGGAGAAGCACGAGGAGGACCGCGCCGAGGGTCACGATCCGGGCGACGACGGCACGCATGGGCGGACCCCCTACGCTGCCCTCTCCCCCGTTGGGGGGAGAGGGCGGAAGGTCTACTTGCCGGTGACGGCCTTGACGGCGTCGCGGGTGATCGAGATCATCCGGTCGAGCTGGTCCTCGGTGATGACCAGCGGCGGCGAGAAGAAGATGCTCTCCATGCGCGCTCGCGTGACCAGCCCGCGCTTGGTCATCTCCTGCATGAGCCGCGGCCCCACCTTCTTGTCGGGGTCGAACATCTTCTTGGTGGCCTTGTCCTCCACGAGCTCGACGGCGGCGAGCAGGCCCTTGCCGGAGCGGATGTCGCCCAGGTTCGGGTGATCGTCGAAGGCGGCGTGCAGCCCCTCGTGGAGCCGCTTGCCCATCAGCGCCGCGCGCTCCCAGAGCCGCTCCCGCTCCATGATCTCGAGGTTCTTGATCCCCACCGCGCAACAGGTGGGATGCCCGGAGTAGGTGTAGGCGTGCATCCACCGGTCCTCGAGCTTCACGCTATCCATGGCCTCCTTGATGGCCTTGGAGACCATGATGCCGCCGAGCGGGAGATAGCCCGACGACACGCCCTTGGCGAAGGAGAGGATGTCGGGATTGACCTTCCAGTGCTCCATGGCGAACCATTTCCCGGTACGGCAGAAGCCGGTGATGACCTCGTCCGCGATGAAGAGCACCTGGTGCCGGTCACAGACCTGCCGCACCAGCGGGAAGTAGTCGTCGGTGGGGTAGATGACGCCGCCGCCGCCGTGGATGGGCTCGGCGATGAAGGCCGCCACCGTGTCCGGCCCCTCACGGACAATGGCCTCCTCGAGGAGCCGCGCCGCGGTCTGCCCCGCCGTCTCGCCGGGCTTGGCGCCATCCTGGCGATAGGGATAGCAGGTCGGGATGTGGATGAAGCCCGGCACCCGCGGCTCGAACATCTTCCAGTACGGCGACATGCCGGTGGCGCTCATCGCCTGGAGGGTCACGCCGTGGTAGGCGTTGAAGCGCGAGATGATCTTGGTCTTGTCGGGCTTGCCCTTGGCCTTCCAGTAGAAGCGCGCGGTCTTGAACGCCGACTCGTTGGATTCGGCGCCGCCCGAGGTGAAGAACACCGCCTGCATGTTCTTCGGCGCGAGCTCGATGAGCTTGTCGGCGAGCTGGATGGCGGGGATGTTCGACGAGCCCGTATAGCAGGAGTAATAGGCCAGCTCGCCCATCTGGTCGGCGGCCGCCTTCCCCAGCTCCTCGCGTCCATGGCCGACATTGACGTTCCAGAGTCCCGCGAGGCCGTCAATATAGTCACGCCCCTGGATGTCGGTGACCATGGCGCCCCGCCCGCGCACGTAGACCATCGGCTCGAGATGCTCGCTCGGGTGGTGCAGCGGGTGGATGAGGTGATCCTGGTCGTCCTTGATGAGCTGCGCGGGCTCGAGCGGCATCGGCTGTCTCCTAGAGTGTGGCGTGACGGTGAATGGAACGCGCGGGCGCGTGCGCCCGGTAGTCGCCGCCGGGAATGGGCAGGCCCCGATCGAGCGGCCCGCGATACCAGTATATGTAGGCCTCGACCGATCGTCCGCCCATCCGGACAGTTACCCGGCTGCGATGATACTGGGGTCCTTCCGCGGAGTCCAGCGCCGTCCAGTGCTCGGCCGCATGTAGCCGATACACCTCGCCGCGGATCACACCGCGGTCGTCCGGAAGGGCGCCCGGATAGCGGCCCAGATCGATCAGCCGCCCCGTGACGCATCCCTCGCCCACCCATTCGGCGCGCTCCGCCACCACGGCGTGCAACCGGAAGCCACGCATGAGAGTGCCGTAGGTGAAGAGGAGATCCAGCACGGAGGCGGGCGGGTGCCAGGCCCGGCCGGGAGGCCCCAGCCGCCGCGGCCCGCTCACCGCGGGGCCCACGGCAGCGACGGCGTCGCTAGCCCTTCGCCGCCTCGCCGTTCACGGCCTGCAGCACGGCGGCGAGGAATTGCGGCTCCGGCAGCGCGCCCTCGAACTGGACGCGATCGTTGATGACGATCTTGGGCACCGCCATCACCTGGTAGCGCTGGGCCATCTCCGGGAACTCGGTGGCCTCGATGCACTCCGCCCGCACCCGGCTCGACGCCACCGCCATGTGCTGCGCCAGGCGCACGGCCCGGGGACAGTGGGGTCACGTGGGCGTGGTGAAGACCTTGATCGTCACGTCCTCGCCCAGGCCCTCCAGCGCGGCCCGGGTGGCCTCGCTGAGCGCCGGCTCGCCGGTGGAGGCGACGATGATCGAATCGATGAGATTCGCGAACTCATAGCCGGCGGGGATCCCCAGGAACCGGATGCCGTAGTCCGCCGCGCCCTCCACCGCGATGGCCGGCGTCACGTCCACGCCATAACTTTCCGCCTGCTCGCGCTCGATGAGGGGATTGAGCACCTGCACCGAGAGCTGGTCCGACAGGGCGGCGACCTCGCGGACCAGGGCCACCGTCTGCTGATTGTTCTCGCCGCCCAGCTCGGAGGCGAAGACGGTGAGCTTCACCGGGCCCGTCATCTTCTCGAACTCGTGGCGCACTGCCTGCTCGTCGGCCGCGGAGAGAAATGGCATGCGCGAAGTATATCAGGGTTGGCGGGATGTGACGGCGCCGGCGCCGCGGACGATCTCCAGCGTCTTGAGATAGCCGGAGGCGTCGATGCGCGCCGCGATCAGCGCGGGCGCCGCCGACGCCTGCGCGGCGACGAGCGCGTTGCGGAACGCCTCCTCATCCTCCGCCACCCAGGCGCGAATGCCGAAGGCGCGCGCCAGCGCGGCCAGGTCCGGCCCCGCGTACTTCATGGAGGTGCCGGCGAGGCCGCGCTGCACCTGCTTCACGTCGATGAGCGAGAGCGCCTGGTCGTCGAACACCACGATGACGATGGGCAGCCGCAGCCGCGCCACCGTCTCCAGCTCGGCCGCCACCATCATGAGGCCGCCGTCGCCGGTGAAGCACACCACGCGCCGATCCGGATGCACGAGCTGGGCGGCGATGGCGGCGGGCAGCGCGAAGCCCATGGTGGCGAGCCCGTTGGAGATGAG
>Ga0134121_10001792_pt1 | contig 19661 bp, 16 predicted proteins | sample KB301_FD_96463 | JGI IMG/M metagenome (GOLD analysis project Ga0134121, IMG submission 96463) | Terrestrial soil microbial communities without Nitrogen fertilizer from Kellogg Biological Station, Michigan, USA - KB3-0-1 | ecosystem: Environmental > Terrestrial > Soil > Unclassified ... | reverse complement strand
AGCCCAATGCAGTTCTTGTCATACTCCTCCGTATTTTACCGACAACCAAATGCATGATTTGCGGGTGGAAGAGTTTTATCCGGGCAGAGCCGAAGGCTGGGCGAAGACCTTTTCACTCCGTGGAATCAAGGACTCGCCACCTTATTTCCATGATGGCCGCTTGCCTACGTTGGAAGACTCAGTTGAGTTTTTTAACCTCATTCTGCAATTGAAACTGGCCGGTGGCGAGAAGAAAGATCTCGTGGCTTATATGCGAGCGCTGTAGGCCGGCGCTTTTTGTCAGCAGCTGCGTGACCACGCCACGCGGCCCTGATGCTCCAGCTCAGAAGGGCGCGTCATCTACGTCCGATTTAACTGTCGGCTAGTGGACGCGCCGCTTCGTTAGCGTTTGAGGAATCACGCACTCCTTATTCACAGTCTTATCTAAGGAGAGAAACATCTATGATCTTCCGAAGCATATTTAGAGCAGCTTTGCTTGCCGCTTGCTGCCTGTTTATTCAGCTCAGTTGTTTCGGTCAAAGCAACTACGCGAGCTTGAGCGGCACCGTCTTTGATCCTCAGCGCCAGGCAGTTCCGGGAGCGTCGGTTCAACTCATTTCCACGAGCACGCGCGCAGTCAGGCAAGTCACCAGCAACGAGCAGGGAATCTATCAGATCACTGCGCTGCTTCCAGAAGAGTACAAGCTCAGCGTGCAGGCCGCCGGATTTTCGGCATCAACCCAGACGGTGCATCTCGAAGTTGGTCAACAGATGACTTGTGATGTGACTCTGCAACTCACTTCACTCACCGGGACAGTGAACATCCAGAGTGACACCATCAATGTTTTGCGAACTACCGACGCCAGCGTCGGTGAAGTTGTTGAGCGAACTTCAATTCGTAATTTGCCGCTTAACGGCCGCATGTTAATCGATCTCGTGCTGACCGTACCGGGCGCCCATGAGAGCCACGGAGCGCAATCGGGCGATATGAGTCCGTTGTACTGGCGCCCAGGCCAGCGTTCAGCGGTGAGCATCGGCGGCAATCGGCCCAACGCAAATTACTTCTTGTTGGATGGAGCAACGAATACGGATCCCACCTTCAACACCCTGAACTTAAGCCCTTCGCCAGACAGCGTGCAGGAATTCCAGGTGGTCACGGGCAGTTACTCCGCGGAGATGGGTGGCGCCGGTGGTGGCCAAATCAACATCGCAACGCGTACCGGGACGAACGAATTTCACGGAACTGCATACGAGTTTCTACGCAACAACATCTTCGACGCGCGCGCCTTCAATGAAATGAATTCGTCAAGCCATCTGGTGCGAAATAATTTTGGCGCTTCGCTGGGCGGGCCATTACGAGGTAAGCGGAGTTTCTTCTTTTTCAACTACGAAGGGCTGCGGCACACCCAGTCGATGGCCATGATTGATACGCTGCCCACCGCGACCGAAGTCAGCGGAGACTTTAGTATGGCTGGGGTGACGATCTATAACCCGTTCAGTTCACATCCGAATCCGAACTTTGACGCCACCAAGCCAATCGGACCGAATAATCCTCAAGTCATTCGCGATGCATTTCCCGGGAACATCATTCCGCAGAACCTGATCGATCCGAAAGTTCAGCTGTTCCTGCGTCGGTACATCCCTCGTCCAAACATGGACATGGGCATCAATGGCTGTGGCATGACGATGATGGGAGTGCCCCAGGTAGTCGGCGGCGGCGCCGACTGTAACAACTATCTCGACCTGCGGAACGAACACCACGTCACCGATCAGGTGACGGGTCGTTTCGATCAGACGTTTAAAAGCAGCGACAGTTTGTTCGCCCGTTATTCGTTTAGCAGTGAGCGCGGTTTCATGCCGCAGAACCTGCCGGGCTTTGGCGCGATTCACGACAACCTATCTCAGAACGGCACGGTGGGCTGGAACCACGTCTTTAGTTCCAGGCTCGTCAACATGGCGACGATTACTGCTTCGCGGTTGGCGATGCATCGCACTTCCGAGAACAGTTTTTCCAATGACATTGTGTCTCAGCTGGGAATCACTGGAGTTGGTTTTGGCGGCGAGGGAGCATTCGGCGCGCCGTGGTTTGCGGTGCAGGGCTACTCCGGAATGGGTGACACTTATATCGCGACACCGATGCACGCCTGGGACACGATCCTCGAAGCCCGCGACACTCTGGGTTGGCAGAGGGGACGACATAGTCTGAAGATTGGCGGCAGTTTCCGCGATTTCATCTGGCCCATGTGGGGCTTCTTTCAGAATCGCGGCTACTATCAGTTCACCAACGGCTTCACCACCCGGACAGCGACCAACGATGGTACCGGCTCGGCCCTCGCGAGTTTTCTACTGGGCCTCCCGGCGGTGAAACAACGCCAGGCGGGCATTCCGCAGATGCAACTTCGCCAGTGGTACGCCGACGCGTTTATTCAAGACAGTTTTCAAATGACGCGCAACACCACGATTCAGATCGGGTTGCGCTATGAATACATGAGTCCTTTGAAGGACATTCGCTTCGCTAATACGAATCTTGTGTTCAAGGATGGGGTGCCGTCTGTCTTCATTGGCGGTCAACAGGGATACCCTGAAGGACTGACTAACCCAAACAAGGTCAAATTCGCTCCGAGGTTTGGCTTCTCGCATCACCTGCCAGGTTTCGGGATCGTTGTACACGGTGCGTTTGGGATCTTCTTTACGCCAGTAGACATGAATAGCTGGTGCAACCAGCGACACAATGTACCGTATGTTTTTCCGGAGACGCAGCAGAGCGATAACTTCACTCCTGCCGCCGGCATTGTCGCCAGCCATCTGAACTTCGCGCCAGCGGTGTTGGGTACGACCACCGTGAGCTTCGCTGCCTTTGAGCTCAATCCGCCGGCCCAGTATATCGAGCAGTGGAGCGGGTCGGTCGAGAAAAGTCTCGGTAAAGAGACGACGTTGGAACTTGGTTATTTAGGATCGCATGGTCTGCACTTGCAGCGTTCTCATCTGATTAACAACGCCCTGCCCGGACCCGGAGCGATCGGACCCCGCCGTCCCTTCAAGGTCCTGAGCTTTCTTCCGGGCATGGTGTTGCCGTCAAACATTACCGTTGCCAGCACCACGTTTCCCGTCAGTGGGATCAACCTGCTCGAGAACTCCGCGCAAAGCTGGTATGAAGCTGGTTACGTTAATATCCGTCGCCGGTTTGCTCGCGGGTGGACCTTCCTCGCCAACTACACCTTTGCGAAGAACCTCAGCGATGCGCCCGACTTCCGTTCGCCAATGTTCGAGTCGGCGGCCCCACAGGACAATTCCAACCTTACTGTCGAGAAGGGACCGGCTTGTGACATCCGCCATCGCTTCTCGTTAAGCACGGTCTACAACCTTCCGACATTGGGCAAGTCTGGTCTCGCCCGCGCCGTTACCAAAGACTGGCGAGTCTCCGCCGTCTTCCAGGCGCAGAGCGGATTTCCTTTTACCATTTCGGTGTTTGGTGACACGGCGAACGCCGGGACGTTATTAGGCGAAAATCCAATCCGCGCCAACTACACCGGCCAAGCGATCTTTGGTCCGGGCACCCATACCGCGACGAGTTGGTTTAGTCCTGCCGCCTTTGCTACGCCGGCGGCGTTTACTTTCGGCAATGTGGGCCGCAATTCAATCTATGGCCCGGGACGGCAGACGCTCGACCTGGCCCTGCAACGCGAGTTTTCAGTCACCGAGAAGATTAAGTTTCAGATTCGCGCCGAAGCTTTCAATGCACTCAACCACACGAATCTGGGAACTCCTGGTCGGTTCGTGAACACTCCGCAATTCGGAACCATAACGGAAGCCGCGACGCCACCCCGGGAGATTCAGCTTGGCGCGCGTCTTTCGTTTTAGATAACAGGGAGGCTGGACATGGAACACTTCAAACACTATTCCCATCGGGTTTTACTGATGTTCGGTTTAGCGAGCCTGGGTCTCCTTTTTCCCCTCCAAAATGCCTGGGCGCAGGGTTGAATTGCCGCACGTCAAAGCGCGCCCGTGATTGGCGTGCAATGCGCAGGCAGCGAGGGTTCCGGTTCGCACGATAGTGGATTTCTTGACAGCGGTCGGTGGCAACTTTCGATCGGCTTTCGCAAACAACGATCGCACCGTCATTTTGTCGGGACCGAAGAGCAGAAGCAGCGCGCCATTGCGGGCACGGAGGTGGTTAATAATATATTCCTGTACGATGTGGCGCTTACCTACGCTGTCAATAAGCGATTCAACATAACGGCCGCCATACCTTTCCAGAGAGCGACGCGGAGGCGTGGAACCTCCACTCAAATTTTTCATAGCGTCGGATTTGGTGACCTTAGCCTGATGGGTCGAATGTGGCTGCATAGACCTCCCGCCGAGTCGGGATGGAATATCTCGTTCGGAGTTGGTTTGAAATTGCCGACGGGAAATTCTGGTGTCGAAAATACCACGATCGGATCCAATGGGAAGCCGGTTACTGCAGCTGTAGATCAGTCTATTCAACTCGGGGATGGCGGCTGGGGTATTCCTCTGGACATACAAGCATACAAGCGAATTGGAAAGACGACGCTGTATGCCTCCGGAACCTACTTGCTCAATCCGCGCGATACAAATGGAGTCCAGACGGGGCGCGGACGTCCGTCCGAAGCGATCATGTCGGTTGCGGATCAATACCTGGCTCGGGTCGGCATAGCGCGTCCCATTCCCCACACTCGACGTTTTGCTTTCACAGTGGGTTGGCGCATTGAAGGTGTCCCAGTGCGAGATTTGATAGGCAAGAGCAACGGTTTTCGTCGACCCGGTTATGCCATGTCAATCGAGTCGGGAGTGCAGTATTTCAGAGGCCGAGACATCTGGTCGGTAGGAGTGCCCGTCGCGGCGGGGCGCAATCGCAAGCGCAGCGTGTCGGACATTTTGGTGGGTGGCGCCGGCGATGCAGCCTTCGCCGATTACCTGGTCCTGGTGGGCTACTCGCACCGGTTCTAACAGGTTGCCGATCGACGAAACGTCATCGAAGAAATGAAGGGAGTGAACGTGAAGAGGCTCTTCGTCGCTCTGATTATTCTCGGACTATCCGGTTTGGCCACAACCGCGGTTGGTCAGGGCCCAATTATCCTGGCTCCAGGACCGAAGTCTTCCGATAAGCAGAAGATGAACATGAAACTGCTGCCCGTAGGCGAGAGTGCGCCAGACTGGCGACTAACCGATGCGGAAGGCAAGGTGCACTCTCTTTCAGAATATCGCGGGAAAGTCGTGGTGATGGATTTCTGGGCGACATGGTGCGAACCATGCAAAGAGGTCATGCCACGGATGCAGAAGCTGTATGAGAAATACAAAGACCAGGGAGTGGTCGTCTTCGGGGTCAACTCATGGGAAAAGAAAGATCCTCTGGAGCTCATGAAGCAGAAGCGATATAGCTATGGGCTCTTGCTTAAAGGAGAGGAGATCGCCGAAGCGTACAAAGTGACCAGCTTGCCCGCGGTTTACATGATCGGAGCCGATGGCAAGATCATCTACTGTCATGAAGGCGTGGACGATAAGAACCTGGCATCCCTGATTGAGAAATATCTTAAGGCGCGCCGCTCAACCTGAATCGGTTTGACTCGATTCAAAAGGCCGAGCCAGTTCATGCCGATCGTTGTCTGGTCCATTCCCTAACTTTAAAATGATAGAAACCATTTCCGAGCCACAGGAGGGTCATCAGGCAGATAGATTTCGGTTCATTCCGATGGCGGCGAGCGCCATTGGCGTGGGTGTCGCCTGCCTGGTCCTGACGGGGTGGGCGATGAATCTTTCGGCGCTGAGAAGCGTCGTTCCCGGCCAACCTCAAATGGTTCCAAATACCGCCATCACCTTTATTTTGGCGAGCGTCTCGGTGTGGATGTTGTCGAGGGAGAAGATCTCTCAACGTGCCCATAGGTTGACATGGCTTTGTGCGGTCGCGATCAGCTTGATCAGTTTCCTGACACTCGTGGAGTATCTCGCCGGTACGAACCTGGGATTTGACAGCTTGTTATTCCGGGAGAAGTTACGCGTTGTCGCTACCTCTTTTCCGGGACGCCCCTCACCACACACCGCCTTGAACTTTCTGATCATCGGAGTTGCTCTCCTATTAATAAGGACGCAAAAGATCCGGGCCCGCAACCTGGCGCAGATCTTCGCCCTTTTGGTGGCCCTGGTGGCGCTGATGGCGTTGGTTGGTTACGTATACCAGGTAACCTTTCTCTACAGCATAACCGCTTACACGGGGATGGCCCTGCACACGGCGGCAATCTTCCTTGGCCTTAGTGTAGGCATCCTCTTCCTTCATCCTGAGGGCGGGTTGATGTCGTTCGTATTGAGTGACACGGCGGGCGGGATAATGGTGCGGCATCTCTTGCCCGCGACGATCTTGATTCCGGCAGTTGGTGGCGGACTGGTTGTCCTCGGAGCACGTCAAGGTCTGTATGACATGGCCTTTGGAACGTTGCTTTGTGTGTGGGGAAGCATTCTCGTGCTAACCACTTTGATTTGGCGAAGCGCAAAAACACTTCATCACTCAGATGCCCGGCGCAAACAAATTGAAGCGGCTTTACGCAGGGCGTATGACGATCTGGAATTACGTGTTGAGCAGCGCACGATCGAGCTTTCCAAGGTAAACGAGACGCTCACGGCTGAAGTCATCGAACACAAAGAGTCCGAGGCCGCGCGCCTACAGTTGTTACGGCAACTCGTAAAAGCGCAGGAAGAAGAGCGTCGCCGCATTTCGCGCGAGTTGCACGATCAGCTGGGGCAACAACTCAACGCGTTAATGCTTGGTCTTAAGAACCTGAGCGTCGCCTGCGGCAACGGAGCATCGCCTCATACGAAGAGTTTCCATCGATTGCAAGAGTTGACCGAGCAACTAATGGACAAGACCCATCACCTCGCCTGGGAATTGCGCCCCGCTGCACTCGATGACCTGGGACTGCAAACGGCAGTTTCGAATTATGTTGAGAAATGGTCGGAGCATAGTGGGATTACAGCAGATTTTCACAGCCACGGCTTACAAAAGCAGAGGTTGCCGGGGCCGATCGAAACCGCCGTCTACCGAATAGTTCAGGAAGCTCTAAATAATATTCTCAAGCATGCCGGCGCCGATCGCGTCAGCGTAATCCTGGAACTCCGTCACAACCAGTTGCGCGCGATTGTCGAAGACAACGGCAAGGGTTTTGATGTCGAGACCGTGAGGTTCACGTCCGTGGAAGGGCATGGTCTCGGACTGTTGGGAATGCAGGAGAGAGTGGCGGCGCTGGGCGGAAACCTGGAAATTGAATCCCATCCGACGACGGGGACCACTCTCGTGACCCGGATTCCAGCTTATACGTTCTCTTTTGAGGAAGGCTTTCCTGGTGAGCACACTGCGAATCTTTTTAGCTGATGATCATGTCGTACTGCGCGAAGGCCTGCGGTCACTGGTCAACGCGCAGTCAGACATGATGGTTGTTGGAGAAGCCGGGAACGGCCGAACAGCTTTGCAACAGGCTCGAGAAATTCAACCGGACGTGGTCATCATGGATGTCTCGATGCCGGATCTTAACGGTATTCAAGTGACCGAGCGCCTCAAACGCTCGTGTCAAAAGATCATGGTCCTGATACTTACGGCCCATGACGACAGCGGCTATTTGCGACAGTTGCTCGAAGTCGGAGCCTCGGGCTACGTGCTAAAAAAAGCCGCGGCGGACGATCTAATCAAAGCGATTCGAGTAGTCTCGGCCGGCGGCGTTTATCTGGATCCGTCGCTGGCGGGGAAGGTGGTCGGTGGATATCTCGGCAAACGCGGGCTCCGCAGTAATCCAGCGGGCAATGAAATAAGCGAACGAGAGGCGGAAGTTCTGCGACTGGTGGCGTGGGGTTATACGAACAAAGAAGTAGCTGGCTACCTGAGAATCAGTGTCAAAACCGTAGAAACTCACAAAGCGAATCTGATGCAGAAGCTTGACCTCAAGAGCCGCGTCGAAATTGTGCGCTATGCATTGCGTCAGGGTTGGCTGCACGAGGCTTAAGCGCATCGTGCAATCGACAAGGTAATTGCTTTCTTAGAATCGAAACTTGAAACGGAGATGAGTCCAATGAAACGAAATCTGCTTGCGCTTGCGACGGCGATCGCGGGACTAACGATTATGCTGGGCTCGATCGCGGCTAACGCTCAGCCCAGAGCCGCCAATAATGATGAAGAGGCTTTGACGAAATTAATTCACGAATGGGCAATGTGCACCGTTCAGGTGAATACGCGAGACTTGGAAAAGATCATGGCGGACACTTTCAGAGGTAACGCCGAAGGGATCTCTTTCAACAAGCAGACGCTCTTTGAGGCGCTAAAGTCAGGCCAGATGAAAGTGGGAGACTGGACCATCGACGATGTGAAGGTCACGGTAAAAGGAAATGCGGCGTCAGTCACCGGCCGCAGCAAACTGTCTAATGCCACTTACAAGGGCAAAGACTTTAGTGGTGAGTGGATGTGGACCGATCACTTCGTCAGACAGCGTGACGGAAGTTGGCGCGCGGTCGCTTCACAATCGAGACGAATCAATCAGTAGCTGGTGAGATTGTCGAAAGTCTTCCGTGGGGAACTTTTCAGTTTGGTGCTTCGATGAGGAGAAGCTGGATTATGGAAACCAGCGAGGCCTCACGACTGGGCTATGAATCGCCGGGATGCTTTAAAACTTACGTTGGCCGCGGCGAGTGCAAGCCTGGCAGCCGGCACTCGTGTGCCGGCTCAAAGCCCGGAGTTGCTAAAGTTTCTCTGTCCTCCCGACGGCGTCAGCCCAGACTTAGTTACCCGGCCAAGTCCACCTTCGAGGCCCTTCGTAGCTCCACTGAATGTCATGCCGGTCAAACAACCGGCGCCAAATTTGGATCCACCACCCGACCCAAAGGCTCACCAACGATACCAGGAGTTTCTGCCAAAGAAATTCTATGAGATTCACGAGACGGAGTTCCGGTGGGTATATCACCCCGATGCCCCGTACAACGTGGGAAGCTGGTCCTGGGGATTTGACAACATCACTCCGGGACCAACGTATCACGCGCGTTACGGTGAGCCGATCCTGGTGCGCAGATATAACACGCTTCCGAAAGTAGGGCAGAGCAAAGTAACGTTCGCTCTGCCTCGGACGACGACCCATCTTCACAATGGACACACCGCGTCAGAGAGTGACGGCTATCCCATGGACTTCATCCAGGCTGGAGAGTACTGGGACCATCACTACTGCAACTTCCCATCGGGTTTCGACGATCGAGAAAAACTGACCACGCTGTGGTATCACGATCACATGATGGACTTCACCGCGGCGAACGTGTACGCGGGGCTGAATGGTTTTTATCTGCTGTTTGATGAGAACGACACTGGAGACGAAAACGATCCCAGCCCTAAGGCCTGGCGACTGCCCAGCGGTAAGTATGATGTTCCCTTAATCCTTCATGACGTGCTCTTCGACAGTTATGGACAAGTCTCTTTCAATCCTTTCAACACGGATGGCATTCTGGGTGACAAGTTTACTGTCAATCGAATCATACAACCGTTCTTTCAGGTCGAGCCGCGGAAGTATCGCTTTCGCATTCTGAACGGCGGCCCTTCGCGTTTCTATCAGTTGTATTTGAGCACGGGACAACCGTTTGTCGTAATCAGCGGTGACGGAAATATTCTGCCGAAGCCGGTCGTGGCGGAAAGTATTTATCTGAGTGTTGCCCAACGCACTGACGTGATTCTGGATTTTTCGAAATATCAGCCCGGCGATCAAATCATTCTCCAGAACCGACTAGAGCAAACAAATGGCCGCGGACCCTCCGGCAGGATGCTCGATCCGGGCGACGGCATTATGCGGTTCGACGTCGTCCCACCAACCGGCCTGGATAACAGTCAGATACCGGATCATTTCCGGCCACTGCCGCCGATGCCTGAAGATTTGAGCAAATTCAAACATCGGGTCTGGACCTTTGACTATCTCGGCGGCCTTTGGACGATCAATGGGCAGACGTTCGGCGACGGCACGCGAGTCGATGCCGAAATCGAACAAGGAACCGGCGAGGTTTGGATCTTGCGAAACAACGGCAAGAATTGGTCGCATCCGATCCACTCGCACTTCACCGAATTCCTGTTGCATGAAGTTAATGGCAGAGTGGTCACACCGGAAACAATTCAATCGACCGAAGGCCGCCGGCACTACGAATATGAAAGCGCCGACGTTCCCATCAAGGTTTTCATGGGCGGACAGCGTCGCGACATAGCGACTCTCCTTCCCAACGATGAAATCAAGGTGTTCATGCGCTGGGACGATTTTCTCGGCAAGTACGTCATGCATTGTCACAACGTCGTGCACGAGGATCACGCCATGATGATTAGATGGGACATCGTGCCGAAGAAGCAGGCCGGCAATTCAGTTTCGTCACGCCCGGCGCGAACACGTGCTTCTGCCGCCGGAAAAAGATCGAATCATTCGCGTCGAGAACGGAGTTCACAGTTTAAGAATTCGCGAAAGGCGCGTCGCGATCCAGGCTCGAGCGAAAGAGCATAAAAATGCAGAGAAGGAACTTGCTTATGAATCTGGTGGGCGGAGTCGCAATCTCGCCCTTACGATCGGGCCTCCTGCTCGAGCCAATGCAGGATCCCAAGCTCGCCGGCGATTGCGCGCGGCCACTCAACGGACCGTATGCCCATCTCATTCCAAATGTGGTCGTACGTTCGCACGACGATCGGAATGCGCTGTTCTACAACGATTTGATCCGCGGCAAGACCGTGATGATCAACTGCATTTCTACCACTAATGAGCAGTCCCTTCGCGGTTGCGCCAATCTCGCGAGAGTTCAAGACGCGCTGGGCAATAGATTGGGTCGCGATGTGTTCATCTATTCGATAACCATAGATCCTGAACACGACACGCCTCGGGTGCTGAAGACCTTTGCCGAAAAACACCGAGCCAAACCTGGCTGGATGTTTCTGACCGGAGAGCAAAGCGTCATCGAGTTGCTGCGTAGCAGATTGTTCAATCAAGGGGGGCATAACGCGACTCACGATCATAATCAGATCGAGGACTGTTCGCTGGCTCTCGTCCGGTATGGAAACGAAGCGGTTGGTCTTTGGGGATCAGTTCCCGCGACAAACGATCCGACATCGATCGCAAAGCGGTTGTCATGGATCGAATCGGCTAAGACGCCGGCGCCGTCTATTAGACGGGCAGGACCCGCACCCCTGTCCGCACAGCCGGGAATCAGGACGTAGCTTTCGGGCCGGCGATTGAATTGAAATGAACAGTTCCGGAGGTTTAGTGATGAAAAGCTTGCACCGAATAAGCAAGTCAGTCGCTCTGGTGCTGATCACATCTGTGTTCGTCTTTGCCCAGCAACCGCCGATAGAAAAATGCAACTGCCCGACACCTGCGGCCCCGGTTACCGCGGTTACCCAAACCGCCACGAACGCGCCGGGGCCCTTTGGCCATCCGCACCCGCAAATGCGACCGTCACCGTCTACAATGACAACGATTGGTGACACGAGTTATGTGTCGACAGGTCAAAGCCTGTTTCCCGAGAGCAATCCGTTCAAGTATCCGCCGGGCACAAATTTTCTGCCGACTGTATATACGAACATGTTCGATGGCTTCGGAAAAGAGATGCCGAATACACTGCCATCAACGCCTGACGTACCCTACAACCTTCACGACGGCGATCCGGTGATCAGCAAGATCGATCCCACGTCTCCGACTGATGATCTTCTTAGTGTCCTGGAGTTAGCCGGGAATCTTCCGGGCACGGCCAGACCAGCCAGGACCTCTCCGCGCATGAAAGCGGGGAACGATGAAGAGGTCAAGAGAAAGATCCAGCTCGGACTGGATATTCTCGAAGGCAATTCGATTCCTAATCGCACCTACAGCGGCCTGCCCTTGCTGCATTACAAGGGCCCGGAGAAATGTAAGAAAGTAATTCCGATTCGTGATGCGAGCGGAAAAGTGATCGGCGGCAACGTTAACATCCATCAAGTCTGGTACGACAGTCACATTGAGTCGGATACAGCGTTCCTGGATACCACGGCGGTGGCTGAGGTCGCCTGGACCATAACTTATACGGTCGATGTTTTGACTAGCGGCCACGATGACTTCTCGCCGTTTGTCATGTACTTCGACGATCCCAAACTAAGCCCGCCCGGGATGCCGCCTATGCCCCATGTAGGAATGGACCAGAGTTACTTCAATATGGATGAGGGCACGCGAACGGTTTTCAAGATTAAGATGGCGCCCGGCAAGTATTACAACCTGACCTATACGTGGGGTTGGAGAAATCATCCGCCCCGCGTTCAGGTTTCGGAGAATGCCTGCAAGAGAATGACGGACGCCAACGGCAAAAGTAAGACGTTGGTGCAGTGGGAGGAAGATGTATTTGGTGAGAATCCTTCCGCCACCGAAGCCACTAAGTTAAGAGCGATTGCCAAGATTGGAGATCTCGCCCCCGAAAAAAGGATGTGGTCCGCATTGCGTGTAGCTCGCGCGGCCGCCACGGCACACGACTATGAAACGGTGAAGAAGAAACTCAACGAAGCGCGCGACGCTTACCACGATTGGAGGACGCGGACGCAGCTTCCTCGCGGTGTTCCGGTTGATCCGAACGCGGACATCACCCTGCTGTATGTGAACAACACTATTTATGCCGAAATCATCGGCGGCGGTTGGGTCGATTTTCCCAAGTGGAACTTGCGCGGAACCAGCTTGAAGATTACTCTCCTGAACGGCGACTACTTCGAACACGGCTATCAAAATGTCGACTTCGGAGGGGCGCGCGGATGGGAGAACCAGTTTCAATCATCCGTGAAGATTGGCGGTTCGGGTTGCTGGTTCACCTTCGGCCGGGCGCACTGGTGGATGAACATTCCCGGCATGATTGTAGTTCCGCCGGCAACTCCTTACAACGAACTCGGGACGCACAAGGTGCAAATTACCTACAACTACGAGCCGTCTCGAAGACTAAGGTTCTACCAGTTTGACCCGGTGCATCACGATGTCGCGGTGTTTTCGGTCCACTAGGGATCTCTTCCTGGCTATTAACGACGAAAAGCGATGAGCAACGAAGCCCACAACCTTCAAATCCTGGTTTACGATGCGACGTTGAATTACAGCAGATGGGCGACCTTGTCGTTCACCGTAGCCTCGGATAACAGTCTTACGGGCAGCTTTGAATACTCAGGTCCTACAACGGTGCTTAGCGGAAAAAGAATTCCAGGCTCCGATGGCACAGAAGACGCTTATTGGTTAGATGGTGGAGGCGTCAGTATTCGCATTTCTTCCTATCCTGATTTTAGTTCTGAGTTCCCGGTTGCCGGCGTCGCCAGCATCAACGAGTCCGGCCCTTACTTTCTGATTGGGAAACAGTCGTAGTGATGGCGCAAATTTCCTGATCCTTGTCAGACTCCTTACCGCATAGCAGCTTCTCGACCCACCAACCTAACAAGTAAATCTGACGTCCGAGCATCCCTCAGGGGATTCCCCTACCACTCAGAGCATTCCCCGACAATTCTTGCGCATTGGCCTGATAGACGCCGCCTCTCAGAAATGAAGAATAGAACCGTGCGAACACCGACCTGGCTCGCTGAAGACGCCAGGCAGAATTCCCAGGGGCCAGGTGCTGCAAGAAACTTCGAAGCGAGTCTGGCCGCGCTTAGGGGGATGCATTTCATGCGAGTCCCAGCGACTCGACCGACACTCCAAGTCCTTGTCTAACTTAAGGACGCAAATTGAGGAGACTACGGCGATGAGTACTGATGAGATCAGGGCCAACGTAAAGAAGTCGATCGCCAAGATTACCAGCATCAGCTTTGACGAGATTCCCGACCACGCGTCCTACAAGGATGATCTGCAACTCGACTCTCTGACGATCCTCGAAATTGCAGTCGATGCCGAGTATCAGTTCCAGGTGAAACTCTCGGACGACGATCTTGGCGAGATTAGAACGGTGGACGACACGGTCAGGATGGTCCAGCAATATTTGACTCCGGTAGCGGCCTAACCATGGATCGACGAATTGTCATTACGGGGATCGGGGTGGTAACTCCGATCGGTATAGGGTGCGAGCAATTCTGGACGAACTTGCTCGAGGGCAAGTCCGGCATCGCTCCGGTCAAGTCATTCGATACTTCCGCGTACCACGTTCATCGCGGAGCCGAAGTAAAAGAATTTGATGCGGAACAATACGTTCTGAATCTCGACGCAGCTCACCTGGGACGCGCTTCTCAATTTGCGATTGCCGCCGCACGGCTGGCCCTCGCAGATGCTGGCGTGGAAATTGGTTCCCTCGACCGGAAGCGGGCAGGAGTGTCAATGGGAACCACCTCAGGTGAGCCGCGCGAGGTCGAGCGGTTCGATGATGCATACGTAAGCAAGAACATGGATCGAATAGGGCCTGAGTTTCTTGAGCTCTATCCCTGTCATGTAATCGCTGCGCACGTAGCGAGCGAGCTGAATTTCGCGGGAGTCAACACCATGATTCCCACTGCTTGTGCGGCCGGCAACTATGCAATCGCACACGCTCTGGATGTAATGCGCGCGGGACGCGCTGACCTGATGCTCGCCGGGGGCTCAGACGCCTTTTCACGCATAACGTTCACCGGGTTCGCTCGCCTGGGCGCGGTCGCGCCGGAAATCTGCCAGCCCTTCGATCGTTTTCGCAAGGGCATGATTCCGGGCGAAGGTGCGGGCGTCCTGGTGCTCGAACCGTTGGACCGCGCGCGTCGCCGGGGAGCCCGTATCTATGCCGAAGTTGCCGGCTACGGCCTTTCCTGCGACGCGCACCACATGACCGCTGCCCATCCCGAGGGCGCCGGCGCGGAACGAGCGATGCGACACGCGCTCGCGGACAGTTGCACGAATCCTGAGGACATTGACTACATCAGCGCGCACGGAACGGGAACAGCGACCAACGATCGTCTTGAGACCATTGCCGTCAAGCGCTTGTTCAGGGACGAGGCTTATCGCATTCCGATCAGTTCGATCAAATCGATGATTGGCCACACTATGGGCGCCGCTTCAGCGATCGAGGCGGCGGTTTGCGCCCTGGCAGTCTTCAATGAACGCATCCCTCCGACTATCAACTTAAATGATCCTGATCCGGAATGTGATCTCGATTACGTTCCAAACTTTGCGCGCAAGTTGCGAGTTAACGTCGCGATGAACAATGCCTACGCGTTTGGCGGTAACAATGCATCACTGATTCTTAGAAAGCGAGAGCTACTAAATTGATCGCAAATCGAGTCGTAGTTACGGGCGTGGGTGTGATTTCACCGTTGGGTGATACGCCCGCGCGTCTGCACGACTCTTTGTGCCGCGGTCTCAGCGCGATCAAACCCATCAAGCTCTTCAGCACTGCGGGACTTGGTTGCCCACTCGGCGGGGAAATTTCTGATTTCGATGCGACGAAATATTTGGGTCAACGAAACCTGCGTCCGCTCGATAGAACGTCTCGACTCGTAACTTCAGCGGCTCAACTGGCTTTGGACAATGCCGGTTGGTCGATAGAGATGAGAAACGATCAGGAAGTTGGTTTGGTGCTCGGGACGATGTTTTGCAGCGTGCATACGATCTCTGAATTCGATCGCCGCGCTCTCGAGGCTGGGCCAGCCTATGCGAGCCCTATGGACTTTTCCAACACCGTAATCAATGCCGCTGCGGGCCAAACCGCGATTGTGCATAACCTTCGGGAAGTAAACACCACCATTTCAACCGGCGTGACCTCGGGACTCGAAGCGATCTCTTACGCGACTGAACGCATTCGCTCAGGTCGCGCTCGCGCGTTGCTAGCCGGCGGTGCCGATGAATTGTGTTTCGAATCGTTCTACGGATTCGACCGTGCCGGGTTGCTGTGCCGATCGGATAACTCTGCCGGTGATTTTCCAATTCCCTTTGACAAGCGCCGGAACGGTTCAGCGCTGGGAGAGGGAGCCGCGCTTTTGATGCTGGAAGACGTGGCGCTGGCTCGGGAGCGCGGGGCCAAAATACTGGGAGAGGTGGTTGGACACGGCAGCAGTTATGACTGCTCGCGCGGGCGCGAAAGTGGACAGTCGATCGACGCCATTGCCTCCGCAGTCAGGCAAGCCATGAACGATGCGTTCTTGTTGCCGCACGAGATCGATTGCGTGAGCGCCTCAGCCAACGGCAGCCAAACCGGAGATCGACATGAGGCGGAAGGTATCCGCGCCGCTCTCAATGGTCAGACTCATAAGCTTCCGGTGACCGCAATCAAGTCGATGCTGGGAGAAACATTGGGCGCGTCTGGGCCGATGCAGGCGGTAGCTTTGTTGGAAACAATGCGCAGCGGAATACTTCCGGGAATACTGCAACTGAATGAAGTTGACGAGGATTTTCCGCTCGAATTGGCGCAGTCAGATAACCAGGAAGCTGACGTAATAAATGGTCTGATTAATTCGATCGGCTTCGATGGACATTGTTGCTCGTTGATCCTGTCCCGCGGCGAAGCATAGAGGAGACTGGCAGATGGCGCAGGTAAGCCCGAGGTACACAGAATATGCCGATGCCCTTATCGAAAGGCTTGAAATATGCGGAGTACCCGTCACTGATCATTCGCGAAGGTTAGTACGAGCAACGGTGGTTGGTTGGTTGGAGGAGTTTCCTCGGTTCCACGAAGCAAGGAAACGCGTTTCCCGGACGCAAGCCTCTGCTTCTGACCCTGGCCTCCTGGCCGAAACACCGGGCGATATCTTGAAGAGTGGGAGGCAAAGCTTTTTACGGTGGATCGTGCAGTGGATCTTCTCCATGGGCTTCAAACTGGTCGGTCTTTTCGCCCTGTGGACCTTTTCGCTGCATTTCGACGAAGAGCCAACGCTGGAGCTCAAGAAGTGATTTCCGTTTGAGGAGTCCGGACCCATGCTCGATCTGATTTCAACTGAACCGTTCAGCCAGGTAGAACCGCTGCAACTCGTACCGCGGATGAAGGCGCAGGGCTATGCGGTCCAGTATATCGAGCAACGACGAGAGTGGGTCGAAAAGAGAACCGGATGTCAATTGGAACATGTCGGCTCGTATTCAATTGCGAGCGAGGAGATGCGCGGCAACATCGAGAATCCGATCGGCGCCATTCAGATGCCGTTGGGAGTTGCCGGCCCGCTGCTGGTTAATGGAATTCACGCCTGCGGCACCTTCTACGTGCCAATGGCAACTACGGAAGGCGCGCTGGTGCGTTCATACGAACGAGGTATGGCGGCGTTGGCACGTGCTGGAGGAGTTGCCACTCGGATACACCAGGACGAAAACCGGGTCGCACCGATCTTCTGCTTTGACAACGTGCTTGACGCATTCGAGTTCGCGCAAAGCGTGACAGAAGACTTTGATGCGATTCGCGAAGCTGCTGAATCGACTACCCATCACGGCAAGCTGGTGCGCCTCGAATGCCATCCGGTCGGCCGGGAAGTCATTGTTAATTTCAGCTACACAACTGCGGATGCGCACGGCATGAACATGATCGTCAAAGCCACGGAGCAAGCGTGTCAACGGATTATGAGCCACAGCAAAGCGCGACAGTTTCACTTGTTCAGTGGGTTCAGCTCCGAGAAGCGGGCCAGCGGCTCACTGCTGTGCGGTGGCAAAGGAAAGAGAGTCACGGCAGGGGCTCTGCTGCCTAAGGCAGCGGTGAAGTCTTACCTGCATACGACCCCGACACAGTTATCCGATCTGTGGCGCCGCACGGTGGTGGGTCACATGCAAGCGAATGCCATTGGTTACAACGGACATTATGCCAATGGCCTCGCCGCAATTTTCATCGCCTGCGGACAGGACGTGGCCAACATTGCCAACTCGGCAGTCGGCATTACCAATTTTGAAGTCACGGATGACGGCGATCTCTACGCCACCGTGACGCTGCCTTCGCTCACGGTCGCGACCGTGGGCGGAGGCACCGCTTTAGGAACCAGTCGCGAGTGTCTGGAAATGCTCGGTTGTGCGGGCAGCGGAGGCGCAGCCAAATTCGCCGAGATTGTAGCCGCCACCATTCTGGCAGGAGAACTTTCGATGGGCAGCGCGATCGCCAGCGATGAATTCGTTCAAGCTCACGAGACTTTCGGACGGAACAAGCCGAAATGAATCTATAGTTGGTTACTCGCAGACGTTTATGAAACGACCGTTCAGAGGTTTGAGAGGCAAGCCGCCAAGGGATTCTTATGATGCCGTGATTATCGGCGCGGGCATCGGCGGTTTGATTTGCGCGAACCTCTTGGCGCGTGACGGGCTGCGCGTGTTGCTCACCGAGCAGCATTACATGGTTGGCGGATATTGCAGCACATTCCGCCGCAAAGGTTACACGTTCGATGCGGCCACTCACTTTTACCCTTTGCTGGGAAACCCGGGAACAATCACTGGAAAGTTGTTGCGGGATCTCGGCATCACCAACGGCTGGATCAAAATGGATCCAGTCGACCATTTCCATTTTCCCGACGGATCAAACTTTGCCGTCTCTGCTGACTTCGCGACCTACTTATCCAGACTTAAGTCTGAGTTTCCGGAAGAGGCCCAGGCCCTGGACAAGTTCTTTGGATTGGTCCGAGAGGTCTATATGTTTGGGTTGCTTTCGTATTTTCGCTGGCGTGATCACGATCGGCTGAAACCTTATGCACACATGACCGTTCGTGAGGCGCTGGATCGCCACTTCAGCAATCCGAAGCTCAAACTCTTGCTGGCCGCAGATTGTGGGCATTGGGGCTCGCCGCCGTCTCGCACTTCATTCGTTTTCGATTCAATGCTGCGGCTCTCTTACTTTCTCGGCAACTATTACCCGCGTGGCGGTTCGCAGGCATTTGCCGATGAGCTCGCACTCAGATTCGAGCAAATGGGCGGAGACATCCTGATGAGTGCCACCGTCAAGCGCATAGTCACCACAGGTGGAACCGCGCGCGGCGTTGACGTGGAGGCAGGGCCGCTCAATGCCCGTAAGACTTTTCGAATCAATGCCGGCGTGATCGTGTCGAACGCGGATTTGCTCTCTACAGTCGAACGCTTGCTCGAGCCCGGGCAAGTCGATCCTGAACAACTCGTCGCCCTACGAAAGCTCCGGCCCTCGCATCCATGTTTTCTCACGCATATCGGTTTGAAAGATATGCCGACGGAAACACTGCGAGGGGCGGCAGGTTATCACTGGGATTCGTGGGATTCTGATCAAGTGGCCACGCGCGCTTTCAAGATTTTTGTGCCGACTCTGTACGAGCCCGCGATGGCGCCGCCAGGTTGTCACATCGTGATCGTGCAAAAGCTGACGGACGTCGACTACGACGCGATCGAAGATTGGCCGGCGCACAAGGCTGCGGTTGAAAACTACATCATGGAAAACCTGGAACGCGTGATGCCGGGATTCACCCGCAAGGTCGTCGTTAAGTTGAGTGCCTCGGCGCGAACTTCACAACAGTTCACTCTCAATCATCGTGGCGCGATGTTGGGTTGGGAAATGTCTCCCGACCAACTCGGTGAACGCCGGCCCGCCCTCAATGGGTTAGTGAAGAACCTTTATTTCACGGGTCATTGGACACAACCCGGTGGGGGCATCACGCCCGTAATCGTCTCGGCAATGCAAGTTGCGAATCGAATTACCAAAGGTAATGCGGACTATCCCACTTACGCAGAGGCAAGCCCGGATCTAATCGATGACCGCGACGACTTCAATTGGGTTGCGGGCGCTGCACGTGAGCGGGAATTAGCTCT
>Ga0134121_10001791_pt1 | contig 19661 bp, 16 predicted proteins | sample KB301_FD_96463 | JGI IMG/M metagenome (GOLD analysis project Ga0134121, IMG submission 96463) | Terrestrial soil microbial communities without Nitrogen fertilizer from Kellogg Biological Station, Michigan, USA - KB3-0-1 | ecosystem: Environmental > Terrestrial > Soil > Unclassified ... | reverse complement strand
TCGAAGACCGCAAGACCGTAGTGCAGCGAATGGGTCAGGACGTGCGTGGTGGCTTCGCGCCACGGCACCAGTTTTCCGTCGTACCAGATCCAGCCGTCGCGGTCCGCCATCGACACCGGCGCGCGCGGCGTTTTCTTTCCTTGCGCCATGAAGACTCCCTGATGAGGTGCGACGATTCTAGCCCGCGTGCTTTCGAGCGCAATCATTTAATGGATTAGCCAATGTGTTAACCTTGTCGAAGTGAACCCGGACCGTATCTTCGATGCCTTGGCCTCGGGCCCCCGGCGGCAGATGCTGCGCGAGCTCTCGCAGGCCGAGCGCACCACGAGCGAGCTCGCCGCGCGCTTCGCCCTGAGCGCCCCGGCGATCTCGCGCCACCTCTCGGTGCTGGAGAACGCGGGACTCGTGGCGAGCCGGCGGGATGGCCAGCGCGTGCTCTACGGGCTGGTGCGCGATACGCTGATGGAAGCGTTGAGCGGTTTTGCGGCCGAGCTCGCGACGGGCGCCGACCCCATGCCGCCCAGACGTCGACGCGAAGCGATCTAGGCACTCAAATTGCTGTTTTGGGGCCATGCAGAAGCCGCGTCAGGCATGGTTCACCCGCTTTGCCAAGTGGACGGCGCGTGCGAGCGGGCGGCCGTTCACCTTCACCATCGCCGTTCTGGTGATCGCGGTATGGGGCATCACCGGCCCGATCTTCGGCTTCAGCGACACGTGGCAGCTGATCATCAACACCGGCACCACCATCGTGACTTTCCTGATGGTGTTCCTGATCCAGAACACCCAGAACCGCGACTCGGAGGCGATCCAGGTGAAGCTCGACGAACTGATCCGGCTCTCCAAAGGCGGGCACAACGTGCTGCTCGACCTCGAGGAGCTCGAGGACGAGGAGCTCGACCGCATCCAGGATGGCTACCGCAAGATCGCGCAGCGCGCGCGCGAGGCACTGCGTCGGGGAGTTCCGGACACCGGCGTGCCGGAAGTCCGGCATGAAGTCGAAGAGCTCAAGCGCGAAGTCGCGCAGGTCAAGAAGCGCGTCTAGGCAGCACGCTTTCCCAGAGGGCATGGACGGCATCGATGTGCGCCTGTACCTGCGCGCGCGGCACGCGCGCGTACTGCGCGCCGCTCAGACGCAAGCCGTGCTGCTGCCGCCGGAATTCGCGATAGGCATTGCGGCAGCGCTCGGCGAGCGCCGCGTCGATCAGGCCATGACCTGCCGCCATCTGCAGGAGCGCGATGTTGCCGAGGTTGCCGGTGAGGTCGCGATGGCGGTGCGCGTTCGCGAGGACCAGGAACTGCACGGCGAACTCGATATCGATCATGCCACCGCGGTCGTGCTTCAGGTCGAAGAGCTCGCTCTTGTTGGGATGCGCTGCGTGCAGCTTCTCGCGCATCGCGACGATCTCGTGCGCGAGCGGCGCGGGCTCGCGTGCGCGCGTGAGAACCTCGACGCGGATGCGCTCGAAGCCTGCACCGACCGCGCGCTCGCCGGCGCAGAAGCGCGCGCGCGTCAACGCCTGGTGCTCCCAGATCCAGGCACGCCTCGCCTGGTACTCGGCGAAGGCGTCGACGGCGGAGACGAGCAGGCCCGAGGCGCCGCTCGGTCTCAGCTCGAGGTCGGTCTCGAACAGCATCCCCGAAGTCGTCCGGCTGGAGAGCCAGCTGTTCATGCGCTGCGCGAGGCGCGCATAGACCTCGCCCGCCTGCTCGCCCGGATCGTCGTAGAGAAAGATGATGTCGAGGTCCGATGCATAGCCGAGCTCCTTGCCGCCGAGCTTGCCGTAGCCGACCACCGCGAAGCGCGGTGCGTCGTCGCGGTGCTTGCGCGGCAGCTCGCGCCACGCGCATTCGATGACGAGCTCGAGCATGAGGTCGGCGAGCGCCGAGAGATGGTCGGCGAGCCGCTCGACCGTGAGGAGGCCGCCGAGGTCCTGCGCGAGCAGGCGGAACACCTGGGCCTGGTGCGCCTCGCGCAGGAGGTTCATGCGCCGCTCGGTGTCGGCCGCGTGCTCGGTGAGGCGCTCACGCAGCATCGTGCCGAGCGCGGCAAGGTCAGGCGGCGCGTAGAGCACCCGATCGTCGAGCACCTCGTCGAGGAGGAGCGGATGCCGCGTGATGAACTCCGCCGCCCAGCTCGATGCGCCGATGATCCGCGCGACGCGCTCGAGCGCCTCCGGATGCTCGGCGAGGAGCGCGAGATAGGCCGCGCGGCTCGCGATCGCCTCGAGGAACGCGATGCCGCGCGTGAGCGTCGCCTCGGCGTCCGGCGTGCGGGTCGCGGCGTCGGCGAGCGCCGGCACCACGCGGTCGAGGCGCCGGCGCGAATCGGCGGGCAGCGTTGCGTAGCGCTGGCTCGTGCGCAGCGCGGTGAGCTGCGGGTGCTCGGGCCACGGCGCCGCGGCGCTCGTCGCTTTCTCGGCAAAGACGCTGTTGAAGTGCCGCGTCACTGCCGCCCTGTGCCTGGCGAGCACCGCGGCAAACGCCGCCCAGTCCGCGTAGCCAAGCATCACGGCGACGCGCCGCCGGTCTTCCGCATCCTCGGGCAGGTCATGGCGTTGCGCGTCGTCCAGGTACTGCAGCGCGTGCTCGACGCGGCGGAGAAACACATAGGCCTCCGAGAGCTCGTGCGCCGCAGCCTGCGGCACCTGGTTGCGCTGCGCGAGCGCGGTCAATACCGCGAGCGTCGGCCGCACCGTCAGCGCCGCGTCGCGGCCGCCGCGGATGAGCTGCAGCGCCTGCGCGATGAACTCGACCTCGCGGATGCCGCCCGGCCCGAGCTTCACATGGCCGGCGAGCTCGCGCCGCTCGACGTCACGGCGCACTTCGGCATGCAGGCCGCGCATGGCGTCGAGCGTCGCGTAGTCGAGATACTTGCGGTAGACGAACGGGCGCACGACCTGCGCCAGCGCCGCGTGGTCGCTGCCCGTCAGGGCGCGCGCCTTGATCCAGGCATAGCGCTCCCACTCGCGTCCCTGGGTGACGAAGTACTGCTCGAGGAAGTCGTAGCTGCAGACGAGCGCGCCTGAATCGCCGTAGGGCCGCAGGCGCATGTCGACGCGGAAGACAAACCCGTCTTCGGTCACGTCGGCGAGGAGGCGAATCAGCCGCCGTGCGGCGGATTCGAGACGCGCAGCCACTTCCGGCCGCGCGTGGAGGAAGACGAGATCGATGTCCGATGAGACGTTGAGCTCGCGGCCGCCGAGCTTGCCCATGCCGACCACCACGAGCTCCGGGGTCTTGAGCCAGTCGAGCGCCGCGGCGAGCGACACTTCGGCCAGGTCGCTCATCGTGCCGCAGACCTCTTCGAGCGGCGCATGCGCGACGAGGTCTCGCGCCATCACTCGCAGCAGGACCCGCTCGCGCAGCCGGCGCAGCAGCGGCTTGAACTCTGACTCGGTGCTGGCGCCGTTGCCCAGCGCTTCGACCATCTCGGCGCGGCCAAAGGGCGAGGGCGCCCTTAGCTCCGCTGCGAGCTCGGGACGCACCCCCAAAATCCGACCCGCAAACCGAGAAACCGACGGAAGATCAATCATCTGCGTCATGGGCAGACTAAAATGGCGCCCTGGACGTTAATTCCAGCATGAAGCGACTGTGGCGAATTCTCGAAGTCATCGCCTGGACGACGTTTTTTTCGGTCGCCGCGGCGGTGCTCGTCCTGCGCTACGTCGTGCTGCCGCAGGCGGAGAGGCTGCGTCCCGAGATCGTCGCGCGCGTCGCCGCCACCGTGGGACGCCCGGTCACGATCGGTCGCATCGACGCGGAATGGCTGGGCCTGCGCCCGCAGATCAACCTCTCGGATGTGCGCATCTTCGACGTCGAGGGCCGCGAGGCGCTCGTGCTGCCGTCGGTGGAAAACATTCTCTCATGGCGCTCGCTCGCACATGGACGGCTGCGGCTTCACGCGCTGCGGATCGATGGCCCGAAGCTCGCCATGCGTCGGGACGCGACCGGGGCCTTCTACGTCGCGAGCATCAAGCTCGCCGTCGGGCAAGGCGACACCAGCTTCAGCGATTGGCTCCTTAGCCAGGAAGCGATCGAGATCCGCAACGCCGAGGTGGAATGGCTCGATGAGAAGCGTGCCGCGCCGCTTCTTACACTGGCGGCGATCAATGTCCGCCTGACGAGCGAAGGCGAACGTCACACGCTCGGCCTCAACGCGCGGCCACCGCAGGCGCTGGGGGCCAAGCTCGAGGCTCGCGCCGACCTTACCGGCCGCAGCCTCGGCGAGACGACGGGATGGAGCGGACAGCTCTATACCGAGCTCGGCTACACGGATCTCGCCGCGTGGCGTCCTTGGTTCGACTATCCGCTCGACGTGCAGAAGGGCGAGGGCGCCGTGCGCCTTTGGCTCACGCTCGACAACGGAGTGGTGCGCCAGGCGACTGCCGATGTCGCGCTGGCCGGCTTCAAGGCGAAGCTCGGCGCCGAGCTGCCGCCGCTCGAGGTGGCATCGATTAGCGGACGCCTCCAGGCACGCGCGCTGCCCGACGGCTACCAGCTCACCGCGCGCACGCTGGCGCTCGCGCCACAGGATGGCACGCCGCTCGCTCCGGTCGACTTCCAGCTCGCGTGGAAGGCGGAGAGCGGCGTGATCAGCGCAAATACGCTGGAGCTCGCGCCGCTCGCGCACTTCGCCGAGTCGCTGCCCCTTCCCAGCGACATTCGCAAGCTCGCGCTCGAGCTCGAGCCTCGCGGCCAGCTCGGCGATTTCCGCTTCGAGTGGCAGGGGGCGTTCGAGGCGCCGGCGCAATACCGGGCACGCGCCCGGTTCTTTGACCTGGGCGTCAAGCCTCGCGAGAAAGTGCCGGGCTTCGCCAGCCTCGCCGGCAGTTTCGAAGCGAGTGAAGCGGGCGGGCGAGCCACCCTGCAGTCGCGCGGCGCGCAGCTCGAGCTGCCCAAGGTCTTCCCCGATCCGCGGCTCACTTTCGACATCCTGACGGGCCAGCTCGACTGGCAGCGCGAGGGCGCCGGCATGAAAGTCGGCATCAGCTCGGTGACCTTCGCCAACGCGGATCTCTCCGGCAATGCCTTCGGCAGCTATGCCTATGGCGGAGAAGGCCCCGGCGTGCTCGACGTCTCGGCGGTGCTGAATCGCGCCGATGCGAAGAACCTGCCGCACTACCTGCCGCTCGGTGCATTGATGGGCGAGGGGACGCGGCGCTGGCTCGTGCAGGGAATCCTCGCCGGCGAGGCGAGCGACGTCCAGGTGCGCCTGCAGGGCGACTTGCGCGACTTTCCGTTCACCGACCCGGCACGCGGCCAGTTCGTGGTCAAGGCGCACGTGCAGCACGGCCTGCTCAACTACGCCGAAGGCTGGCCGCGGATCGAGGAGATCGACGCCGAGCTCGCTTTCGAGCGCAATCGCTTGGACATCGTCGGCAAGAGCGGCCGCATCCTCGGCGCGAACGTGCAGGAGGTGACGGTGGGCATCGCCAACCTCTTCTCGCCGAAGGTGGTGGTGAGCGGGCAGGCGCAGGGGCCGACGGCGCAATTCCTGGAGTTCCTGCAGTCCTCGCCGCTGAAAGCGAGCGCCGGCCGCTTCACGAGGGGCATGAGCGCGAGCGGCGAAGGCCACCTGAAGCTCAAGCTCGAGCTGCCGCTCGCCGACCTTTCGAAAAGCAAGGTGGCTGGCGAGTACGAGCTCGCGGGCAACGCGCTCACGCTCACCTCCGTCCTGCCGCCGATGGAGCAGGCGCGCGCCCGGGTTACGTTTACCGACTCGAGCTTCGCCGTGCGCGATGCGAAGGGCCGGATTTTCGGAGGCGACGTCACCGTCAGCGGAGGCACCCGGCCCCGCGGCAGCATCGAGTTCGCGGCGCGCGGCGATGCGCAGCCCGATTCGCTTGCGCCGCTCCTCGATCATCCCCTGCTCCGATATGTCAAAGGCTCGAGCCCTTACGTGGCCAGCGTGAGCCTGCGCGGGGGCCTGCCGCGCGTGGTCGTCGAGGCTTCCTTGCGCGGCGTCGACAGCGCATTGCCCGCACCCCTCGCCAAGGCGGCCGCTGACGCGCTGCCCTTGCGCGTGGAGTACGCGCAGCTCGAAAACGGCGCGCGCGATCGAATCCTCGTCTCGCTCTCGCACGTGGCGCTCGCCGAGATCCACCGGCGCCGCAACGGCGACGAGATGGAGGTCCGCCGCGCGGGCGTCTCGCTTTCGCCGACCTCGCAGTCGGTGCGCCTGCCCGAGGGCGCCGGGCTCCTCGTCTACGGCTCGCTGCCCGCGCTCGACATGGATCGCTGGCGCGCGCTCGCGCCTTCGGGCGGCGAGGCGCTGCCGATGACGCTGGAGCTCAAGCTCGCGCGCGTCGAGATGTATGCCAAGCGCTTCAACAACGTCGCGTTGCGCGCTGCATCGGACAAGAGCGGATGGTCGGCGGTGGTCGACGCCGACGAGATCGCCGGGCAGGTGACCTACCGGGGCGAAGGCGTCGGGCAGCTGGTCGCGCGCCTGCTGCACTTCAGCGTACCGGCTGGCGTCGAGAACGCCGCGCCCGGCCCGAGCGCGAAGACCGCGGAACTGCCCGCGATCGATATCAGCGCCGAAAGCTTCGAGCTGCGCGGCAAGCCGCTCGGCAAGGTCGAGCTCGTCGCGCAGCGCTCGGGCGACGACTGGCGCATCGAGCGGGGCTCCATCGTGAACGCCGACGGCTCGCTCAATGCGACCGGACGCTGGCGCGGCGGCGTGGCGCCGGGAAGCGAGCTCGACTTCAAGCTGAATGCCGTCGACATTGGCAAGTTCCTCGGCCGCGTGGGCTACGCGGGCATGGTGGCCGGCGGCAAGGCGGACTTTTCAGGCACCGTCGGCTGGCAGGGCGAGCTCCTCACGATCGACTATGCGAGCCTCACCGGCGAGCTCAGGCTCGTCGCGGAGGACGGCCAGTTCCTCGAGATCGATCCGGGCATCGGCAAGCTGATCTCGCTCATGAACCTGCAGGCGCTGCCGCGGCGCATCACGCTCGACTTCCGCGACGTGTTCTCGAAGGGCTTCCGCTTCGATCGCATCGACGCGGCCTCGCATGTCGAGCGCGGGGTGATGCAGCTGCAGGAATTGCGCATGACCGGACCGGCCGCCGACGTGGCGATGTCGGGGCAGGTCGATCTGCAGCACGAAACGCAGAACCTGAAGCTCCGCGTGGTGCCGAGCCTTGGCGGCACCGCCTCGACGGCGGTGGCGCTCGTCAACCCGGTCGCCGGCGTCGCCGCGGCGATCGCGCAGCGCGTGCTGAAGAACCCGCTCGGTCAGATCTTCGCCTACGAGTTCCAGGTCTCCGGCAGCTGGATCGAGCCCAAGGTCGAGAAGCTCACCACCGCGCCGCAGGCGACGCAGCCGGTGAGTCCTTGAAGACCCGCGTTGCCGCGCTGCAGATGGTTTCGGTGGCGGAGCTCGCGCCGAACCTCGAAGCGGCGGCACGGCTCATCGCGGCCGCGGCGGCCGCCGGCGCGAAGTTGGTCGCGCTGCCGGAGAATTTCTACTGCATCGGGCGGCACGAGACCGACAAGGTGAGGCTGGGCGAGCCCGATGGACGCGGTCCGGTCCAGGATTTCCTCTCGCGCACGGCGCGCGAGCGCGGCGTCTGGATTGTCGCCGGCACCGTCCCCATCTTGGGGGGTGATGACCGGCATATTCGCGGCGCCTGCCTCGTCTACGACGACCAGGGCAGGCGCGTCGCACGCTACGACAAGATGCATCTCTTCCGCTTCACGGCGGGGGACGAGCGCTACGACGAGACCCGCACCCTGGAACCCGGCGAGCGGCCGGTCGCCCTCGACAGCCCGTTCGGACGTCTCGCGCTTTCGGTTTGCTACGATGTGCGCTATCCCGAGCTGTATCGCGGGCTCGGCCCCTTCGACGCCATGCTCGTACCTTCCGCCTTTACCGTGCCCACCGGCGCCGCGCACTGGGAAACCCTGCTTCGCGCACGGGCGATCGAGAACCAGGCTTACGTCATCGCCCCGGCGCAGGGCGGCACGCATGCCGGTGGACGGCGCACCTACGGCCACAGCATGATCGTCGACCCGTGGGGCGAAATCCTCGCCCAGCAGGCACAAGGCGAGGGCGTGGTGCTCGCCGAAATGGATCTTGCGCGCATCCGCGAGGTCCAAGCCTCGCTGCCTGCGAATGCCAACCGGAGATTGCATTGATCCTCGATACCGCCAAGACGACCCTGCTCGCGCCGTTCGACCTGGAGACCGCGCAGCTCGCGCGCGTCTTCGGCACGCTTGCCGCGCGCAAGGTCGACTATGCCGACCTCTATTTCCAGTACGCGCGCTCCGAGGGCTGGAGCCTCGAGGAAGGTATCGTCAAGTCCGGCAGCTTCAACATCGAGCAGGGCGTCGGGGTGCGCGCCGTGTCGGGCGAGAAAACGGCGTTCGCCTATTCCGACGAAATCAGCTTCGACGCCCTGCAGGACGCGGCCAAGGCGACGCGCGCCATCGCCTCCGCCGGGCAGGCGCGCGTGGTCAAGGCCGGCACGCGCAAGCTGCCGGTGCCGCTGTACGGCGCGATCGATCCGATTGCCTCGCTTCCCTCGACCGAGAAGGTCGCGCTGCTCGAGAGGATCGAGCGCAAATGCCGCGCACGCGATCCGCGCGTCACGCAGGTGATGGCAAGCCTCGGCGGCGAGTACGAGGTGGTGCTGATCGCGCGTGCCGACGGCGAGATCGCCGCCGACGTGCGACCGCTGGTGCGCCTGTCCGTGCAAGTGATTGCCGAGCAGAACGGGCGCCGCGAGAGCGGCAGCGCGGGCGGTGGCGGACGCACCGATTACTCGCATTTCACCGACGCCGTGCTCGACCAATATGCCGAGCAGGCCGTGTCTCAGGCGCTCACCAATCTCGAGGCGCGCCCTGCGCCCGCGGGCAGCATGACCGTGGTCCTGGGGCCCGGCTGGCCGGGCGTGCTGCTGCACGAGGCGGTCGGCCACGGCCTCGAAGGCGACTTCAACCGCAAAGGCAGCTCGGCTTTCTCGGGGCGCCTCGGCCAGCGCGTCGCCTCGCCCGGTGTCACCGTGGTCGACGACGGCACGATGCCCGGCCGCCGCGGCTCGCTCACCGTCGACGACGAGGGCACGCCGACACAGCGCAACGTGTTGATCGAAGACGGCGTGCTGCGCGGCTACCTGCAGGACAGCCTGAACGCGCGCCTCATGAAGATGCCGCTCACGGGCAACGCGCGCCGCGAGTCCTTCGCCCACCTCACCATGCCGCGCATGACCAATACCTATATGTTGGCCGGCCCGCACGACCCGCAGGAGATCATCCGCAGCGTGAAGAAAGGCCTCTACGCCACCAACTTCGGCGGCGGCCAGGTCGACATCACCAACGGCAAATTCGTTTTCTCCGCGGCCGAGGCCTACTTGATCGAAGACGGCAAGGTCACGACGCCGGTGAAGGGCGCCACGCTCATCGGCAACGGCCCCGACGCGCTCACGCGCGTCAGCATGATCGGCAACGACCTCGCGCTCGACACCGGCATCGGCACCTGCGGCAAGGAAGGACAGAGCGTGCCGGTGGGCGTCGGCCAGCCGACGCTCAAGATCGACGGACTCACCGTAGGCGGCACGAGCCAGTAATGCCCGTCGACGTCCTCGTCGCGCACATTCCTGACGGCGCGTTCATCGCGCTGCCCCCCGATTACTCGCTGCCGGCGATGGAGGCCGTGCGGGGCCTGATCCGCCGCAAGGCGCGCCACCTGAAATTGCTGGGCGTGCCCGTGCTCGGGCTCTCCGCCGATCTGCTGATCGGCGCCGGCTGCGTCGCCGAAGTGCATTCGAGCGCGGTTTCTCTCGGCGAGGCGGGCCTCGCGCCGCGCTTCAGCGAAGCGGCCGAACGCGGCGAGATCAAGGTCGTCGACTACACCTGTCCCGCGGTGCACACCGCGTTGCAGGCGACCGAGAAGGGCGTGCCCTTCATGCCGCTACGCGGCGTTATCGGCTCCGATCTGGTAAAGGAGCGCAGCGATTGGCGCGTCGAGAACAACCCGTTCGCCGCCGGCAAGGACCCGATCCTGTTGGTGTCGGCACTGGTGCCCGACGTTGCCTTGTTCCACGCACGATGGGGTGACGAGGCCGGCAACGTGTGGGTCGGGCGCCGGCGCGAGCTCGCCACCATCGCCCACGCGGCGCACAACACTTATGTAACGGTGGAAGAGCTGCGCAGCGGCGACATGCTGGAGGACGAGCTGCTCGCGCCCGGTGTGATCTCCTCGACCTATCTGAGCGGGATCGCGCGTGCCGAGCGCGGCGCCTGGCCGCTCGGCGTCGCCGATGTCTACGGCATCGATGACGCGCACCTCACAGCTTACGCCACCGCGGCGAAATCGCGCGAAGGATTCCAGCGCTATCTGGACGAGCACGTTTGGCAAGCCAAGAAGAACTCCTTGCCTGCGTAATCGCGCGGCTCATCGCCGACGCACACCATGTGGCCGTCGGCGCCGCGTCACCCATTCCCGCGACCGCCTGCGAGCTCCTGCGCGCAAAGGGTCATCCGATCCGCGTCACGCGGCTGCACAAGCGCAAGGGCAATCCGTTCACCGAAGGCTCACGCGAGCTCTTCGATCTCGCGGGGCAGGGGCGCATCGATTATTTTTTCCTGGGCGGCGCGCAGATCGACGGCGAGGCGAACATCAACCTCGTGCGCGCCGAGGGCCGGCGCTTCCCCGGCTCGTTCGGCTCAGGCCTGATGTACTTCACCTGCCGCACGATCCTCTTTCGCGAGGAGCATTCGCGCCGCGTTCTCGTGCCCAAGGTGGAATTCATTTCCGCGCCGGGCTGGAGCGCGCCGGAGGTGCAAAGGCCCGGCGGACCTGTCGCGCTACTGACGGGCAAGGCGCTCTTCCGCTGGCAGAAGGACAAGCGCCGCTTCCGGCTGGAAAGCGTGCATCCCGGCCACACCGTGGACGAGGTGCGGGAGAGCACCGGGTTCGCTTTCGACGCTGAAAGAGCAGGGGAAACACCTGCGCCAACCCGCGAGGAACTGGCACTGCTGCGCAGCACCGTGGCGCGCGAAATAGCGGCCGACTACCCTGAATTTGCCGCACGGGTCTGGCGCTAAACTAGCGCCATGAACGCTCCCGAGAAGGTACGGCAATACGACCGCGCCGCTCAGGTGGTCGGCAACATCGTCCACCTCGAGCACTTCAACTGCTGCATCGACGACCAGCGCCTCGCGGTGCTGTTCTATGTCGTCGGGCTGGGTGCGACGCGCGACCCCTATATCTTCACCGGCCTCGAGAACATCTGGCTCAACTTCGGCCGCACGCAGATCCACATGCCGAGCCGCGCCGTGCCGCCCAAGGCCGAGTGCTTGCGCGGCACCGCGGGCATCGTCGTGCCGAGCCTCGCTCAGCTGGCGAAGCGCCTGGAGTACGCCGCAAGCGAGATGAAGCGGGTCGTGGGCGACCCGCGGCACTTCGCTTACACGGTGAAGAAGGACTGCATCGAGGCGACCGACCCGTGGGGCACGAGAATCCGCTGCCATGCGCCGTCGCCCGAGTATGGGCCGGTGGAGCTCGGCATCGTCTACGTCGACTTCGACGTTCCTGCGGGCACGACCGAGGGCATCGCGCGGTTCTACACGGACGTGATGCAGGCGCCCGCGTCCGCAAACAAAGGCCGCGCCACCGTCGCCATCGGCCGCAACCAGAGGCTCTATTTCACCGAGACGAAGGGGAAGCTCGCGGAATACGACGGCCACCACATCCAGATCTACATCGCCGACTTCTCCACGCCGTACGAGTGGTTGAAGGAGCGCGATCTCATCACGATGGAGACCGACGCCAACGAGTGGCGCTTCCAGTGGATCGTCGATCCGCGCGACGGAAGCAGGCTCTTCCAGATCGAGCACGAAACGCGCAGCATGAAGCACCACTTGTTCAACCGTCCTTTGGTGAACCGCAACCACGGCATCACCAACATGACGTATCAATACGGCCAGGACGCCTTCAAGGGCATCACCTGAACAAGCCGGTCGAGGCAAGGCTCTGGAACGAGTACGCGGGTCCGCACGCGGACCTGCGCGAGGCACTCGAGCGCATCGAGCGCGCGGGCGAGCTCCTGCGCATCAAGGGCGCCGACTGGAAGCTCGAGATGGGCACGCTCGCCGAGATCGTCTACCGGCAGGAGACGCCGCCGGCGATCCTCTTCGAGGACATTCCCGGCTATCCGAGGGGGTTCCGCGCCATGTCGGGCGCGACCAACTCGGCGAAGCGTCTCGCAATCATCCTGGGTTTCCCGCCGCCCTCGCATCCGCTCGACGTGGTTCGCGCGTATCGCGATCGGATGAAGACGCACAAGCCGATCCCACCTCGCGTGGTCAACGAGGGGGCGGTGCTGCAGAACGTCATCAAAACCGGCATCGACGTGCTCAAGTTCCCGGCCCCTCTACTACACGAGCACGATGGCGGCCGTTATCTCGGCACCGACGACCTGGTGATCATGCGCGACCCGGAGCTCGGCTGGGTCAACTGCGGCACCTATCGATCGATGGTGCAAGGACCCGACAAGGTCGGCCTCTGGATCTCGCCCGGCAAGCACGGCCGGCAGATCCGCGAGAAGTATTGGAAGCAGGGCAAGCCCTGTCCGGTGCTCATCTCGTGCGGCCACGATCCGCTGCTTTTCCTCGCCGGCGGCAATGAAATTCGGTTTGGCCTTTCGGAATACGACTACGCCGCCGGCCATCGCGGCGCGCCGTATGAAGTGATCGAGAGCGAGGTCTACGGCCTGCCGATGCCGGCGCACGCCGAGATCGTGCTCGAAGGCGCGATGCATCCGAACGAGACGATGCCGGAGGGTCCGTTCGGCGAGTTCACCGGCTACTACGCGGGCGGCCGCTCGGAGCAGCCGGTGGTGCGCATCGAGCGCATCTACCACCGCGACGATCCGATCCTCGGTCTTGCGTGTCCCATGGTGCCGCCCTCCGACTTCTCTTACTCGAAGTGCGTGATGAAGGCCGGCATGATCTGGGACGAAGTCGAGCGCGCGGGGCTGCCGGGAGTGCAGGGCGTGTGGGTGCACGAGCCGGGCTGCGCGCGCATGTTCAACGTCGTCTCGATCAAGCAAGCCTATGCCGGCCACGCGCGGCAGGCGCTGCACCTCGCGGCCGCGTGCCAGTCCGGCGCGTATCTTGGACGCTTCGTCGTCGTGGTGGACGACGACATCGATCCGAGCAACCTCGAGCAGGTGCTGTGGGCCATGTGCACGCGCTGCGATCCGGTCGAGGACATCGACTTCATCAAGCGCGCCTGGAGCGGGCCGCTCGACCCGCGGCTGCCGAAAGGCGCGACCTGGAACTCGCGCGGCCTGTTCGACGCCTGTCGGCCCTACGACATGCTGAAGGACTTCCCGGCCGTGGTACGCGCGACCGACGAGCTGCGCGAGAGAGTCGCCGAGAAGTTCCGCGACCAGATCAAGAAGCGCTGATCGATGCGGTGGCTCGCGGCTGCGCTCTGCCTTTTCCTCGGCGTGGCGCACGCGCAGGAACCGTATCCCAGCCGCGGCATCCGCCTGGTCATCGACACCTCGCCCGGCGGCGTGACCGACCTCTTCGGCCGCATGGCGGCCGAGGGCCTGTCGCAGAAATTTCCGCAGGGCGTCTTCGTCGACAACAAGCCCGGCGCGTCGGGCAATTTGGCGATCGACTTCCTCGTGCGCTCCGCGCCGGATGGCTACACGTTGATGTTCGCTTCCGGTGGCGGGCTCGTCGTCAAGCCGTTTCTCGAGCGCGGGCTCACCTTCGATGTGATGAACGATCTCGTGCCGGTGTTCAACTTTGCGCAGACGCCGCACATCCTCGTCGTGCCGCAGGCGGTGCCGGCAAAGGACATGGCCGAGTTCATCGCTTACGCGAAGAACCGCACGCTCGCCTACGGATCCGCCGGCTTCGGCAGCCCGCCGCACCTCTCGATGGCGCTCTTCGCCAAGGTCGCGGGCCTGAAGATGTTGCATGTGCCGTACAAGGGCGTCGGCGGCGCGATGCCCGATTTGCTCGCGGGGCGCGTGCAGGCAATGTCGATGGCCCTCGGCTCGGCGCGGCCTTACCTCAAGGATGGGCGCTTGCGTCCTCTCGCGGCGGGTGCAAAGCAGCGGCTGCGCGGCCTGCCGGAGGTGCCGACGTCCGCCGAGGCAGGCGTCCCGGGCTGGGAGATGAGCGCGTGGTTCGGCCTCTTTGCGCCACGCGGCACGCCGCCCGAGATCGTGCGCTTGCTGAACGAGAAGCTGCAGGCCGTGCTGGACGAGCCGAAAACCAGCCAGCGGCTCCTCGAGGCGGGCGCCGATCCGATCGGCGGCTCGTCCGAGTCGTTCGCAGAGCGCTATCGCGCCGACCACAGGATGTGGGGAGAATTCATCCGCGAGACCGGCATCAAGACGGAGTGAGGCAATGATCAAGACCCGATTCATCTCGCACGGCACCCTCGGGTCGAAAGACCTCGAGGCGACGCGCCGCTTCTACGAGGAGTTCCTCGGCCTCGAAGTGGTGCGCACGAGCCCGGTGTCGCTGATGATCCGGCGCGGCGGCCAGCACGTGTATGCGGTGGTCCTCACCAAGAACAAGGAGCGCATGCCGCGCTGCTATCACAACGGGCTCGACGTCGACACGGATGCGGAAGTCGATGCCGCCTGGCGTGTCTGCACCGACGAGGCCGCGAAATGGGGCCTGCACGACATCACCAAGCCCCTGGAGCGCCATGGCACCTACAGCTTTCTCTTCTGGGACGCGGACGACAACGCCTGGGAAGTGCTTTCCAACCCGAAAGGCGGCTACACCTGGATCTTCGAGCAAGGCGACCTCGAGGGCCGCGGACATTTCCAGAAGGGCTTCAAGGACAAGCGACCAACCACGGAGAGCCAATGAGCGTCATCACGCAGGCTGAAATCGACCAGCAGGTCTTCCATCTCTACGATGAGTACTGCCATGGGCGCATCGATCGGCGCGAGTTCCTGAAGCGCGCGGGGGCGATCGGCGCGCTCGCTTTCGCGATCTCGCTCCTGCCTGACTACGCGCGCGCACAGACCATCTCGTTCACCGACACGCGCATCAGGGCGCAATACGTGACCTATCCGTCGCCCGGCGGCAACGCGGCGAACATGCGCGGCTATCTCGTCCATCCGACGGGCAATGGCCCGTTCCCGGCAGTGCTGGTGGTGCACGAGAACCGCGGGCTCAACCCCTATGTCGAGGACGTGGCGCGCCGCGCCGCGGTCGAGGGATTCATTGCTCTTGCCCCCGACGGTCTCGCGCCGCTGGGCGGCTATCCCGGCAACGATGACGACGGCCGCGACATGCAGGCGAAGCTCGACCAGCAGAAGCTGCGTGTCGACATGCTGAACGGCGCTAGATTCCTGAAAGGCCACAAGCTCTCGACCGGCAAGCTCGGCGTCACCGGCTTCTGCTGGGGCGGCGGCACGACCAACTGGCTCGCCACTGCGCTCGGCGCCGACATGCACGCCGGCGCGCCGTTCTACGGCGCCGCTGCCGCGACCGCCGACGTGCCGAAGATCAAGGCGGCGCTTGCGATCCACTATGCAGAGAACGATCCGCGCATCGACGAGATGTGGCCCGCCTACGAGCAGGCGCTGAAGGCCGCCGGGGTGAAGTACGAGGTGCACATCTATCCCGGCACGCAACACGGCTTCCACAACAACTCGACGCCGCGCTACAACGAGGCGCAGGCGAAGCTCGCCTGGGACCGCACGATCGCGCTCTTCAAGAAGAGCCTCGTTTAGAGGCCGAGCACCGCCTTCACGCCGCGCACCAGCGCGTTGTGGTCGAACGGCTTGGTGATGTAGCCGTCGGCGCCGAGCGCGAGCCCACGCATCACGCTCTCGGGCTTCGCGTCGGCGGTCACGATTACCACCGGCATGAGCTTGAGCTCCGGGTGCGCCTTCAGCTTCTGCAGCAGGTCGAAGCCGTTCAAGCCGGGCAGATGCAGGTCGAGCATCATGATGTCCGGCGTAGGCCTCTGGCGCATACGGGCGAGCGCCTCGTCGCGTTTGGAGCACACGGTGACGGCGAAGACATCGCGCCCCAGCAGCCGCTCGATCAGCGCCGCCATGTCGGGATCGTCCTCGACGACGAGCATGGCGAACTTTCCGCCGGCAGCCGGCGCGCGGGCCTTGACCGCCTGGCGCGCGATGCTCACGTAGTAGCCCTTGCGCTCGAGCTCCGGCGCGCCGTACACCGCTTCGCGATCGGCGCTCTTCTCGACCGCGGGTGAAGAGGCTTCGCCGCCGCCGGCGGCCTTGAAGAACGCATCGAAGTCGACCTCGACGCCGCCCGACTGCTCGGCGAGCGTCGGCGCGCGCAGGAGACCCGCGCCGATGAGCGAGCGCAGCACGTTGCGCAAGTCCGCTGCCGGCACATGCGGAATGGCCTGCTCGAGGTCGGCGACGGTTTTCTTGCCGTCGAGCAGCACCAGCACCCCGAGCGCTTCGGGCGGCAGCCGGGTCGCGCCGCCATGGATCTCCGTATTACCGGCGTCAGTGAGGACGAATACGTCGAGCGGATAGACCGGGACTTCGGCCCGGTTTTCCGTCGAGAAGACTGAAACGCGGTCGTTCGACACGGCGCCTCCTTCCGACTGCGCGCCGAGTCTACCCCCCCGTCCAGTTCCTCGCGCGGCCGACTGCCTCGCGCCAGCGCGCGAGCCTGCTTTCAGCTTCCTTGCGCTGCATCCGCGGCTCGAAGCGCTTTTGCGCCTGCCAGTGCTGCGCGAGCTCGTCGCGCGACTTCCACAGATTCACCGTGAGGCCGGCGAGGTAGGCGGCGCCGAGCGCCGTGGTCTCGAGCACCTTCGGCCGCACCACCGGCACGCCGAGGAGGTCCGCCTGGAACTGCATCAGGAGGTCGTTCGCCGACGCGCCGCCGTCGACGCGCAGCTCGGTGAGCCGCGCGCCGGCATCCTTTTGCATCGCTTCGAGGAGCTCCGCGCTCTGGAAGGCGATCGACTCGAGCGCGGCGCGCGCTATGTGCGCGCGCGAGGTGCCTCGCGTGATGCCGAGCAGCGCGCCGCGCGCGTGCGCGTCCCAGTAGGGGGCGCCGAGCCCGGTGAAAGCAGGCACCAGGAAGACATCGCCGGAATCAAGGCAGCTCGCCGCCAGCTTCTCGATCTCGGCCGAGGAGGAGAAGAATTGCAGCTCGTCGCGCAGCCATTGCACCACGGCGCCACCGATGAACACGCTGCCTTCGAGGGCGAACTCCACGCCCTTCACCTGCGCACAGGAAGTCGCGACGAGCCCGTTCTTCGAGCGCACCACGCGATCGCCGGTATGAAGCAGCATGAAGCAGCCGGTGCCGTACGTGTTCTTCGCCATCCCCGGCTTGTGGCATGCCTGGCCGAAGAGCGCGGCTTGCTGATCGCCAGCGATGCCGCCGATGATGAGCGGCTCGCCCAAGACGGAGGCCGGCAGCATGCCGAAGGCGTGCGCCGACGGATGGACGTCGGGCAGGACCGCGCGCGGCACGCGCAGGAGCTTGAGGAGCTCGGGGTCCCAGTCGTTCATGTGGATGTTGAAGAGCATCGTGCGCGAGGCGTTCGATGGATCCGTCACATGCGTGCGATTGCCGGTGAGATGCCAGACGAGCCACGTATCGATCGTGCCGAAGGCGAGCTCGCCGCGCTCGGCGCGCGCGCGGGCGCCCGGAATCTCGTCGAGCAGCCAGGCGATCTTGGTGCCGCTGAAGTAGGGATCGATCACGAGCCCGGTGCGCTCGGTGATGAGAGTCTCGGCGCCGACAGCTTTCAGCTCCGCGCACATCGGCGCCGTGCGCCGGTCCTGCCAGACGATCGCGTTGTGGATCGGCTCGCCGGTCTGCCGGTCCCAGAGGACGGTGGTCTCGCGCTGGTTGGTGATGCCGAGCGCCATCACCTCCTTGAGCGAGACGTTCGCTTTGCGCACCGTCTCGCGCGCGGTCTCGCGCTGCGTGGCGAGAATCTCCTTCGCATCGTGCTCGACCCAGCCCGGCTGCGGATAGATCTGGCGAAACTCGCGCTGCGCGACCGATACCGGCGCGCCGTGCTCGTCGAAAAGGATCGCGCGCGAGCTGGTCGTGCCCTGATCGAGTGCGAGGACGTAGCGCATGGGAAAAGTCTAGCTCAGTGTGCGAGAGGGCCGATGCTAGAATCCGCCGCCATGCCCCTCCCGGTTTCCGAGGTCGAGCGCGAGCTGACCCACACAAGGCGCGTGCGCTACGAGGGCTACAAGCGCGTCGACGGGCTCTGGGACATCGAAGCGCATCTCCTCGACACCAAGAACCACGACTTCCACCTGAAGACCGGCGTGCGCCGGGCCGGCCAGGCGGTGCACGACATGTGGCTGCGCGTGACCATCGACTCGAGCTTCACCGTGCTCGATGCGCAGGCGTCGATGGATGCCGTGCCCTATCCCGGCGGCTGCGAGAGGATCCCGCCGGCCTACAAGAAATTGATCGGGTTTAATCTCGTGCGCGGTTTTCGCCAGCGCGTTGCGGAATCGCTCGGCGGCATCAAGGGCTGCACGCATCTCACCGAGATGCTCGCCGGCCTGCCGACGGCGGCGATCCAGACTTTCGCCGGCGAAGTGCCGGAAGATACCGAGCACGGGCCGAAGCCGTTCCAGCTCGATCAATGCCACGCGCTGGAGACGACGAGCGACACGGTCAAGAAGTGGTATCCAAAGTGGTACGTGGGTAAGAAAGTCGGGGGGAAAGCGGCATGAAGATTCACGAGTACCAGGGGAAGGAAGTTTTTCGGGAATACGGCGTACCGACGCCGCGCGGCTTCCCGGCGATGAGCGTCGACGAGGCGGTGGAAGCGGCGAAGAAGCTGGGCGGCAAGGTGTGGGTGGTGAAGGCGCAGATCCACGCCGGTGGCCGCGGCAAGGGCGGCGGCGTGAAGGTCGCCAAATCGCTCGACGAAGTGCGTGCACGGGCGAAAGAGATCCTCGGCATGCAGCTCAAGACGCACCAGACCGGGCCCGCGGGGCAGAAAGTGCGCCGGTTGCTGATCGAAGAGGGCGCCGATATCAAGAAAGAGATGTATGCCGGCATGGTGGTCGACCGCGGCACGCAGCGCGTGGTGCTGATGGCCTCATCCGAAGGCGGCATGGACATCGAGGAAGTCGCCGCCAAGACGCCGGAGAAGATCCGCAAGGTATTCATCGATCCCGGCCAGGGCCTGACCGACGACGATGCCGACGAGGTCGCGCTCGCCATCGGCATCCCGCAGTCCTCGCTCTCGCAGGGGCGCGCGGTGTTCCAGGCGCTCTACAAGGCATTCGATGCCTCCGACGCCTCGCTCGCCGAGATCAACCCGCTGGTCCTCACCGGCGATGGCCGCGTCGTCGCGCTCGACGCCAAGCTCAACTTCGACGACAACGCGCTCTTCCGCCATCCGGAAGAAGCGGCGATGCGCGATCTCGACGAAGAGGATGCGGCGGAGATCGAGGCTTCCAAATACGACCTGAACTACATCTCGCTCGACGGCGAGATCGCGTGCATGGTGAACGGCGCCGGCCTCGCCATGGCGACGATGGACACCATCAAGCTCTACGGTGGCTCGCCCGCCAACTTCCTCGACGTCGGCGGCGGCGCCACCGCCGAGAAGGTGACCGCCGCGTTCAAGATCATGCTGAAGAACCGCAAGGTGAAGGCGATCCTCGTCAACATCTTCGGCGGCATCATGAAGT
>Ga0134121_10001790_pt1 | contig 19677 bp, 16 predicted proteins | sample KB301_FD_96463 | JGI IMG/M metagenome (GOLD analysis project Ga0134121, IMG submission 96463) | Terrestrial soil microbial communities without Nitrogen fertilizer from Kellogg Biological Station, Michigan, USA - KB3-0-1 | ecosystem: Environmental > Terrestrial > Soil > Unclassified ... | reverse complement strand
TCCTTGCTGGTGTAGATGTTGACCACCGAGGGCATCGCCTTTTTTGCGGCGTCGGCGAGGCTCGCGATCTTCGGCGCGGGCACGGTGACCGGCGTCTCCTGCACCAGCACGACGTTGTTCCTGCCGGCGAATCGAGCGAGCAGGTCCGGACGCAGCGTCGCGACGACGAACAGCGCGGCGACGCAGACGGTTGCGATCTGCGCGAAAAGTAACCAGAACCGGCGGAGCATGGCAGGCGGCCGAAGCCGGGACGGGGAGCTAAAAAGCGATTATAGACGCCCTGTGCGGCGACGCAGCACGACGGCCCGGGTCGCCGGCGCCAAACGGCGCCAAGCACCTGTTTTGTCGCGTCTTTTCGCACAAGTGCTTGGGCCGGACGAGGGAAATCATTTATAATTCGAGGCTTTGCAGCATCGGGCAATCGCGAAGGGTCGGTCAATGAACGATGCGGGGAGCGTAGACAAGGGAAAACGCCGGTTCCTGATCGGCGCCACGACGGCGGTCGGCGCCATCGGCACTGTCGCCGCGGCCGTGCCGTTCGCCATGAGCATGTGGCCGAGCGAGCGAGCCAAGGCCGCGGGTGCCCCGGTCGAAGCGGACATCAGCAAGCTCGAGCCGGGCCAGAAGATCAACGTCGAATGGCGCGGCAAGGTCGTCTGGATCATAAACCGGACACCGGCGATGCTGGCGAGCCTGCCGAAGCTCGATGAAAAAGTTGCCGACCCGAAGTCCGATGTCGATCATCAGCCGCCGTACGCCAAGAACGAGGACCGCTCGCGCAAGCCCGAAATATTCGTCGCCGTCGGCATCTGCACGCATCTGGGCTGCTCGCCGACATTCCGGCCGGACATTGCGCCGGCGGATCTCGGGACCGACTGGCTGGGCGGCTTTTTCTGCCCATGCCACCAGTCCAAATTCGATCTGGCGGGCCGCGTATTCAAGGGCGTGCCCGCGCCGACCAACCTGGTGATCCCGCCGTACAAATTCGTGTCGGACACGAAAATCCTGATCGGCGAAGACGAGCTGAAGAAGAACGCGTAGGCGGAGCCACCACCATGCAGAAGATGCTCAACTGGATCGACGAACGTTTCCCGCTGTCGGCGCTGTGGAAGTCACAGGTGTCCGAATACTACGCGCCGAAGAATTTCAACTTCTGGTACTTCTTCGGCTCGCTCGCGCTGGTCGTTCTGGTGATGCAGATCGCTACCGGCATCTTCCTGACGATGAGCTACAAGCCCGATGCGACCAAGGCCTTCGAGTCGGTCGAGTACATCATGCGCGATGTATCCGGCGGCTGGTTCATCCGCTACCTGCATTCGACCGGCGCATCGGCATTCTTCATCGTCGTCTACCTGCACATGTTCCGGGCGCTGCTCTACGGCAGCTACCGGAAGCCGCGCGAACTGCTCTGGATCGTCGGCTGTTTCATCTATCTTGCGCTGATGGCCGAGGCATTCTTCGGGTACCTGCTGCCATGGGGCCAGATGTCGTATTGGGGCGCGCAGGTGATCGTCAACCTGTTTTCGGCGGTGCCGGTAATCGGAGACGACCTCGGGATCTGGATTCGCGGCGACTATACGATCTCGGATGTGACGCTCAACCGTTTTTTCGCCTTCCACGTCATCGCGGTGCCGCTGGTCCTGCTGCTGCTCGTCGTCGTGCACCTGATGGCGCTGCATGAGGTCGGATCGAACAATCCGGACGGCATCGAGATCAAGGACAAGAAGGACCCGCTGACCGGGCACCCGCTCGACGGCATTCCGTTCCATCCCTACTACACGGTCAAGGACCTGGTCGGCGTCGTCGTCTTCCTCGCGCTGTTTTCGGTCGTGGTGTTCTTCTGGCCCGACGGCGGCGGCTACTTCCTCGAACGCGACAACTTCATTCCGGCCAATCCGCTCCAGACGCCAGAGCATATCGCTCCGGTCTGGTATTTCACCCCGTATTACGCGATGTTGCGGGCGGTCCCTTCGTTCCTCCAGTCGCAATTCTGGGGCGTGCTGGTGATGGGCGCGGCGGTCGTCATCCTGTTCTTCATGCCGTGGCTCGATCGGGGCCGGGTGAAGTCGATCCGCTATCGCGGACCGCTCTACAAAATCTGGCTCGCCGTATTCGTCGTCTGCTTTCTGGTGCTCGGCTATCTGGGCACGGTGCCTGTCACCGTCTGGGGCCAGTTCGGCGACATGATGGGCGCGGCCGACCGCGCTACCGTCGTCGCGCGGGTTCTGACGCTGGTCTACTTTTTGTTCTTTCTTCTGATGCCGTGGTACACCGCGCGCGATGCGACCAAGCCGGTGCCGGAAAGGGTGACCTGGACATGAGGACCGTCATCCGCGGGATCGGCGTCGTCCTGCTCGTTGCCGCGAGCGCAGCATTCGCAGCTGAGACGGGCTTGCGCCTCGAGCCGGCCCCCGGGCGCCGCCTCGACCACGAATCACTGCAACGAGGAGCGCGCAACTTCGTCAACTACTGCCTGACCTGCCATAGCGCGCAATACATGCGCTACAACCGGCTGACCGATCTCGGTCTTACCGAGCAGCAGATCAAGGACAACCTGATGTTCGCGACCGACAAAATCGGCTCGACGATGACGGTGGCGATGAGCAAGGCGGACGCGACGGCGTGGTTCGGCGCGCCGCCTCCGGACCTGTCGGTCGAGGCGCGGGTGCGCGGTACCGACTGGCTGTACAGCTATTTGAACGCCTTTTATCGCGACGAAAAAGCGCCGAGCGGGTGGAACAATCTGGTCTTCCCCAACGTGGCGATGCCGCACGTGCTGTGGGGCGTGCAGGGCGTGAACACGCTGGTCGAAACCGAATACGAGGATCGCGAGAAGGGTGAGGCGGCCGCAATCGCGGCCAAGGGTCTCGCGAAGCTGGAGCCGGCGCCGAATGGCAAATACGTCGTGAAGACGCTGGCGCAGCAAACGCCCGGCTCTCTGTCTCCGGTCGAATACAAGGCGCTCGTCGCCGATCTGGTCAATTTTCTGGACTACGTGGCCGAGCCCGCACGCAACGAGCGCATCAACGCCGGCATTGCCGTCCTGATCTTCCTCGGCGTGCTGTTCGCCTTTGCTTACGCGCTGAAGCGCGACTACTGGAAAGACATTCACTGACGCGGCGAGAAGCGACACTGCGGACCGGAGCGCCGCTTTAGCGCCGCCAAACAGGACGCGATTCGTCGCGTCTCGCTCCAACGGGAGAAACAAATCATGATGACCCTCTACTCCGGGACTACCGACCCGTTCAGCCAGCGCTGCCGCATTGTCCTGCACGAGAAGGGCATGGATTTTCAGATCATCGACGTCGACCTGGATCACAAGCCGGAAGACCTCGCTGTGATGAATCCGTACAACCAGGTTCCGGTGCTGGTCGAGCGCGACCTGGTGCTGCACGAATCGAACATCATCAACGAATATATCGATGAGCGCTTTCCGCACCCGCAGCTGATGCCAGCCGACCCGGTGATGCGCGCGCGCGCACGGCTGTTCCTGCATCGCTTCGAAAAGGAGCTCTTCTCGCACATCGATACGCTGGAAGCGAACAACCAGAAGCAGCTCGAAAAGGCGCGCGGACTTGTGCGCGACAGCCTGATGCAGATCGCCCCGGTCTTTGCCAAGCACAAGTACATGCTGGGCGAGGACTTCTCGATGCTCGATGTCGCGATCACGCCGCTGCTCTGGCGGCTCGACTACTACGGCATCCAGTTGCCGAAGCCGGCCGCCCCGCTGATGAAGTATGCGGAACGCCTGTTTTCGCGCCCGGCATTCATCGAGGCGTTGACGTCGGCCGAGCGGGGGATGCGCAAGTAGCCGCGCGAGCCACCCGAGGCCGTCGCGCGAGCCCGGCGGATGCTGCCGGTCCCGACCGGGTTCACAGCCGGCCGCCCTATCTGTATGCTTGCCCCATGTCCGAGCAATCCGCCAAGCCCTACCTGATCCGCGCGATCTGCGAATGGTGCGCCGACAACGGTCTGACGCCGTATCTCGCGGTGAAGGTCAACCCGCAGACGCGGGTTCCGGTCGCGCACGTCAAGAACGGCGAGATCGTCCTCAACATCAGTCGCGGCGCGACGCGGCGGCTGACGATCGACAACGAGTGGGTCCGGTTCGCCGCGCGCTTCAATGGAGCCTCGCAGGAAGTCGCGGTTCCGATCGGCGCGGTTTCCGGGATCTTCGCCAAGGAATCGGGCTACGGCTTCGCTTTCACCGTACCCACCGATCCGGTCGCCTCGCTCGAGGCCGCCACCGCACCCGCGACCACTGCAATCGCCGACAACCCATCCCCGAACGGCAAGCCACGCAACCGGCCGAAGCACCTGCAGGTTGTAAAATAGCGCGCTCTGCAAGGCCGGGCCGGCATAGCTCAGTTGGTAGAGCAGCGGTTTTGTAAACCGAAGGTCGTGGGTTCGACTCCTACTGCCGGCACCAAACTTCACAATGACGGCCCCCAAGCGGGGCCGTTTCACTGCGATCATGGTGGCGTGGCAGGTCGGATGTGCTTTGCCAGATCTTTGCACGGGTCTGGGCGCTCTGCACGATCGGTGATCACGTAGTCATCGAAATCCGTCGCCGATTCGGGCACCGAACTGTCGTCACGTTCCAGCATGCCGACGCTAATCGCACTGCGCACGGTATCAGCCGGCAACCAGAATGGAACCCCAATGTCGCGGCGCACATGCCCGTTGCCGGCCAGGAGCACCACGCCACGGTCGAGATAAGGACGGATCGACCGGGCCATGACGATGTCGCGCGCCATCTGAGCACGCGCCAGGGGTGCCAGTTCGTCCGCCGGGAGCAGATGGCAATGGCCAATCGCGATTGCGTCCTCGTGCTTGCTGCGGAACTCGGTGGGTAGTGCATCGAGCCGGAGTGCGCTGCGTGTCGCCGGATCGAATAGCGTCGGCCAGCCATTGGTTGCTACTTGCATCGCCTCGCCGCGCGATAGGTTCGCGGCGACGATCGGTAGATTATATTCGAGCGCGAGAGCCACGAACGGACGGTAGGATTCCCAGCGCCAGTTGCCGCTCCCCTTGGCTTGGGCGATAAGGTAATCAGCGTCCGCTGGACGCTCGCGCCGGGAGCGTTCGATGTCAGGCTGGCGTTCCCGATCGAACTGTTCGAACGCGAGGGCCGGACGAGCCCCTTTCTCGACCCATTGTCGCAGGGCCGCGGCACGCAGCGCGTGCTGTATGGCATTGTCGTGCACCTCGCCAAGCAGCACGATGCGGTGGCCTTGCATCGCCTGCACCAGTGCGCCGGGATTCGGGGCGACCTCGAGCGGCGCCGCCGTGGCAGCGGCGACGACAAAGAGGCAAAGCAGGTACGCCGCAATTTGCAGTCCGAAAGTCGCCAGGATCATCGTGCAGCCTATTGGGGAAATTCCGAGGCCCGGCTCTCTCGCAACCGTCCGCATGCGGCCGACTGGATCGTTCTTGAAGTGGGCGACTTCGGCCGGCACGAAGCTGAAGACCCGTCCGTCGGGCCCGACGATGTCGGAGAAAGAGACGGGTCCAGTCGCCGTCGCCTGCGTAACGTCGATGACCGTGGAGCCCGCATCGACTCGTGCGAACCGAATCAACTTAGATAGCTTGGATTGGTCGTACATCGGAATTTCCTTTGCGGTTGGGCATTCGACGAGCGCGCGGCGCGCTAGACGGCGTTCTACGGCTCTTTCACCGTATTCGTGGGCCTTACGAGGCTCGTAGTGCGGCTCCGATGTCGATGGGCGATGGCGCGGAGCTCGTGTCCATCTCGCCTTCGCACTGCCTACCCGCCGGATCTCACATCAGTGCAGCTCAGACCAGCCGCCACCGCGCGCCGAGATCAGCTCTTGCCAACTCCCGCGACAATTTCGAGCCGCAGGATTCGCATTCGTAGTACCGGGATTCGCCAGGAGCCAAGACCGCTGCGCTAGGCAATTGCAGCGAGAGGTGCGGTTTGTTCGCGACCGATGAACCGATAAGAGTCTGGCAGTCGATGCAAGGTTTGTCGGCGTTCATCACGTGGGCCTGCGAGTTCATACTGCTCACGGCTGGCGGTGGCGTCAATCAGACAACCTCCTACCTCGCGGCGGCGGGGCGGGAGTCCCAGTTTGGTCAATCAACTACGCCGTCGAGACTGAACGTCGCGCGTAAGTACGGCAGAACACGTATCAAAGCGCGCAATTCTAGTGCGCATTCCGCACCGAACGAGTGCTGAAACTTGCGGGCGATGCGAGCGTCTGCGACCCCGTCTGGCGACGTGCGACGCAAGATCAATTGCTTGCTGCTGCGTATGAAATTTGGCATGCTTGATGCATTTCTACGGCCAACCTGTGTCTTTTTCCTCCTCCTAAGAGGCACAGTCTCGCCCCACCCAACCGGACCGGCTTTGGGGGCGTTTTTTGGCCAAAATCCTGTTCACTGGACACGCATCGGCATCGGCGCAACACGGCCGAGTTTTTTTGCCGCCGCCGGCACCGATCTGGTTGCCTTGGCGGGCGCGAACGGAGATGATCGGAAGCATTCGAGTTTCAGGGATGGCGCCGTCGGCCACGGCGGCGCTGTGTGAGGCGGAAAGAGTGACGTATTGCGTTGGAGTTAAGCTCGACGGAGGCATGGTCTTCGCATCGGATTCGAGGACGAACGCGGGCCTCGACAACATTGCCAAATTCTGCAAAATGACTTTGTTCGATCGCATTGGCGATCGGGTGCTGGTCCTCCTGAGCTCTGGCAACCTTGCAGGGACCCAGGCAATAATTAGCCTGCTGACACAGCGCAATAACGATCCCGACAATTCTCGATCCCTGTCAAGAGCGCGGACCATGTTCGATGCCGCGAACCTTGTTTCCGACGCGATGCGTGACATCGAGCGACGCGATGGCCCGTCGCTCGAAGCTAGCGAAGTGACGTTTAACGCCTCGTTTATCCTGGGCGGGCAGATAGGCGGCGAAGAAATGCGCTTGTTCCGCATCTATGCCGAGGGCAATTTCATCGAATCCAGTGTCCTGACACCGTACATTCAAACTGGTGAAACGAAATACGGCAAGCCAATCATCGACCGCGTAATCACGAGCTCCACCAATCTCGCCGACGCCGCCAAATGCGTGCTCGTGTCATTCGACTCGACGATGCGCAGCAATATTTCGGTCGGGATGCCGATCGACCTTGTCTGCTATGAGCGAGACAGCCTCCAGATCCACATGCGGCGCCGCTTCGACGATGGCGATCCATACTTCACATCTCTCCATCGCGGTTGGAGTGAGGGCACACGCAAGGTGTTCAGCGAGCTGCCGGACCTTGTCTGGTGAAGCACCCGCGGTGCGATTCGTAAATACGTCGTGCGTGATTTCATCGTAGTAACCTGCGAACATGGCGGCAATCGCATCCCTCGGGAGTACGCCGGTCTTTTTCGGGGATGGCAACCTATTCTGCGCAGCCACCGCGGTTATGACGCTGGCGCGCTCGTCATGGCGCGTGACCTCGCCGCCGGCCTGCACGCTCCACTCGCGGTCTCGACGGTAAGCCGGCTTCTCGTCGACCTCAATCGCTCGACGTCCAATCCACGCGTCTGGTCGGACGCGACGCGCTCGCTCGCGGCCGCCGATAAAGAACGTGTCATACAGGGCTACCATGCGCCGTATCATGCGATGGTCGCGACAATCGTCGACAAAGCTATGAGGTCGGGACATCGGGTCATTCATTTTTCGTCGCACAGTTTTACGCCCGTTCTAAGTGGGCACACGCGAACTGCCGATATTGGTCTTTTGTACGATCCTGCGCGCCCCGGGGAGGTCGTGCTCGCGGCAACCTGGAAGACTGTTTTCGCCGAGCAGCACCCTCGCTTGCGCGTACGGCGGAACTATCCGTACGCAGGGAATGGCGACGGGCTGACGAGGTCGCTGCGGCGCAGCTTTCCGCCAAAACGATATGTCGGGATCGAGCTTGAACTCAACCAAGCGCTCGTGCTGGGTGACGCGAAGACCTGGCGGGCGCTCCGCCGAGGCGTCGTCGCGACGTTGCAAACCGCACTACGCCGCTATTCGGCCGCTCGGAGCGCACGGTGAAAATTCGCATCGGATACGACATGGTGTACTCGTGCCCCGACCGGGTGCCCATGATCCTGATGCTCAATACTCATTACTCGCGGGCGTCCGACGTCGTGGTCCCAGATCATGTGCGCACCGATCCCGCTGTCCCGATGACCGCCTACCGCGACGGGTTCGGCAACTGGTGCACCCGAATCGTCGCCCCGCCAGGGGACATCCGCATCTTCGCCGAAGGTATCGTGCGCGACACGGGCCTTCCGGACGAGGTCGCTCTGGACGCGGGACAAGAACCGATCGAGCATCTTCCGGAGGAAACACTGGTCTATCTCCTCGGCAGCCGATATTGCGAGACCGACCGCCTCTCAGACGAGGCATGGCGTTTGTTCGGCCAGACGGACCCAGGCTGGGCACGCGTACAGGCAATCTGTGCCTTCGTCCATGGACATATCAAATTCGGGTATCGGTTCGCACGCCGAACGAAGTCAGCATCAGAGGCATACAGCGAAAAGTCCGGCGTATGCCGCGATTTCGCTCACCTCGCCGTGACGTTCTGCCGTTGCATGAATATCCCGGCGCGATATTGCACCGGCTATTTGGCCGACATCGGCGTGGCCCCACTGCCCGATCCGATGGACTTCGCGGCGTGGTTCGAGGCGTTTCTCGGTGGCCGCTGGTATACGTTCGACCCGCGCAACTTCGTGCCGCGCATTGGACGCGTCCTCATCGCACGCGGCCGAGACGCATCCGATGTTGCGATTGCCACCACGTTCGGCCCCAACGTCCTTAAGAGTTTTGTCGTTCGCGCTGACGAAATGCCAGAGACCTGAGCCGCGACCCGGTCAACGGCCGCTGCCCTCTGCCGCAGCTTCATTTTGAGTCTCCCGATGGCACCGACCTTACTGCCGGCACCAACTAGCCTATGACACTCCTTCCCGGCGCTCAGGCCTTGAACGGCCGGTCGTGAATCCACTGGGAGAGGATGTACTTTTCGCCTTTGGTCACCGGGCGGGCACCATGCAGACTTTGGGGGTCGGGTTTGCCCTCGCGCATGCTGGCAAAAAAGATGCCGTCGCCGGTCTTGCCCTTGTAGGTAAAGCCGACCTTCACGAAGTCCAAATCGCCGCCTTCATAGTCGTCGTTTAGGTACATCAGGAACGTCGCCAGCCGATCGCCTTGATAGGTGCCCTCGCGACCGTAAGGGTGCTCCTTATCATAGAGCGAGTCGTAATGCGCCTTGATCTCCTGGCCAAGCGCATAGTGGAATATCTGCGGCGGCTCCATCTGCTCGGGCTTGAGGCCGGTGACCAAGCTGATGCGGATGCGCAGCAATAGCAGCACCACTCCGCCTTCCACGAGGGTGAAGGCGAAGTCGCTACATGTGCGAGTGGCGAGGAATATCGCTTTCTGGCCGTCGAACATCATGGAGGGCCGCAGCTTGTCCTTGCCGCGGCTCACCAGCCACGCGCAGAGCTCAGGCGTGGCGAAATTCTCCACCGTCCAAATCTTCGGCCAGTCCCAGACCTGCTTGGGTGGCACCGGCACGATCCATTTCTCGAGATCGACGCTGTCGCGCAGACGTTGCCACAGCCCGGGCGCATCCTCGCCACACCGCGCCTGATCGGCCAGCGATTGATCGCCCGCGAGCATCACGAGCTGTGCACGGGCATCCATGGCGCCTCCTTCGGCCGCGCGCTGGAGCAAGGCGAGCGCCTCGGGCCAGCTTTGTGAGGTCCAGGCACCCGCAGCTTTTAGCGTAGCCATGACCGACATTGCCTGTGCATCCCCGCGTTCGACCGCGAAGGCGACAAGCTTCGCGCCGTCGTCCGGCTCGAACGTCGCGTCGCGTCCGCTGAGAAGGAGGCTACCGAGCGCCGTCATCGACGGAACGTGGCCAGCCTCGGCCGCGCGGCGGAGCTCTTCCACACTGTCAGAATGTTTGTGCAAACGCGGAGCCTCGTTCCTGTTCGCTTTGGATGCCGCAACTCGGAGGCACGGATTCAAGAAGTACTGCGGGATCGGCCCCCTGCTTTCAACCTATCCTAGGGAGTGGACGTGAGGGCCACTAGACCCACGCGACGAACCCGTCGAATTACGGGCGAAACGTCGCGGCGCGGGACGAGTTGCACAATGCGCCGGAGCTCCGGCTTACGGTTGGTGCAGAAGGGAAGGGCTGCCTGAAGGACGCGGATACCGCGAAAGGCGATCGCGCGCTGCTGCTCGCGACCCATGCGACCGCGCCGAGCGCACGCCGATAAGCCGAAGACCAGTGATAGATCGGGACGAAGGCTCGGCGGGAGAAGGCGGACGAGTTGCGGATCGCGCAACTCGTCCGCCGGGCCACTGCATCCAGGAGGATATTAACGCAGCGCCAGCCGGAGATTATGCGACCGAATGGCGGTTGTCAGTTAGCGAAATGTAAGGATTTCGCCGCCTGAGGTACTGGACCAGGCTCGGCAAAGACCGACGGCGCCGCCGTGCGCTCATGCGTCGCGCTGGCTGCAACCTGGCGCCTGCTCGGGCAATCCGACGGCGGGCTCGGGCGCTCGGGTCCATCCGCCGAAGGTCCGGCCGAGGGCCGTGGGCGTGCAACAGACGGATCTTACCGACGGACGCTGATCGCCCGCTCGGGCGCGCACCTTCGTCAGGGCGAGCGAACAAGGCGCTGCTCGCCAACGTCACAATGAACAGCGCGAGACTCCCGACGAAGACGAACTGCACGATGGCCGGGACGCCGGCCACGATACCTGCGGCAACGCCGCCTGATCCGAGCAAGGTCGCCAACAACAGGACTGCCAGGAGCCGCAACACTTGCTTCGAGCCTTTCTATGCTACCTCTGCGTGGTCGAATCTTGCCCGTTAAACGAAACTCGGAACAATCGGTCTTTTGCTGAATCGCAGGTAGGGAATAATTGCGCCGTTGTAGGCCGCAGACTTACTGTCATCCCCGGCCAGGGTGCGCGGGACACGCCGAAAGGGGCGGTGGTCCGCGGTGCTAGCTACACCCGTGTGTTGCTCGGGGTTCGTCTTCGAACTCGGCACCGGCGCAGCGATGTATTTTGTGAATCAGCGACTTAGTGATCCGATCCCGCAACGAACCGCTTTCAGAACGTTTAAGGACTGCTCAAGGACTGAATCGCCTTGCCCGTTGCAAAGTCCGTCCCAGCAACACCGGGCACGACTTCGAAATTCAACATGCGAGGCTTCCATGAGCACACTCCCCCGTCCTCCCTTCGGCGCGACCGTCGTTGCCGCCGCGCTGGCGTTCGTCATCGCCATCGGACTTCTTGGCGGCGTTGCCGCGCTGTTCCTGAATGACGGCAAGCCGTTCGAGCAGGCGGTCATCGCCGAACGGGCGTGCGGTGGATTCGCGTTCATTTCCGAGCGCGAGGCTTGCATGCGCGCTTTCGCGGTGGCTGCGGATCGTCGCACTGTCGCGAGCCGCTGAGCGATGAGGGCGGTAAACTTGGGCTCATCCCAATACGAGCCCGGCATGCGTAACGCTCCTGCCCTGGCCCCAGTTCCGCCCGTTCGGCGCTTCGGGCGCTTCGAGTTGCGTCCGCACGAGCGGACGTTGCTCTCCGATGGCATTCCTGTCGCCCTGGGCGCACGCGCGTTCGATCTGCTCGTGGCATTCGTCGAACAGCCCGGCACGCTGATCACCAAGGATGACCTGCTCGCGACGGTATGGCCCGGCGTGGTGGTCGAAGAGAACAATCTCCAGGTCCAGGTCTCGACGCTGCGGAAGATTCTCGGCCCCGGCGCGCTCGCGACGATCCCAGGTCGCGGATATCGCTTCAACCTGGCGGTGACGTCCGAAAACCCTGAAGCGCAGTCGTCGGCAGCCGAGAATCGGAACACGGGCACCGGCGTATCCGAAGTCCTGCAGTCGCATGCGTTCTCCAATCTTTCTTCGCGGCCGCCGCAGCTCTACGGACGTGCCGATGACGTCGCTGCCATCGTGACGTTGCTGCGGCGCCATCCGATCGTCACCATCACCGGGTCGGGCGGCATCGGCAAGACGCGGGTCGCCCAAGCGGTCGCACGACAGCTTCTCACCGAATCTGCCGATCATTATCCGGACGGCGTCTGGTGGGTCGAGCTTTCGGCCCTCGCTGACGGTGCGCTAGTGCCGTCGGCCATCGCAGAGGCGATGAATCTCTCGTTTCCGGCCGAACGGCCGACGCCGCAGGCGTTGGGTGCGGAACTCGCGTCGCGTCGCGCGCTGCTCGTCCTCGACAATTGCGAACACCTGGCCGAATCCGTGGCCCTGCTCCTGGACGTCTTCGCCGCCGGCGCGTCGCACTTGAGCGTGCTCATCACCAGTCAGGAAACGCTGCGCGCGAGCGACGAACATGTGTATCGCCTCGGCGGGCTGGCCGTGCCCGACGCGCTCGACGTCGAGACGGCGTCGCATGCCGGTGCGGTGGAACTCTTCGCCGCGCGCGCGCAGGCCGCTGATCCGCGATTCGCTCTGACGCCGGCCAATTTGCCAGCGGTCATAGAAATCTGCCGCCGTCTCGACGGCATTCCGCTCGCCATCGAGCTCGCGGTGGCGCGCATGCCGCTGCTGGGCGCAGAAGGCTTGCGCGCCCGCCTGCACGAGCGGTTCAACGTGCTGACCGGTGGTGCGCGGGTCGTCCTGCGCCGCCATCAGACGTTGCGCGCGACGCTGGAGTGGAGCCATGCGCTGCTCACGCCCGACGAGCAGACCGTGTTCCGCAGACTGGGTGTCTTCGCCGGCGGCTTCACACTCGAGGGGGCTCAGCACGTCGCGAGCGACGAACGCATCGATCCGTGGACCACGCTGGATCACCTCGGCGCGCTCGTGGAGAAATCGCTCGTACTCGCCGAAGGCGATCCGGTCCCGCGTTACCGGATGCTCGAGACGACGCGCGCTTACGCACTGGAGCGGCTGGCACATGCCGGCGAAATGCAGGCGAGCCTGCTCAGTCACGCGCAGGCGCTGGTGGTTTTGCTGGAGCCGCTCGAGCGTCACGAATGGCTGTGGCGCGGAACGGCGGACCCGGGCGCGCGGGCCGAGCTCGACAATCTGCCTGCCGCGCTCGAATGGACAGACAACGCCGGCGACGGGCCGCTGGCCGTGACGCTCGCGGGCCTGTCGTACAGCGTCTGGTGGTCGTCGGTGCACATGGCCGAGGGGCTCGCTCGCTGCCTCGCACTGCGCCGCCACCTCCACAGCGGTGTATCGACGAAGGATGCAGCGCGCTTCTGGCTCACTATCGCAGAGCTCGGCTTGTATTCGATCCGGTGCGAAGGTTACGACGCCGCCATCCGCGCGGCGGCGCTGTATCGCGAGCTCGGCGACGAGCAGCGGCGATTCGAGTCTCTGACCCACGCGGCCATCCAGGCCACGCGCTTCGGAACGCTCGCGGAGATGAAAGCGCAAATCGAAGAGGCCGCGGGGCTCGAACGGCCCGAATGGCCCGCGCGCCAGCGTGGCAAGCTGCAGTTCGCGCGCTGCTTCTGGTTCGCACGCCAAAGCCGGTTCGAGGAGGCGCTGGAGTGCGCGCAGCGTCAGGTCGCGATCTGCCGGGAGGCCGGAGTCGAAGTCGGCGCGCTTTACGGCATGTCCAACGTCACGTTCATGGAGGTTTTGGCGGGACGTCCGAGCGAGGCTTCCAGGCACGCCGGCGAGGCGATCGCCCGTCTCCATGCGATCGGCGCGGACGCCGGCGCCGGGCACCTCTACTTCGGGCGGACTGTCGCGCTGCTGATGCTCGACCAGGTCGACGACGCGCTTGCAGCCGCGCAACAGGCGTATCCACGCCTTCTGAGCGAAGGTGATCACCACCGGCTGCTGCGGCCTCTTGCGCTGATCGTCGCGCTGCAGGGCCGGCTCGATGCTGCCGCGCGTATCGCCGCATTCGATGATTCGATCCAGCTGCGCAGCGGCGAAAATGCGAGTGTCTTCGCCCCGCTGCTTGGCGGCCGGCTCGACCCTATGCTCGCCGGCCTCGCGAGCGAGGAGCGGGCACGGCTCGCTCGCGAGGGCGCGAGCCTCGACGAAACGCATGCATTCAGGCTGGCATTCGGCGAGGTGACGTAGCAGCCGCAGCCTGGACGGCTCCGGGACGGTGATGCGGGACCGCTGTGCTAGCATCGTTCGTCCGATTTCGGCCGCCTTCGATCCAACGCTGCCCGACCGCAAGCTATGAGACCGTCCCCATCGGACGCGCCCGCGGATTCCGCTTCGGCTCGGGCGGCTTCGTCGGCCTGGAGCCCGCTGCGCAACACGCTGTTCCGCAATCTGTGGATCGCCACGATCGTGTCGAATGTCGGCACCTGGATGCAGGATGTCGGCGCCGGCTGGCTGATGACCTCGCTTTCTTCCTCGCCGTCGCTGGTCGCGCTGGTGGAAGCTGCAGACAGCATCCCGGTCATGCTGCTCGCGCTGCCAGCGGGGGCGCTTGCCGACATTGTCGATCGGCGCCGCCTGCTGATCGCCATTCAGGTCTATCTGCTGATCGTTGCCGGCGCGCTCGGCATCCTGACCTTGCTGGACCTGACGACTGTCTGGGTGTTGCTAGGGTTCATCTTCGCACTGGGGGTCGGCGCCGCGATGATGATGCCGGCGTGGGCGGCGATCGTGCCGGATCTCGTTCGCCCGGACGAGCTGCAATCCGCCGTCGCCTTGAACAGCGTCGCCATCAACGCCTCGCGGGCGATCGGGCCGGCGATTGCGGGACTCTTGGTGGCAGCCGTCGGCCCCTGGCTCGTCTTCGTGCTGAACGCGCTGTCGTATTTCGGCATTCTCGCGGTGCTCGTGCGCTGGAAGCGCGAACATCGCAAGAGCGCGCTGCCAGCCGAGCGATTCTTCAGCGCGATCCGGGTCGGGATGCGTTTCGTCATGCACACCCGCGCCTTGCAGGCGGTGCTTGTCCGTGGCATCGCATTTTTCCTCTTCGCTAGCGCGACCTGGTCGCTCTTTCCGCTGATCGTTCGGCGCGAGCTTGGCCGCGGGCCGGAAGTCTACGGGTTCCTGCTTACCTGCATCGGCGTCGGCGCCATTGCCGGGGCCTTATTGCTGCCGCGTGTGCGGGCGAGATTCTCGCGCGACACTTTGGTCGCCGGTGCGAGCGCGCTCTATGCGGTTGCCGCTCTTGCGTTGGCGTATCTGCAAAACATTGCGCTTTTGGCGGTGGCAATGCTCGCCACCGGCGTGGCATGGATAACGATTCTTTCGGCGCTGCAGGTCGCCGCGCAAATGACGCTGCCGCCGTGGGTGCGAGCCCGTGGACTCGCGGCATTTGTGGTCGTGTTCATGGGAGGGATGGCGCTCGGCAGCATCCTGTGGGGCCAGGTCGCGACAAGGACAGGCATCCCTGCTGCGCTGACCGCGGCAGCGGTCGGGATGGTGCTGGCCGTCGCGTTGACCTTCAGCTTCAAGCTCGGTCACCACGCGATGCTCAACTTCACGCCGTCGATGGATTGGCCGGCGCCGGTACTCGCCGAAACACCGGAACCCGACAGCGGCCCGGTGCTGGTGACGATCGCCTATCGAATTCGTGGGGACAAGCGCGACGAGTTCGTGACGGCGATGCAGGACGTGGGCGAGATGCGCCGCCGCAACGGCGCCTATTTCTGGCAGCTCTTTCACGATACCGGCGACCCGACGCGGTTCATCGAATGCTTCATGGATGAATCCTGGCTCGAGCATCTGCGTCAGCACGAGCGGGTCAGCATCGCCGATCGGGAAATCCAGGCGCGCGCGAAGCAATATCTGGTCGAAGGCGAATCGACCAAATCGTCGCACTGGCTGGCGGAACCCGGATCCTGATCGCCTGAGTGTCGGCGTCCGACACACATTGGCGCTTTTGAGCGCTTTCGCGTGTCTAGCTCGCCGCCAGATTGCTACTGGCAAATCGTGCCCGGCGGCGCAAAAATCTCGCGCGTGATCGCCTTGGTTTGGGTCACGCCATTGACGGTGTAGCTGAACGTGCCTGTGTTGCCATCGACAAAATTTAAGGTAGCCGTGCCGACATTGGTCCCTTGCGCCCCGCCCGCGGTCGCCAGCGCCGGAAACGGGATCGAATTGAACGGCGGCCCCCGGGTAGCGCGGTAGAGTTGCCCGCTGTAGGTCGCCGGGGCAGTCTTGTTTGCTGTGACGACGAGCCACATCGGCGAACGATCGAGGTCGTAGGTAAACCACGTGGCGACGATCGTGTCGCCCTCTTGAACGAGATTGATTCCCCAGCCCGCCTCGGACCCTGCCGGGGCCCCCCACCAGAGGTCCTGGTAGTTGGTGGCAAGCGCCAGGCTGGACTGCGTTGCGGAGCGGCAGACGGGGAGAAGTCCGAAGGTCTCGCGGGTGATCGATTTGGTCTGACTGATGCCGTTGACCGTGTATGCGAACGAGCCGTTGTTGGCGTCGCTGAACGTCAGCGTGCCGCGGCCGACCGCGATACCGGCGGCGCCGCCGGTGCTGCCGATCGGTGGAAACGGAGCGGCATCGTACGGCGGCCCCGTCGCCTGAAACAGCGTTCCCGTGAAGGTTCCCGGTGCCGTCTTGCTCGCGCTCATCACCAGCCACCAGGCCTTGCCCGTCAGGTCGTAGGTAAACCACGAAGCGAAAATCGTGTCACCCTGCTGCGCCAGGTTGATCCCCCAGCCGGCCTCCGACCCTGCGGGCGAATTCCACCATAAGCCTTCATAGGCCGCGGGCGTGGAGGCGGGCAACCCGACGCCGGAGATCTGAAGAATCGCAAGCGACGAAAGCTCCGGTGCATCGATAATCAGATTGGCCAGCCGCTGTCCCGTTTGTTGCGGGTCGAAGTAAAGCGAAAGCTGACACGATTTTCCGGCGGCAATCGCGATGCCTACACCGCAGGTTTCCTCCGAGCCGGAGAAGTCGTAGACGGCAGGGCCATTCAGGACGATGGCGCTAGGCGTCAATGTTGCCGGCCCAAGGTTCTTTAGCGCCACTACGAGCGCCGGCGATTCCGTTCCTACAGGCTGCTCACCGAAATCGGCACTCGGCGGAACAAAATTGAGCACCGCGCTCCCCGCCAGCTGATCGACACCGCGTCCATAGAACGCCAGCAAGTGATTCGGCGCGCTGCTCGTGTTGTTCAGCCACAAGCCGCCGGATGTTTGACCCGGAACAAGCGGCGAAAAGAGAACGCTGATCGAGCATTTGCCGCCCGCGGCCATCGACAACCCGGCCGAACATGTCGTCGAAGGATGGAATGCCGACCCGGTCGCGGGATCCACGCCGACATCGGTGAACGACCATGACTCGCTGCCGCAGTTAGTCACGGTTGCGCTCATCGTCGTGTTCGTTCCTATGGCGCGGTTGCCGAACGTAAGGACGTCGGCGCTGATACAGAACCTTCCCTGCGCGGCGGCGCTTGACGCCACCCCGAGGCTGATCAGCAACAGCAAGAAACTACGGAGATGTGGCACCACGCCGCGTGCCGCGGCCCGGTTATCGCGCGTGCATTACGGCGAGCGCGCGGCGCCTCAACTCCGCGGCAAGCCGCGTATCGCCAGCGCGTCTGTAGCCCTCTTCGGGATGCGCAGCGGGGCTGTTGGCCGCTTCCGGATGCGCCAGGGTATGGGGAAATGGTCTGGGACGGTAAGGCGCGCCGTTGATGACGGTGTCTTCTTCGGACGGATCCACCGTTTGAGCCCGGCCGGACAACGCAGTAATCCAGTTCATATTCCTCTCCGGCTGTCGCCTCGGCGATCAGGCGCGATAGGTGAATCGTACGGCTCCGTATCAGGGCTGAACATCAGCCTCGGTCCTAAGTTGGTGTAGGACTGTGCGCACCGCGCGACGGAGGAGGGAGGCGCCGGCCGGTTGGCGGGGCGAATATGGGTCGAAAAAGATATCTTTTCGGTCCGGCAGCGAGCATGATGGGTACGGTAGCGAACAAAGCGGGAAGAGAGGACGCGGGTCCAGGCTTCCGGCGCGGAAGCGAGGCAACGTGTCGACCGACGGTGATGCAATTCTTCGCTATGCCCAGGCGGACCGGGAGCTCGACGAAAAAGCCAGGCCGGTGCTGACCCAGATCATCAAGGAAATCGAGGATCATTACGGGATCAAGATCGCCGAGTTCCGCGTGACGATCGATCCGTCTCACAGCGGCAATGGCTGGCCCAGCGTGAATTGCGTCATCATGCGGGAGCGACAGGGCGCGCATTAGCGCCATCCGCCGAAAGTAGCCCTATCGAGCGGATTCCCGCCGCGCGAGATCGATGTCCAGATACTTCCAGTAGGTCGAGAATACCTGCGGGCTGAAACCCAGCAGCCAGGGTTGAACAAAGTCGTTCTGGAGCCGGAAGATCGCAGGGAGTTCGGGCGTGTAAGTGCGAGCAAGCTCGGTCATCTTGCGGGCGGCGGCTATTTGCTCGGCATCGCTCGCGCTACGCAGGAAATTCTCGGCGGCACGGTCGTATTCGTCCAGCTTGAACTGCGAGACGTTGACCCGCTGCGGCTGCTTGCTGTAGAGCTGGAAGAGTTCGGGCCAGCCCGAGGGCGAGCCGCCGAAGCCGCCGAAGTACATCTGGAATTGTCCCCTTTCCAGTTCCTTGATCGCGTCCTGGAATGGCGTCAACCGGTAGTCGGTGCGAAGGCCGACCGCATCCAGGTCGCGTTTGGTCAGCGTCTGGATTTCGCGCGATACCGGGCTGGAGCGCAAGGTAAGCACCACCGTCAAGGGCTTCCCGTCCGGTGTCGTGCGGTAGCCATCGACGCCCTTGGCATAGCCGAAGCGATCCAGCAAAGCATTCGCCGTTGCAGGATCGTACAGGGGCTTTTTTGGCAACGTTGCGTCGTGTCCCCCCACGCCGGGCGGCACGATCTGATTTGCAGGCAGCGCGTAACCCGCATACACCACCTTGATCAGTGTTTCGACGTCCAGCGCGGAGGCGATCGCACGTCGGAGCGCGATGCGCTCGCTGTTCATGCCCCCGAGGACCGGGTCGGCGACGTTGAAATAGAACGAGAACAGGAAGGGCTCCGGAAAGACGCGCCGCGTGATTCCGCGCCGTGCATATTCGGGCTTGAGCGCGCCGTCGACGAGAAGCCTGTTGGCGACTTCGCCGCGGATACCGATGTAATCGAGTCCGCCCTGCTCGAACTGCAGCATGCGCGGGAGATCCTCATCGATGATATTGACTTCGACCACTGCAATTTGCGGCAACGGCTTTCCCTGCATGCTGCGCACCAGCGTCGCGTGCGACGGATCGCTGCTCGCGGGAAAGTTCACGCGCCGGTATGCGGGATTGGCGTCGAATACGAGACGCGACCCGCGCTTCCACTCGCGCAGGCGAAAGGGCCCGGTCCCTACCGCGCGGGCGCGAATGTCTCCGCCAGCGGCGTCGACGACTTCGCGGGCAGCCGCGCCAACGAAACCGAGGAGGTCACGAATGATCGGGTAATTCGGCTCGACGAGCCTGAGCTGCAGCGTATAGCGATCGAGCGCACGCAAGCCCTCGATCGGACGGTCGTAGTCGAACTTCCCGCCCTTGCGCGCCGCGTCGACAACGGACCGCATGCCAACGATCAGGTCGGTCGTTATCGGGGAGCCGCCCCGACGAAGATTGGGGTCCAGCCACCGCTTGTACGAATAAACGTAATCCTCGGCAACGAGCTCGCGAGGCTTGCCCTTGAAGGCGGGATCTTCGG
>Ga0134121_10001789_pt1 | contig 19677 bp, 16 predicted proteins | sample KB301_FD_96463 | JGI IMG/M metagenome (GOLD analysis project Ga0134121, IMG submission 96463) | Terrestrial soil microbial communities without Nitrogen fertilizer from Kellogg Biological Station, Michigan, USA - KB3-0-1 | ecosystem: Environmental > Terrestrial > Soil > Unclassified ... | reverse complement strand
TACATCAAATCGCGTTTGCAAGTTGCCGGCGCGACGCGACCAGACATTTTTTCACCGGGTGCGATCGATTACATCTTTCGCTGCACAGCCGGAATTCCACGCGCGATCAATAACCTGTGTGACAACGCGCTGCTGAACGGCTTTGCGGCCAGTGAAGAGTTCATTAGTCGCGCGATCATTCAGGAAGTCGCGGAAACCTTTGATGTGCTGCCGCGCATCGCGAAAGTTGAAGAGCGCGAATCTCCGGCGCGCGTCTTTCCCGCGGCCAGCCGTGCCGAGCTTTGGGCCGCTGGTAATAGCAACGGAAACGGAAATGGCGATTCGTCTTCTCATCACGAATCGCGCGCCAGCGAATTCTCTTTAATCTCATCCGAAAACGATCCGGACATCGTCTTTAACGAATCACCGCGCCGCCGCGAGCTGCGATCGATCGATGACTTAGGCGCGGCGTTCACTCGCTCCGGCTTCGGGAGGGGAAACAATGGGCAGAGTCTATGACGCGCTGAAGCGGGCCGAAACCGCGCCGCGCCAAACACCATCTTCAATTCAGCCGAACGGCAACTCCGGCAATGTTTCGTATCCCAACTTTTCGGGAAACGACCATCAATCTCAGATCTCAAATTTGAGATCTGAAATTTCAGATGTGAGATCTGAAATTCATCCATGGGAACGCGCTGCGTTCACCGGAGCGCCGCTGGCTTTCGATTCAGCGTCCACTGCGCACACGACAGAGGTAACCGGCGGGCCGGCACTCCCCGGCGGACCAACCTTACGTGATGCTGGGGCAACCTTGGGCGCTGTCGGATCGGCGCGCGCCGCTGAGTTCTCTTCGCGAGAAATCTCGGCCGCGCGCGTCGAACCACATCTGGTCGCGATCACCAGTCCGCGTTCCACGGAGTGCGAACAGTTTCGTTCCTTGCGCACGCAGGTGTTGCAAGCCGGTGAGCGCGAAGGCAAGCGCGCGTTCGTGATCACCAGCGCGGGCATGGGCGAAGGCAAGACGCTGACGGCCCTGAACCTCTCGTGGCTGTTGGCCCAAACCGATGGCGCGAAAACTCTGATCATCGACGCTGATCTGCGACAGCCTTGCGCGGCCGATTACTTCGGAATTGAAACCGAACTTGGTTTATCTGAAGTACTGACCGGCGAAACCAAATTGACGCAGGCGATTGTGAAACTCGAACCGTCAGGTTTGCATCTGCTGCCCGGTGGAGCGGCGCGCGAAGACGTCGCGGAATTACTTTCGGGACCGCGCTTCGGCCGTTTACTTGAAGAAGCGCGCAAGCTTTTCGATTACATCATCATCGATGCGCCGCCGCTGGGCGTGTTCACCGATGCGAATCTTCTTATCAATCGCGCCGACGCGGCTGTGCTGGTGGTGCGTGCTTCGGTGACGCGCTATTCGATGGTCGATCGTCTGCTCGAACGACTGCCGCGCGAGCGCATGCTTGGCGTCGTGCTGAATCGCGCGGAAGTCACATCTGAGGACACGAGTTATTACTATCAGCCGCGTCACCAAAGAATTTCTGAAGTGACGACGCAATCAGTCGCAGCCGAACCAGACGGCGCGCCCCAGATGATCTATATCGAGGAGGAAGCCGTGTCTTGATCGTGACTTGTTTAGAGGCGGGCTACCGCCCGCCAACGTCGGGCAGTAGCCCGACTCTAAACGAAAGAGTTATTTCAAATGAAACCGTCCCGATTCAACAAACGAACGATTCTCCTGCTGCTGGTGGAAGCCATGTTGCTTTTCAGCGGCTCGATAGTCGCGGTGTACGTTCGTTTGGGAGTTGCTGATGCCGAAGACGCGCTCATCAACCGGAACGGTTTTTACAAAGCTGCGCTGGCAACAGTGTTCTGTCTCGCGGCTTTCTATCTTTTCGATCTTTACGATTTTGTCGTGATGCATGATCGGCGCGAGCTCGTGCTGCGCATGCTGCAAGCTCTCGGTCTCGCCTGGATCGCTCTGGCTTTACTCTTTTATGCGGTGCCGCAAGTGATGATCGGTCGCGGCGTGACGCTGATTTCACTGCCGGCTGCGCTGCTGCTGATGGTTGGCTGGCGGCTGGCAATTCATTGGGTGCTAGGTCATCCGGAACTCGGCGAGCGCATTCTCATCGTGGGCTCCGGCCCATTTGCAGTTGAAATCGCGCGCGAAACTCTGGGGCGTAAGGACGCCGGCTTCCGAGTGGTTGGCTTTGTCGACAACGATCCGGCATTGGTGGGGAAGAGCCTGATCAATCCCAAAGTCATCGGGCTGACTTCTGAGTTAGGAGCCCTGGTTAAGCGAGAGAACATCGACCGCATTGTGGTCGCGATTAGCGATCGGCGCGGACACTTTCCCACGCAACAGCTTCTGCGCTTGAGTTTATCGGGTGATGTTTCGATTGAAGAGAGTGCTTCATTTTATGAGCGGCTCACCGGTCGCGTGCTGCTGGACCTGATTCGACCCAGCTGGTTGATCTTTTCCAGCCGTGGCCGTCGTGCGCGCTTCAATGAAATCAGTCGCATCGTGATTCATCGCGCGATTGCCTTCATCGGCGCAATTCTTTCGCTGCCAATCGCCCTCATCACCTCGGTCTTGATCAAAATTGACTCGCGCGGTCCGGTTCTTTACCGACAGGAACGCGTGGGTAGGAACGGTCGGCCATTCACATTGATGAAGTTCCGCTCGATGCGCACTGACGCCGAAAAGAATGGTCCGGTTTGGGCCAGCACCGGCGACAATCGCATGACGCGCGTGGGACGCATCATTCGCAAAATCCGCGTCGACGAGATTCCGCAGTTCTGGAACATTCTGCGCGGCGACATGAACTTTGTCGGTCCGCGACCAGAGCGGCCGCATTTTGTTTCGCAGCTCGCGGAAGAAATTCCTTACTACGAGCAGCGCCACTTGATCGCGCCGGGTCTGACCGGCTGGGCGCAAATCAAATATCCGTACGGCGCGTCGATCGAAGATGCGAAGCGCAAGCTCGAATACGATCTGTACTACATCAAGAACCAGAACGTGATGCTGGACGCGACCATCATGTTCGAGACGATTAAGACGATTCTTTCTGGAAGAGGAACGTAGGTCCGTTCGTTTAGAGGCGGGCTACCGCCGCCAGCGCGTCGGGCAGTAGCCCGACTCTAAACAAGGAGAGAAGATTATGAAGAAGCTATTAACTCAAATTTTTGTCCTGGCGATCGCGCTCGCGATCACTGTCACGACGTTCGCGCAGTCGCCGAATAACTCGACGCGACAACGCCGCACGTCGGCCGATGGAACGCAGCAAGCCGCGGCGGGCCCGAACGCGACTGACAAAGCTGCCGATGCCAAGGATGAAAAGGACAAAGACAAGGCAAAGGTAAAGAATCCGGACGTAACTTCTGACGCGAAGACGAATCGCATCGACGAATCGTCGGAAGAGGACGCGATCGTTCCTTACTACAACAACTTCTTCGCCAGCTATCGCCTGGGGCCGGAAGATGTGATCTCCGTCAACGTCTTCAATCAGGATCGCTATTCGAAGCAAGGCATCAAGGTTCCGCCCAGCGGTCGCATCTACCTGCCGCTGATTTCGGAAGGCATCTTCGTCAACGGCAAGACCGTCGATCAGGTCTCTGAAATCGTCAAGAAGCGTTACGACGAATACATCATCGAGCCACAGGTGTCGGTCTCGCTCGATCAAGCAGGTTCGTATCGCTACAGCGTGGTCGGCGACGTCGGGGCTCCGGGAATCAAGTTGATGACGCGCCGCTTGTCGGTGAGCGAAGCTGTCGCGGAAGCGGGCGGCGTCCTGCAAACCGGTAATCGCAGCAAGATCGTGGTGCTGCGCAAACAGGCGGACGGAACCCTGAAGCCGATTCCGGTGAATCTCTCGGCCGTATATAAAGGCCAGGCGCCGGACTCCACATATCTCGTGCCCGGCGATCAGGTGATCGTTCCCGGCAACAAGTTGAAGAAACTGCAAACAATCATGGGCTTTACACAGATTCTGAGCTTCGCGAATTTATTTAGAGGCGGAATTTTCTAGAGAGCAGTGGTGATAAACAGACGCGGAGACACGGAGAAACGGAGACGGGGAGATCTCTCTCCGCGTCCCCCTGTCTCCGTGTCTCCGCGTCGGATCACTGTTCCGCGTCTGTTTATTGTCCTGCTCTTCGCATCCTGCCTTCTGCCTTCTGCTTACTCCGCCACCTGGACTCGGCAAAAGAGCGGCACGATGGCCTGGCTGCATTCGGTTTATTTTCTCGATCCAAATCGTGGCTGGGTGGCGGGCTCGAACGGCACTCTGGTCAAGACAACTGACAGCGGCGCGACGTGGAATAAGGTTTCGACATTTACGAGGGACACGCTGCGCGATGTTTACTTCGCGGATGAAAATCACGGTTGGCTCCTGGCCGAGCGCGATCTGCTCAAGCTAAAGACGAATGATGAAGCTCGCAGTTACTTACTAAAGACGAATGATGGCGGACAGACGTGGCAACGCGTGATCGTGAAAACGCCTGATGCGAATGTGCGCCTGGTGCGGATGGCCTTCGCTGACAATCAACATGGATTGCTGGTCGGCGAGACCGGAATTGTTTTCGCGACCAGCGACGCCGGCGCGCATTGGTTACCTCAGGCCTCGCCGACGAAGCACTTGTTGCTCGGCGCAACGTTCACAGATTCCGCTCACGCATGGCTGGTGGGCGCCGGCGCGACAATTGTGAAGACCAGCGACGGCGGCGCGACGTGGCTTAACACGACTCCGCGCGACGCGAATGAGATCCGATTCAACGCCGCCAGCTTCGCTACGCACAATCTCGGTTGGGCCGTGGGCAATGCCGGCCAAATTCTCACCACCGTCGACGGCGGGCGTGCCTGGTACGCGCAGCGATCAAATGTCGACGCTGACTTACTCGACGTAAAGTTCGTCGATGCTCGAGAAGGTTGGGCGGCGGGCGCCGAAGGTGTACTGCTGCACACAACCGATGCCGGCGCGCACTGGATAATTGAATCAAGCGGAACATCTCACGCACTGCAAAGGCTCTTCTTTATTGATCGAAATCACGGCTGGGCCGTCGGATTTGGTGGAGCGATCCTCACCTTGGGCACAGCTCAAGCTCCTTCGCTTCGATAAGTAAGTTACCGAACCGCGAGCGGTAACGAGCGGGATCACGGGTTTACTTCCCGAAGAGTCCTGACCAGCTCACTATCGTCGTGGTACTGACAGCACTTTATCCCGCTACCGCTCGCGGTACTGTACCAAGTCCGTTGACAGAAGCGGATGATGGTAGTATTACCTCCACGCATTCGAACACGAATCCAAACAATCAAATTAAGGAGAACCCCCTGCATGAAGAGATACCTGCCTTTGGCTGCGATTCTGGTCATGGCTTTCGCAACCTTGTGTGTTGCTCAACCTCAAGCGACGGCATCGCCCTCGCCTTCACCCAAACCGAAACCGCGCATGAACAAGGCGGCCGTGCTGAAAAAGCTCTCGGCGAATGAAACCGCGCTGTGGAACGCGTGGAAAAACAAGGACGCCAAACCGTTTCAGATGTGGCTGTCGGCGGACAGCATGAACGTAGGCGATCAAGGCGTCGGTACTAAGAAGGACATTACCGAAATGATGGCCAGCATGCCATGTGAAGTGAAATCGTTTACGTTAAGCGATTGGAAGCTAACGATGGTCGATAGCGATGCGGCACTGATTAGCTATAAGGGAACGCAGGACGGAACCTGCGCCGGCACCGCGTTACCTTCGGCGGTTTGGGCCAGTAGTCTGTGGGTAAATCGAAAAGGAAAATGGCTGGCCGCGTTCCATCAGGAAACGCCGGCGAAGTAGCCGGCAACATCCGCGTAGCGGATGAATTTAATAGCCGGTGGCAAGGCCACCGGTGAGCATAGTAAAGATTTGTTTTTGACCCTGAAGGGTCGAACAGAAATTATTCGACCCTTTCAGGGTCGATGTGTTTCGGGCTTCCTCAATCCGTGGGCGGTGCCCACGGCTATTGAATTTCACCGCTGCGCGGTGAACAGACTGGAAGCGACATATCCAACTAGTTAATTGTTTCAGTTGCTTCCGTGAGCGTTTTCACGTCGAGCTTCGTGCCGTCATAGTCGCCCTCGGCAACGACTTTTACGCCTTTTTGGGTCTTGCTGTTCTTTAACAACTCAGCGGCTTTGTCGTTTCCGGCGTCGGTCAGCGGGTAACGTTTGTTGTCATCGGTGACGACGGAGTAACCGCTCGTTTCGCAACTGTCCATCAAAGCACAGGAGGTCGAATGAGTCTTGGCGCGGGCGCCGAGATCCTTGGCAGAATCAGCACAGGCATTGTCGATTAGATACCCCGTAACCTTGATCGACTTCGCGCCCTGCGCGTAGAGCACCACCGCGAAAACTAACGACAAACCGATTATGAGTAGTTTACGAATCATTTGTAGATCTCCTTCTCTGACGTAGTGTACGCCCTCCCTAACGGTCGGGCTACTGCCCCGGCTCCTGTCTGCCGTCTCCTGTCTCCTTGCTCTCTGCACCCTCCCTAACGGTCGGGTTTCTGCCTTCCGGTCGCATGTGCGGAAACAGGATCACGTCGCGGATTGAATGCTTGTTCGCCAGCAGCATGATCAGGCGATCGATACCCACACCAATCCCCGCGGCCGGCGGCATCCCATAAGACAGAGCGCGAATGTAATCTTCATCCATGACCATCGCTTCTTCATCGCCACGCTCGCGTTGCTGAACTTGATCCTTAAAGCGCTGATACTGCTCTTCCGGGTCGTTGAGTTCAGAGAAGCCGTTGGCTGATTCCAGTCCACCGACGAAATATTCGAAGCGTTCGGCGACTGATGGGTCGGAGGGCGACGCTTTTGAAAGCGGCGATACCGGTTTCGGAAAATTAGTGATGAAGGTCGGCTGAATCAGATGAGGCTCAGCAAACTCTTCAAACAGCTCGACGATGCGCACCGGATCTTCGTTCGCATCCACCGGCGTGCCGCGATACTTCGCGATCGCCTCTTTCATCGTAATTCGCTGAAACGGTTGTGAAAAATCAACATCGTACTCGCCGTAACGAACATGCGTGTGGCCGAGCACGGTATACACAACTGAACGCATCATCTCTTCGTGCATGTCCATCATCTGATTCACGTCGGCGTACGCCCAGTAATATTCCAGCATCGTGAATTCAGGATTGTGCTTGGTTGAGATCCCTTCATTCCGGAAGTTACGATTCAACTCGTAGACTTTTTCGAAGCCGCCGACGACCAGCCGCTTCAGATAAAGTTCCGGAGCGATGCGCGCGTAAAGATCGATGTCGAGGGTGTTGTGATGTGTCTTGAACGGCTTCGCGGCGGCCCCGGTGGCGAGCGGCGTCAGCATTGGCGTCTCGACTTCGATGTAGCCGTGCTCGTCGAGAAACCGGCGGATCTCTTTGATGACTCGAGAGCGCAACTCAAACACCTGGCGCGGATTCAGTACTTTTTGGCCCGACTCCTGGCTCCCGACTCCCGGCTCCAGCTTTAAGCTTCCCGCGATCAAATCCGCGTAACGCTGGCGCTGCCGAATCTCAGGATCGTTGATGCCATGCATTTTGTCGGGCATCGGCAGTAGAGCCTTCGACAGGAATTGCAGCTTCGCAACATGCACCGACAACTCGCCGGTCTTCGTAACGAATAGATATCCTTCGACGCCAATGAAGTCACCGTGATCGAGCAGGCCGAACAACTCCCAGCCGTTTACTTCGCCGCCGCTTGCGTCGTTATGAACACCGGTTACGTCCTGCCGCCGCACGTAGAGTTGCAAACGCGAGATGCCATCAGAAATATGCACGAACGCGGCTTTGCCCATCACGCGCGGCGGCGCTGCCAGTCGTCCGGCGATACGAACGCGCGTCTTTTTCAGCTCGTTATTAGCCGATTCCAGCGCCTCGGCGGAAGGTTTTTCGCCTTCGATAACCTGCGGCTCGTACTGCTTGAAAGTCTCAACAATCGAAGTAATTGTGTCTTCACCGGCAACCGTGCCGGCGACGTTACTCCGTTCGAATTTGTTCGGATAGACGTTCCCAACCAGCGCGCGCAAAGCTTCGAGGTGCTCGCGGCGCGCCTGTGTCTGATCGTTGTCTTCAATAAAAGGTACGGTCATGAATCCGTGAATAGTAAATGGTAATCGGTTAATAGACCAAGCACTCAATTACAGAACCGCGAGCGGTAACGAGCGGGATCAGGGGCGCGTCTCGAAGCGATGTGATCGAGGATAAATCGAAAGTCCGACGATTGTGCTTTGTCCCGCTCGCTACCGCTCGCGGTTCTGTATACAATTTGAGTTTGCCTCGAATGTCTAAAAAGATTCTGTCGCAACCGGAGCTGTTGAACGAGCGCGAGCGTCTTCGTGATGCCGGCCGGAAGCTCGTGTTCACCAACGGCGTCTTCGACATTCTGCACGTCGGGCATGTGCGTTATTTGCAACAGGCGCGCGAACTAGGCGATGCCCTGGTTGTCGCAATTAATAGCGATGCTTCAGCCCGCGAATTGAAAGGTGAAGGGCGGCCGCTGACGAACCAGAATGATCGCGCAGAAATTCTGGCCGCGCTGGCGGGTGTCGATTATGTGGCCGTGTTTGATGATCTCTCGCCGCGAAGTTTGATTGCGGAATTATTGCCGGATGTATTGGTGAAAGGCGGCGACTACGCGCTGGATCAAATTCATGGTCGCGAGGAAGTTGAAGCTGCCGGCGGGCGAGTGATGAGTTTGCCGTTTGTCGAAGGAGCATCGACCAGCAAGATCATTCAGCGGTTGAAACAAGCGGGGCATTAGCCCGCGCGTAAGCAAGGGCTCAATGATTGAGCCCTCCCTAACGGTCGGGCTAGTGCCCCGCGCACCGTCATGAATACGACAATCGAAACATCTTCAACTCTTCAAGCCACGCTGAGCTCCGTCGTTGAGAGCGCGGAATTTCTCAGTGTCCTCGATCAGATTCGGCGAGGCGCTCGCGTCATCTCGATCAGCGGCCTGGTTGCATCGCCTGCACGTGCCCTGGTCTTAGCCGCCCTGCAAAAAGAAACCGAAAAACAGTTCGCCCTCGTTGTACCTGCGCAACGAGATCTCGAAAACTGGGAGCGTGATGTCAGCTTCTGGTATTCGGCGCTGTGTGGCGCCCAGGAAAGCGACGGAGCCATTACGGTCCTGCCGGCTTCCGAGAGCGATCCATACGCGGGTGGCTCACCTCACGCCGAGACGTTGGAACGACGCGCGCTGGCTCTGTGGCGTTTGGCGCGTCATCAAAGAAGTGGCACGGGCGTCCCGCCCGTGAATCACGCGCAAGATGCGCGTGCCACCGATTTCGTGATTCTTACTTCGCGCGCGCTGGCGCGCCGCACGATCGCTCCTGATGAAATTGCGAAAGCCGGTGCGTTGCTTCGTCGCGACGAAGACACTGCGCCGGAAGGGCTTGTGGAAAAGCTGCTCGCCGCAGGCTTCGTCCGTGAAGATCCCGTGGGCGCGGTGGGAGAGTTCTCGATGCGCGGCGGCATCCTGGATGTCTGGCCGCCGGGACACGGCGCCCCGGCGCGCATTGAGTTCTTTGGCGACACGGTTGATTCGATTCGCGAATTCGATCCGGAAACTCAACTTTCCACCACGCAACTTCCGCAGATCGAAATCGCGCCGATGCGCGAATTGATCGTGACCGCGCGTGATTTTCGCGAATGGGCTTCGCACGCGCGGATGCGTTGGCGCGAGGAGCGATTCGCCCGCTCGCTGCGCGACCGCACGGTTTTTGCGGACGAAGGTGAAGAGTTTCCCGGCTGGGAGTGGCTCATTTCGCTCATGCGCGAACAGCACTCGACGGTCTTCGATTATGTGAAGGATGCGGTGCTGGTGATTGATGAGCCCGTCGCGGTCGAGGAATTCCTGGCGACGGCTTTCCAAACAGTTGAGCAGCGATTCGCGGAAACGGACGCGGCCGATGACCTCGGTTTGCGACCGGACGAACTCTATCTAACCGCGGACGAGCTGCGTTCCCGGATAGATCAACGTCAGCGCGTAGAGATGCGCGCGCTCGGCCGCACGATGACGAAATTCGATCAGGAAATCGCGCTGGACGCAGAGCAGCCAAAGATTTCCGTCGGCAAAGAACGCGCAAGGAAACAGCCGCTGTTTTTGTTTCCGAGTGATGCAGCAGCCGGGACGGCTGCGCATCCGGAGATCGAATGGAAGGCGCAATCCGTGATGCGTTATCACGGGCGTCTGCCCGACCTGGCCCGCGACGTGATCGATCGTCACGCGAACTTCAAAGCGACGACCCTTTTCGCGATGCCCAGCCGCGGCGTGGCGGAACGCGTCACCGAGATCCTGCGCGACTACGAAGTCAATGCGCGCCTGACGTCATTCGCAGACACTTCAGAATCTCCGGCAGTGGATGCGGTGGTCACGTTTGGAAAACTGTCCGGCGGGTTCGAACTTCCCTCGGCGCGTCTCGTCGTCCACGTCGAGGCCGATCTGTTTGATGAAGCTGCTGAGCCTGCGCTCGAACGGCGCGTAACCGCCATCAAACGTGAGAAGAAGCGCCGCGCGCGCGCCGCTGCGTTTCTTTCAGATTTTCGCGACCTCAAAGTCGACGACTATGTCGTGCACATCGATCACGGCATTGCGCGATTTGGCGGACTGGTTACTCTCGATCTCGGGCCGACCCAACCATCGCCAGCAATCGCGGCGAAACGCGGCGAGTTCATGCTGCTCTATTACGCGGACGACGCAAAGCTTTACGTTCCGGTCGAGCGGCTCGATCTCGTGCAGCGTTATTCGAGTGCGGAAGGTCACCAACCGGCGCTCGACAAACTGGGTGGCATCGGCTGGCTGAAGACCAAGGCGAAAGCCAAGCGGGCGATGCGCGATATGGCAGATGAGCTTTTGCGTTTGTATGCCGAGCGCAAACTGGTTCCGGGACATGCGTTTCCGCAGGACGCGCCGTGGCAGCGTGAATTCGAAGAAGGGTTCGAATACACGTTGACGCCCGATCAGGAAACGGCGATCGAAGACGTGAAGACCGACATGCAGACGCCCACGCCGATGGATCGCTTGCTGTGCGGCGATGTTGGTTATGGCAAGACGGAAGTTGCCATGCGCGCCGCGTTCAAAGCCGTCATGGACGGCAAGCAAACGGCAGTGCTGACGCCGACGACGGTGCTCGCGTATCAGCACTTTGAAACTTTCCGGCAGCGCTTCGCCCCGTTTCCGGTGAAGATTGAATTGCTTTCGCGCTTTCGGTCGACTAAGGAACAGAAAGACGTCGTGAAGCGCGTCGAAGGCGGCGAAGTCGACGTCGTCATCGGCACGCATCGGATGCTTTCCAAAGACGTGAGCTTTCGCGATCTCGGCTTGGTGGTTGTCGATGAAGAACAGCGATTTGGTGTCGCGCATAAAGAGCGCTTGAAGCAATTAAAGAAGCGGGTTGATGTACTCACGCTCTCCGCCACTCCGATTCCCCGCACGCTGAACATGTCGCTCAGCGGATTGCGCGACATGTCTCTGATCGAGACTCCGCCCAGCGATCGGCTGGCGATTCAGACTCAAGTGGTGCAGTCGTCAGACGTAGTCATCAAATCTGCGATCGAACTCGAACTTGCGCGCGGCGGCCAGGTGTTTTTCATTCACAACCGGGTGGAGTCGATTGAAACTATCGCGGCGCTCGTCAAACGTCTGGTGCCGCAGGCGCGCATCGCCGTGGGCCACGGCAAGATGAACGAGAAAGAGATGGAGCGCGTCATGCTGGATTTCATTGATTACAAGTACGACGTGCTGGTCGCGACGACGATAATCGAGAACGGTATAGACATCCCCCGCGCCAACACCATCATCATAAATCGCGCCGATAATTACGGTCTTTCTCAGCTTTATCAATTGCGCGGGCGGGTGGGCCGCTCGAATCGCCGGGCTTATGCATACTTGTTGATTCCGGCGGAACAGGAGCTTTCTCCGATTGCGCGACGCCGGCTCGCCGCCATTCGAGAGTTCTCGGATCTGGGTGCAGGATTCAGGATCGCGGCGCTGGATTTGGAGTTACGTGGCGCCGGTAACCTGCTGGGGGGCCAGCAATCTGGTCACATGGACGCGCTCGGCTTTGATCTTTATACGCAGATGCTCGAACGCACCGTCGCTGAACTTCGCGGCGAGCAGGTTGAAGACGAAACTTCGGTTTCGATCAACCTGGCGGTGGATGTGGCGATTCCCGAGGGCTACATCAGCGACATGGGCCAGCGGCTGCGGACTTACAAGCGAGTCTCATCGGCGCGCGACGAAGAAGCCCTGGCGTCGATTCGCGCTGAGACTGAAGATCGTTACGGAAGAATCCCCGAATCGGTCGATGACCTCTTCGCTTACGCTCGCTTGCGCCAAGCCGCAGAAATCGTTGGGGTCATTTCGATTGACCGGACGCGCGAAGGGATCGCCGTCAAATTGGCGGAAAAAGCTCGGGTGGCGCCCGAAAAGCTTATGGAATTGATTAACGCCCGCGAAGGCGCAAACTTCGCCCCGAGCGGCGTTCTTCGATTGGCGCTGGCCGATGAAGAAAAGGACGAGGTCCTGGCGGTGGCCCGCCGTGTGTTGCTGCAAATCAGGGCCGACAGTTAGAATGGCGGCATCCGACAGAGCGCCGTTAGGCGCGAAATACTTATCGACCCGTCGATCTTATTTTCAATTGCTCCTTTAGGAGCGACATATAACGCTCCTAAAGGAGCGTATGAACTAATAACAAACCGCTAGCTAGAGACATTTCGCTCCGCTGGAGCGAACAAAGGAGTTTCACGATCTTGAAATCAACGTTAATCATGGCGGCGCTGCTCGCAATCGGCGCCCTTCTTGTTTCGCCTTCACTTGCGCGTGCGCAGGAAGGCGAGCCCGTCGTCGTCGATGAAGTGATCGCCCAGGTGAATGACGGCATCGTCACGTTGTCGCAACTGAAGCGCGAGATGCGTGAGCGAATCGAAACGATGAAGCAGAACGGCATGACGGAACAGCAGGCCGTGGCGGAAGCCGAGAAACGCAAGCCCGAACTGATCGCAATTCTCATCAACGAGCAGTTGCTGATCCAGAAAGGCAAGGAGCTCGATTTGACCCAGCGAGTCGAAGATGAAGTCAACAAGCGCATGCTGCAAGTCGCCAAGGAAAATGGCATCAATTCGATGGACAAGTTGTGCGAGGCGATGAAGCAGGCCACGCCCCCGATGAGTTGCGAAGAGACCCGCTCCACGATGCGGGTTGAGATCATGAAGCAGGCGGTGATGGAAGGCGAAGTCGATTCGAAGATCTTTTACGGATTTACCCCTGACGAATTACACAAGTATTTCGACGCGCACAAGGATAAATTCGTGAAGCCGGAGGCGGTGGAGCTGTCAGAGATTTTTCTGGGGCTCGCGGGGAAAAGCGAGACGGACGTCAAAGCCCGGGCGGCGGATCTGGTGAAGCAAGCGCGCGGTGGTGCTGACTTCTGCACCCTCGCGGCGGCCTATTCGGAACGGCCCGCGCCTCCGGGACAAAAGCCGTGTAAGGTCGGTGAGTTTACCGTGCCCGAGTTGCGCCCGGACATCGCCGCCGCGATCAAGAGCGTGGCCGCCGGTGGAGTAAGCGAACCTTTGAAGAGCGAAGAGGGATATCAGATTCTCAGAGTCGATACGCGAACCGCGGGCAGCAACTCGCCAACCTTTAATGAGAATGCGGTGCGGGCAGCGATGACCGGAGAACAATCGCCAAAAGCGCGCGAGGATTATCTTCAAAACCTGCGCAACGAGGGTTATGTGAATGTGGCGACGAATTACAAAGATTCGGTGCTGCCGCTGCTTAAGATTGTTCCGCCGCCCGCCGCCACCAAGCGCGATCAGCCGGAGAAGAAGAAAGGGAAAATTCTGGGAATTATTCCCAAGCCATAAATACGAAGTGACGAGTGACAATTGACGAGCTTCAGACCTCTTGTCACTTGTCACTAATTACTTGTTACTGCGGTTGATGCGCCTCGATCTCTTTCTCAAACTAAGTCGTCTTTGCCCGCGTCGTACGGTTGCTCAGAAGCTCTGCGACGCGGGTTTTGTTTTGGTTAATGACCGTGCAGCGAAGTCGGCCCACAGTGTAAAGGTCGGCGATCGGATTACGCTGAAGCGTCGCGATTCCCAGGCTGAATTTCGAGTGTTGAGCGTACCGGATACGCGCAACGTCGCGAAGCGCGACGCCCGCGACCTGGTCGAACTGATCGGCCAGAAAGAATTTGAGCCCTGGGACTAACAGGCATATATTTCCAACGCAGAAATTACGATCGATGAGGTGTGGCGATGATGAAATATCGACTGGTCCGTCTCACTGTTATCTGCGCGACCGCGCTGCTATTCGCACAATCCCCACACGGTTTCCCGCATAGCCACTTAAATCTGAGCGCAACTCAATCTCAGTGGATCGCGTTCGTTCCTCAGGACGAAGATTTCACCGCGACGATTCCTGCGGGTCCAACCATGAGGAATTATCCGATTTACAACAACGGTCCCTTTGATAAGCGCGAGAAGGTTCTCGCGCACCATGAATACAGCGGCTATGGCGATGGCTTGATATTCGTCATCCAATCGTACAAGGCCGAGCATCCGGAAAAGTTGGCTGCCAATCAGCTGAACCTGATAAACGAGACAGACGTCTTTCAGCGAATTCAGTTGGGCGATGTCACGGCGGACCTGTTTCACACGATTGTTCCGAGCCGCTTCGCGAGCTACACGAAACAAACTCTGCGGTTCATGACACCGAAGCATCTCTATGTGATTGGGCTCATGACGCTTGAGGAGAATAACCCGTCGGTTGATCGCTTCATCACGGGCATCAAGATGCGCAGCTCGGGCGATCGGGTCACTCCGATTGAAGCCCGAGTCGAAAATCCCAGCACCAACGTCTGGAGTGCGAAGGACGTCACCCGCAAGGCCGTCGTGGTTTGGAAGAGCGAGCCCTGGTATACCGATGCGGCACGCGCACATCGCGTCGTTGGCACGGTCGTGGTGCAGGCCGTGTTCGGCGAAAATGGCTACGTCAGCGACATCACCGTCGTCAGAGGATTGAAAGATGGCCTGGATGAAAGCGCCATCGATGCCGCGCGCAACATCAGATTCTTTCCCGCCGAAAAAGATGGCAAGCGCGTCGGGCAGCGCACCCAACTGGAATTCAACTTCGACCTTTACTAGTAACCAAAGGTGAACCCCCGGCTCTTGATCGCGATCACTCTGCTGTCACTGCTCGTCGTGTCTTTCTCAGCGGCGCGCGTCAGTCACACTGTCGAGGCGCCGCCGCCTCTCAACCAACCGAAAATCGTCGTCAAGAAAGCTGAACGAAAACTTTATCTTTACTCCGGCAAGAAACTGGTCCGTACATATCGCGTAGGCCTCGGCACGAGTCCGGTTGGCGACAAAGTGCGCGAAGGCGATCGGCGAACGCCTGAAGGCGACTTCTATATCTTCACCAAGAACGACAAGAGCGCCTTCTACCTGTCGCTCGGAATCAGTTATCCGAACGCGGCGCACGCTCAGCGCGGTTTGCGTGATCGCCTAATCAATCAGGCCCAATACGATTCGATCATGAGCGCGCTGAATCAGAAGAAAGCTCCGCCGCAGAACACGCGACTCGGCGGCGACATCTACATTCACGGCAACGGCTCAACCAGCGATTGGACGTGGGGCTGCGTCGCCTTAGAGGACCGAGACATGCGCGAACTTTTCGACCAGGTTTCGGTGGGCACGCCGGTGACGATTCGGCCTTAATTCACCAGGCACTTCTTCCACAACCGTTCGGTTATCATTCGATTTCCGCTGTGGATTGCTGACGACCGAACCAGCCCGCATTCACCTAACTCAACTCAATTGAAGGGTTTTGATGTCTTCGACCCGGCCTCACTCTGGTTGGCATATCGGTTGCTCAGTCCGCATTGAATTTGCGCCCCCGACAGCGCTCACTTGAGGTCACTGACATGAATATTCTCAGCGGATTTTTCACTGATGATTTGGCGATTGATTTAGGAACAGTCAATACGATTGTCTACGCGCCGACGCAGGGCGTCGTTTTGAACGAGCCATCGGTCGTCGCGATTAACAAGTACAGCCGCGAGGTTATCTCCGTCGGCTCGCCAGCGCTGAAGCTGCTCGGCCGTGAGCCTAACGACACGGAAGTGCATCGGCCGATGCGCCGCGGCGCGATCGATAACTTTGAGATCTCGCAACTCTTCCTGCGTTCAATTATCAGCCGCGTGCAGAATCACGATCATCCCAAGCGCAGTCATCTGGTCGTCGGCGTGCCCGGGTCGTCGACGCCGCTGGAACGACGATCAGTGAAAGACGCCGCGCGAGATGCCAAGGCTGGACGGGTGGATCTCATCGATGAAGGTTTGGCAGCGGCCCTGGGCGCTGAGCTCGATTTCGATGACGAGCAGGCGCATCTGGTGGTAGACATTGGCGGCGGCACGACGAACATCGCTATCCTTGCTTCGGGTGGAGTGATCAATTCGGTGAGCTTGACCGCAGCCGGTAATGCGATGGATGACGCGATTAAGGATTACCTGCGGTTGCGTTATGCAGTCCAATTCGGCGAACGCACGATTGAGCAAGTCAAACGCGAACTGGGATCGGCATCGCACGACAAACATGATCCGCACCTCGATAGTGATCTGGAGATCGTCGGCAAGCAGCTGGCCAACGGCGCGGCGCTCCCGGTCAGCGTCAGCGCGCGTGAGGTGCGCGGGGCTCTCGAACCGGTGCTGGCGGAAATAATCTCGGCGGTGCGGAGAGTGATCGAAGATGCTTCGCCGGAAGTTACCGCGGACATCTATTACTCAGGAGTGATTCTGACGGGCGGCGGGGCGCTGCTGAATGGCATGGCGGATCGCCTGCAACACGAGCTGAGTCTGAACGTCACCGTGCCCAAAGACCCGTTGACTACGGTCGCGCTCGGCGCCGGACGGTTATTGGCAGAGCCGGAACGGTTGCAACGCGCGTCGCTAAGACTCGACGGTCCGGCATGGGAGCAGGCTGAGAAGTTGGTGGTGAACTGGTAAGCTTAAATTATCGACACGTTTAGCAGCGGGCTACCGCCCGCTGTTGTCGGGCAGTAGCCCGACGCTAAACACAACAAGGCGTACCGAAGCCACATGGGTTAAAATCTCATGTGGCTTTTTTATGAGCGAGATCAAGCCCTTCAAGATTCGCGATATCGAGATCAATCCGCCGCTGGTGCTGTCACCGATGGCGGGCGTGACCGACATTTCATTTCGACGCTTGCTGAAGCAATGCGGCGGCATTGGTCTGACCGTTTCCGAGTTCATCTCGGTCGAGGGCCTGACGCGCAATAATCCCAAATCGAAACGCCAGATGCGCTTCTATGAAAACGAGCGGCCCTTCGCCGTGCAGATTTTCGGCGGCCAGCCGGAACGCATGCGCATGGCCGCTGAGATGGCGGAAGAAATTGGCGCCGACATTCTCGATGTCAATTGCGGCTGCCCCGCGCCGAAAGTTGTGAAGCATGGCGGCGGATCGGGATTGCTAAGAGATCATCCGCGACTCGAAACAATCTTGAAAGAGATCAAGAAGGCGATCACGATTCCGCTGACGATCAAGATTCGCGCGGGGTATTCGGAATCAACCATTAACGCGGTCGATACGGCGAAGCTCGCCGAAGACTGCGGCGTCGAGCACATTGCGCTGCATGGCCGCACCAAAGAACAAGGCTACCGTGGCTTGGCGGATTGGGATTTGGTGCGGGAGATCAAAAAAGTCGTGAAGGTCCCGGTGTCAGGGAGCGGCGATATCACGACGATCCAACAGGCGTTCGATCGTTTTCGCGAAACCGGATGTGATGGAGTTTTGATCGGCCGCGGCGCAATGGCGAATCCGTGGATCTTTCGTCAGATCGAAGACGTAACGCACGGCCGCGAACCTTTTCAACCAACTTTGGAAGACAAGCGCGCGCTGCTACTCGAATACTTTGAAATGCTCCAGCAGGACATGCCGAAGTTGCCGGCCATCGGCAGGATGAAACAACTCGCCGGTCAATTCACGCGCGGTCTCCAGGGCGGCGCGCTCTTCCGCACAGCGCTGTATCACTCGCACAGCGTGGAAGAGATACTCGATCGAATCTCGGAATACTTCGAAACGATCACCGAGGGTCGGCAATACTTCGGGGAGACGGGACCGCCTCGGGAGTTGGTTGAAGCGCCGGTGTTGGATTCCTGCGAGGCCGCTTCGGTTTAGGCTCGGCCGGCGCATCGATGTTCTTCGCGAGATAATCAGTTCCGGTATTCAGGTTCACTGGTCCCGGATAACCTTTCCCACTCAAATTCGAAACGTCGATGACAATTTCTTTTTGGGCACGTAACGCCCGGACTCGATCTGCCTCAGCCTTGCGCGCCGCGGCCGCCGCCAGTTTCTCTTCCTTTGTCTGATTCGCAACCGGAGTTGGCATCGCTGTTACAGGTTTTTTTATCCGGCCCGACATAACGTCGAGCGCCTCGAGTACCCGCTCCTTTTCCTCAGAGCCGACGGCGTCAAAGTTCAAGCCGTTTACATCGAAGACCGCGCGCAGGTTCTCTTCAGTGTTGCCCTTCTTGTTATAAACGTCGCGGTAGATGTGCAGCTTTCCATCCTCGATGACGATGGTTTCGTAGCGCAGCTCAACCGGAACCAGCCTGGATAGTTTGACTACCTGAGTCAGCGTCCGCCTTTTCAGATACCAGGCCATCGCGTCTTCCTTGAGTTCAGTGTCCGTGGCCTCGGCCAGCACCTTTGCGAAATCTTTAACCTGGCCGTTGGTCAGGCCGACGCAACCGTGCGACGCGAACGTGCCAATCTTCCAGAGATCTTTGCCGCCATGAATTAGATTTGCTCCACCGATCGGAACCTTGATCGGTCCGAGAGGATTGCCCGCCGCGCCGGCCGGAACCACTTCACCCGGATTCGACGCCCACGATTCGTTCGGCTGTGTCCACGTCGGATTGAAGATGATCATTTCGGCTTTGCGAAAGCCGGTCGGCAAAGGAAACTGGGGATAGCCAATGCCGATCTTGTAAGACTTCAAGAGCGAGCCTTCGCGAAATACGTCCATGCGAAACGCCGGGATGTTCACGACGATGCGCGTATCTTTCGGAACGGCGTTGGGTCCTTTCAACTGAACGGGATCAGCGTTCGCAGCTTGAGCCGGCTCAGGCGAAGGCGATGAACTCGCGACCGGCGGGTTGTTAGGGATTTCCGCGGAACGGCCTTGCTGACAACTTGAAAGCGAAAGACTGAGCGCGATGAACGCGACGGCTAGGGGGACTTGGTATCTCATTTAGGGGATCTAACTCCGAAACCATTCTACTCACAATGCGGCTAGCCACGAAGAGAAATTGTGTAAAACCACATCGCCGGGTGAGACCTGCCTAGGTAAGGCCGCCGAAAACGCTCGACAGACAGACTCATTTAAGTATAATTGCCGCTCGCGCACCAATCTCCCCCACAGAAGTTCTGCGAAAACAAGTAGTGAAGGAAGCATCGGCTCGAAACTAATTTCGATTCACCGGGGCTGGAGGCACGAATGGCAGACACTGCCGCAGTGACACAAACGAAAGCGCACGGGTTTGTTCGCGGTCTCGGTTTGCTCGATTCGACGATGATCGTCGCCGGATCCATGATTGGGTCCGGCATTTTTATTGTTTCCGGCGGAATT